>JAESGW010000581.1_pt1 | contig 24228 bp, 29 predicted proteins | sample 9269791 | NCBI WGS metagenome assembly JAESGW01 (sample SAMN16773120, study PRJNA677053) | algae metagenome | isolation source: Aphanocapsa lilacina HA4352-LM1 and co-occurring heterotrophs from near cave... | place: USA: Maniniholo cave, near Haena, Kauai, HI | collected 2009-07-28 | reverse complement strand
CGGGTACTTCTCCGGAGCACGCGAGGGCACCCACACCTTGCCGCACAGCGCGATCACGGGAGTGCCCATGACCATCGCCTCGGTCAGCTTGTCCTTCGGGACGTAGTGGGAGAACCGCTCGTGGTCACCCTCGTCGGTCGGGACGGTCTGACGCTCTTCGATCGTCTGGCTGCCCGGCGAGAATCCGATGGTGCTCATGATGGGCAAGCCTAACGCGGGGATCAGTTCAGGTCGGGATCGACGGGCCGGTTCACGTGCCAGGCCAGCATGCCGGGCTGGCGTCGCATCACGTCGCGGCGCAGGTCGCCCGGGTCGCCGCGGAACGCGTCGCCCGCCTCGCCGCTGACGACGTACCAGCTGCCCTCCTCGACCTCGCCGTCGAGCTGGCCGGCACCCCAGCCGGCGTAGCCCGCGAAGACGCGCATCGCGGTGAGCGAGCCGTCGACGAGCTCGGTCGGGGTGTCGAGGTCGACCATGCCCAGCAGGCCCGCGACGGGCCGCCACCCCACCGGCGGGTCCTGCGGGTCCCGCAGCGCCGCCACGGCCAGCGCTCCGTCGGTGCCGACCGGACCGCCGCGGAAGAGCACCTCGGGCTCCGCGACCGCGTCGCGCCACGGCTCCAGCACGTCCGCGACGAGCACCTGGGAGGGGCGGTTGAGCACCACGCCCAGCGCACCCTCGTCGCTGACGTCGAGCAGCAGCACGACCGTGTCGACGAAGTTGGGGTCCTGCAGGGCCGGCGTCGCCACCAGCAGCATCCCCGATGCGAGCTGCATGCCGTCCACTATGACAGGCGGGAGCGGCTCGCGGGTCAGGCTGCGAGGACTGCCCGCACCCTCTGCACCGGCGCGCAGCGCGCCGAGGAGCGTGAGGCACGTCACCTAGGCTGCGAGCCATGAGGACTCGGCGTCAGCGCTTCTCCGACTCGACCAAGGGCGCACTCGTCGACGTCGCCGAGCGCCTCTTCACCGAGCACGGCTACTCCGCGACGTCGCTGGACGCCATCGTCGCGGGCGCGGACGTCACCAAGGGCGCGCTCTACCACCACTTCAGTGGCAAGCAGGCGATCTTCGAGGCCGCCTTCGAGCGGGTGGAGTCACGGGCGACGACCGGCATCGCGGCCGCCACGGAGGGCCACCTGGACCCCTGGCTCAAGGCGAAGGCGGGCCTGCGCGGCTTCCTCGACGCGGTGCAGGAGCCGGGCTACCGCCAGATCGTGATCTCCGACGGCCCCTCGGTCCTGGGCCACGAGCGCTACCGCGAGCAGGAGGAGCGCTCGACGTACGCCATCGTCGACGAGATCGTGCGCGCGGTCCTGACCGACACCGAGTGGGACCTCGACGACGCCATGCTCGACACGTTCACCCGGATCTTCTTCGGCGCCATGTCGGCCGCGGGCGGCTCCGTCGCCGCCAGTGAGGACGCCTCGCTCGCGGCCCTGCGGGTCGAGGCCGCGATCGGGTTCATCCTGGCCGGCCTCCAGCGGCTGCTGGAGGACGGCGCCGAGCCGCCGGCCCCGTCCGGCGCCGGCGGGGCTACTTCGCGAAGGTGACGTTGCCGGTGGCCGCCGGCACGAGCTCCATCCACACGTGCCCGGCCGGGACGGTGAGCTCGCCGGCCTTGGTGGACAGCTCGATCTGACCCTTGAGCCCGTCCTTGCTCCAGGTGCCGCGGATCACGCGGCCGCCGTGGAAGAGCAGCGCCGCGCCCTTGCCCTCGAGCTTGGTCTCGGGCACCGGGTAGCCGGCGGGGTCGCGGTAGCCGGCGTCGCCGACCTTGACCCGCAGCACGAGGACCGAGTCGGCCGGGAACTGGTCGCCCTGGGCGGCGTACGAGTCGGTGTTGACGTAGCCGCCCTTCTGGAACTGCCAGCTGGTCGAGTGGGCGCCGAAGTCGGCGGTCAGGGTGCGGGCCTTGCCGCCCCTGGGCAGGTCGGCCGGCGTGCCCCACGGCAGGTAGGGGGGCGGCTCCTCCTCGGCCTTGAGCCGCTTGGCGATCTCACCGAGGCGGGCGAAGAGGTTGTACGGCGCCGAGCGGGTGGTCTCGCGGTAGACCCCGGCGTCACCCTCGGTGATCCACGGGATGCCGGCGCCGTTGATGCGGTTGATCGTGACGGGAGCGGCGCCGCTGGTCACGACGGTCGCGCCGTCGGGGACGATGCCGATGTCGCTGGCACGCATGGAGCGCACCGGACCGATGCTGGCCGGGACCTTGGAGTAGTAGAAGGCCGCCAGGCGGGTGTAGCCGCCCTCGACGAGCTCCTCGACGACCAGGTCGGCGGCGCCGAGGCCGACCTGGGGAGCGCTGGAGGAGGTGTTGTCCACCTTCGTCACGATCACCGGGTGCTTGGGCGCCTTGCCCGTGCGCTCGAGGCCGGTGAGCGGCCAGTAGGCCGGCTCCGGCGGCTCGGGCGTCTCCGAGACGGTGGGCTCCGACGACGACTCCGCGGCGGGCGCCGCCTCGTCGTCCCCGCCGCTGCAGCCGGCGAGCACCAGCGACGCGGCCACGAGGGCGGCGGCGACTGCCTTGGACGACGAACGCTGGGGGCGGTGACGCACGGGGTACTCCGATCGAGCGGGGGTCTCTGTGTTGCAGTGTGGGGGCGCGCCTCCCCCGATCGGAGAAGGCGCGCCACAGGGTAGATCAGCAGGGACTGCCTACCAATCCGAGCCTGTCACCGCTTCTCAGGCGCGGCGCAGGGTGCCGCCGAACCACTGCGAGGTCCACGGCACGGCGACCCGGACCCGCTCGCCGGAGCCCGGCGCGTGCAGCATCACGGCGTGCCCGCGCGCCCAGCGCAGGAAGATCGCGGCGTGGTAGACGCCGCCGCTGCCGTGGAAGAACATCAGGTCGCCGGCGCGCATGTCCTTCTTCGCGATCCGGCGCGCGTGCCCGGCCTGGGCACGCGACGTACGGGGCACGTCGAACCCGGCACGCGAGTACGCGTAGCGGATCAACCCGGAGCAGTCGAAGCGGTGCGGCCCGGCGGCGCCGTAGGCGTACGCGTCGCCGCGCTGCCGCATCGCGACGTCGCGGGCGCCGAGGACGCGCTGGGCGACCGGGCGCTTCGCGCTGACCTTCTTCTGTGCCTTCTGGGAGGTGGTGCTGGTCGTGGTGGTGACCTGGTCGGCGTCGCCGGCGGCGGTGCCGTCGGCGGCCGTGGCGGGCAGGGCCGTCAGCGTCGACGCGGTGACGCCGAGGCCGGCGAGGGCGAGCGCGCAGGCTCGCGCCGTGCGAGTGGTCGCAGGCATGGAGGTGTCCTTTCCCACGCCTGTGGGGTGAGCTGTCGGGCTGGGGCTGGAAGGTGCCCCGCCGCGCGCTCCGAGACGGGCGCGGCTTCGCCCCGAGCCGACGTGAGTCGGCGTGGAACCTGTGGGTCCCCCACTCCTGCCCTCGTGACTCGGGGGTACGTCCCGGCCGGGCAGGACTCGGCGTAGCCCGGGACGGATGGGTCTCTCGACCGGGACCCAACGTGGCAGACGCCCGCGCCCGGATGCAAACCCGCGGGGCTCAGCCGAGCTTGCGGCCCCCGTCGACGTAGAGCGTCTGGCCGGTGATGAACGACGCCTCGTCGCTGCACAGGAAGGCCGCGGCCGCGGCGATGTCCTCGGGCTGGCCGACGCGGCGTACGGGGGTGGCCTCGGCGTTGAGCCGCTGCAGCTCCTCGGGCTCCATCTTGAGCCGGCGCGCGGTCGCGTCGGTCATCTCGGTGACGATGAAGCCGGGGGCGATGGCGTTGGCGGTGATGCCGAAGGGGCCGAGCTCGATGCCGAGCGTGCGCGTGAGCCCCTGGATGCCCATCTTGGCGGCGGAGTAGTTGGCCTGGCCGCGGTTGCCCAGGGCGGAGACGCTCGACAGGTTGAGGATCTTGCCGTACTTCTGCTCCACGAAGCGCGACTGCGCCGCCTTGGTCATGTTGAAGACGCCCTTGAGGTGGACGCCGATGACCAGGTCCCAGTCCTCCTCGGTCATCTTGAACAGCAGGTTGTCGCGGGTGACGCCGGCGTTGTTGACGAGCACGTGGATGCCGCCCAGCTCGTCGACGACCCGCTGGACGGCGGCCTCGGCGGCGGCTGCGTCCACGACGTCGCAGCCGATCCCTACGGCCCGCGCCCCGTCGGTGAGCTCGAGGCGGGCTGCCGCCTCCTGCGCGGCGGCCTCGTCGAGGTCGAGGATCGCGACGGAGGCGCCTTCGCCGGCCAGGCGCTGGGCGATGCCGAAGCCGATGCCTCGTGCTGCTCCGGTGATGACGGCGACGCGGCGGTCGTAGCGACCCATGTGAACGGCTCCTCGGGCTGAATGACTCGGGCTGGGTGACGGCTGTCCCGGGGAGGATCTCACGAGAGTTGTGGAGATTCGGCACAGGGACGCGACGATCCGTCCGCGGGGTGGCTAGCGTGGCGGGATGGTTCGGGGGGACTTCCGAGGCGCAGCCGCCGTGGCGGCCGCGATGGCCGTGGCGACGCTGGTGGTCGCGACCGCGTACGACCTGCCCGTGCGCGATCCGGACGGCGTCTCGGTCCCGACCTGGGTGCGACTGCCGCTCATCGTGCTGGCCGCGGTGCTGCTCGACGCCGCCGTGCGGTGGGTCGTCGCGGTCCGCAACCGGGGCGAGGGCGAGGCCGTGCCGAGCGTGCGGGCCGTGCTGGCCCACCGCTGGGACCGGACCCAGGTCCGGTTCACGCTGAGCGGGCTGGTGGCGTGGTACGTCTCCTACGTCGCGTTCCGCAACCTCAAGGGCTACCTGCCGTTCGTCAACGAGCGCCTCTGGGACACCGAGCTCGCGCGGCTGGACCGGGTGCTGTGGCTGGGCCACGACCCCGCCGCCGTGCTGCACGAGGTGCTGGGCACGGGGTGGGCCGCGTGGGTGATGTCGGCGGTCTACGTGCTGTGGATCGGGCTGGTGCCGGCGGCCCTCGCGATCGCGCTGGTGTGGACGCGCCGATCGCCCGCGGGCGAGCTCTACGTCACCGCGATCTCGTTCAACTGGCTGCTCGGGGTGGCGGTCTACTACCTCGTGCCGTCGCTGGGGCCCGTCTACTCCCGCCCGGAGGACTTCGCGGACCTCTCCCCCACGTTCAACACCCGGGTGCAGGAGTGGCTGCTCGCCGACCGCGTCGACGTCCTCGCCGGCGCCTGGGACACGCGCGCCGTCCAGACCGTCGCGGCCTTCGCCTCCCTGCACGTGGCGATCACCGTCACCACGTGCCTGGTCGCCGAGGTGCTGCGCCTGCCGTCGTGGGTGCGCGTGAGCTGCTGGACCTTCGCCGCGCTCACGTCGGTGTCGACGGTCTACCTCGGCTGGCACTTCTTCGTCGACGTGCTCGGCGGCGCGGTCGTCGGCGCCGCCGCGCTGGTGCTCGCCGCCGCCGCGACCCGCCACCCGCTGCGGCGCGAGCGCGTACGCCCCGGGGAGGTCGACACAGCGGCCGAGCCCGAGCAGGCCCGCGGCGTCTAGCCCTCGTCGAGTGCGGCGCGGAGCCGGTCGGCGTACGTCTCGGGCTCGCCGGCGGCGTACTTCGTGCGAGGCCAGAAGAAGCCGCGCAGGCCGTCGCCCTTGGTGCGCGGCACCACGTGGAGGTGCAGGTGCGGGACGGATTGGCTCACCGTGTTGTTGATCGCGACGAAGCTGCCCTGGGCGCCGAGCCCGTCCTTGACCGCGGTCGCGATGCGCTGCGCGGCAGCGACGAACGGGTCGCGCAGCGCGGCCGGCAGGTCGGGCAGGGTCTCGACGTGGTCCCGCGGCACCAGCAGGACGTGGCCCTTGAAGACCGGGCGCGTGTCGAGGAAGGCGAGGAGGTCATCGGTCTCGAGCACGAGGTGGCCGGGGATGTCGCCGGCGATGATCTGGCAGAAGACGCAGTCGGCCATGGGACGGATCGTGCCACGCTCCGCGCCGGCCGTGCTCACGCCAAGGGGCGGGCGCCGTGGGCGACGAGCAGCGCGACGAAGTCCTCGGCGTAGCGCCGCTCACGCAGGTCCTTGATGTCGTTGCGGCTCACGCGGTTGATCCGCTCCACGCTCACGTTGCAGCGCAGGTCGCCCATCGGTCCGACGACCCGGACGTCCGCGCCGTCGAGGCTGAGGGCACCCCGGCGTACGACGCCGAGCTCGCGGCACGGGACCTGCCACAGCGGCACCACCGCCTGGTCGGGGGTGAAGGAGAGCACCCCTGCTTCCAGCCGGAACGTCCCGAACGCGCTGGCCATCGTGCCGCCCAGCGCACCGAGCGCCCCGTCACCGAGGACCTCGGCGTTCCACGTGCCGCTGCCGCCGGTCGGGGTCGGCACCCAGCCGGGCTGCTCGGGCCGTCGCCTGCCGGCGAACAGGATGATGCCGACGATGAGCGCGAAGCCCACGCCCACCGCTGCGGGGATCAGCACGAACAGGAGTGAGCTCATGGCGTCGAGCCTCCCATCCGCTCGCCGCGGGTCAGGCGTTGAGGACGGCCCAGGCGATGAGCTTGTCGAGCCGGCGGATGTCGATCTTCTTGTCGAGCTTGATCTTGATGTGCCCGGCGCGGGTCCACATCTCGAGCTCGGCGTTGAAGTCGAGCAGCTTGCCGGCGTTCTCGGACGACCACATGTCGATGCGGCTGTAGGGCAGCGAGTAGACCTCGACCTTCTTGCCGGTCAGCCCCTGCGCGTCACGGACGATGAGGCGCTTGGTGGTGAAGATCGCGGAGTCGCGGAAGGTCTTGTAGGCCGCGACGGCCTGCTCCCCGTCGACCAGGAGGTCGTCGACGTCGGCGGGGACGGGGATCTCCTGGAGGAGGGTCCATGACGTGATCGCTGCTGTTTCCATGGCGGAAGGCTGGCAGACCCCACACTCCTCGCGAGGCGGATCGAGGAAAGTCGCGCAAGGCGACCCTGACGTCCGGGTCGGCACCGACTGACGAGAGCCACTGTCGGTGGCGATCTCTACAATCGAACACATGACCGACACCCTCTCCGAGCTCGACGCGGCCGGTCTGCTGGCCGCCGCGAGCGGTGCTGTGAGGGAACGTCGGCTGGCCGAGGTCCACGACCTCGAGGTCCTCGCGCAGTGGGCTGTCGTCCACTCCGCCGACCCCACCGAGGGTCCCGACGGCGCGCAGGCTCGACGGCTCGGAGACGTGCTGGTCCAGCTCGGCGGCGAGGGCACTCCGGGCGTGCAGGACTTCTGCCTCGGCGAGATCGCGATCGCGCGCGGCACGGGCGTCACCTCCACCACCAACGCGCTGGCCGACGTGCTCGACCTCCAGCACCGCCTCCCCGCGACCTGGGCGGTCGTCCGGTCGGGTGACGCCGAGGTCTTCATCGCCCGCAGGGTCGCCCGGCTCTCTCGCCACCTGCCGGCCGACCGCGTCGGCGTGGTCGACACCGCGGTCGCGAGGATCATCGCCCACGAGGCAGGCGGGCGGGTGCTCGCCGTCGCCGAGGGCAAGATCATCGAGGCCGACCCCGCCCTGCACGACGAGCGAGTCGAGGCCGAGAAGGCCCGTCGCTACGTCAGCTCCGGCCGCACCGACGAGTTCGGGCTGCGCACCGTCATCGCCCGCATCGAGTCCGGCGACGCCGTGTGGGTCGAGGCCACCGTGCAGCGCGTGGCCGACATCCTCGCTCTCACCCACCCCGATCTCGGCACCGACGAGCTGCGCGCCATCGCCTTCGGCCACCTCGCCCGCCCGGCCGAGCTCCTCCAGCTGCTCCTGGAGCACACCGAGGACACCCTCCCCGGTACCGATCCGCCCGAGCCCGACCAGCCGGCAAGCCGTGCGACCGCGTTCCCCGCCGACCTGCTCGACGCCCTGCGCTCCCTCGACCTCACTCCCCTCGCACCCAAGGCCGTGCTGCACGTCCACCTCCACGAAGCGGCACTCGCCGGCGCCGATGCCGTCGCTCGGGTGGAGGGCCTCGGACCGACCTCCGTGTCCGCGCTGTGCGCGCTGCTGGGCCGCGCCCGGCTCACCGTACGTCCCGTGCGAGACCTGTCGTCCCGGGTGCGCACCACCGCCTACGAGCACCCCGAGTCCCTCAAGGAGCAGGTCTACCTCACCACCGGCGGCGACTACTGGCCCTTCGCCACCTCCACCAGCCGCCACGTGGACTACGACCACCCCGTCCCCTACGACGACACCGGACCACCGGACCCGAAGCATCCGCAGACCGGGTCCCACAACTCCGGCCCCCTCGGGCGGCGGCACCACCGTTGGAAGACACACGCTGGCTACCGATCACGCCAGTGTGGCCAGGGCAGGTACGTCTGGCTGAGCCCGCACGGGCTCGCCTTCCTCGTCGACCACCGCGGCACGCACCGCATCGACCCCCACCACGCGCGGGAGATCCTCGAGGCGCCTCCCGGGGTCGACCTCTACTTCACGTGACGGACGAGGTGCACCACAGACACCGCGCTCATCGCGGCAGATCCGGACGTTGTTGAATCGCTCGTATGCCCCGGACATGAGCGAGACTTGCCGGGTACCAAGGTGAAGCCACGGCTACGGCAGGCGAGTGGGACGAGTCTTTCGGCAGGTTCCGGTGGGGAGTGGAACTCGCGCTCACCGTTCGAGACCTTGCCGTCACATGGCCGCTCTGTGAGGAGCACGCGGACGCTGTGCTGGGGGCGGCGTTGGATTCCGTAGGTGCGACCCTCACCGGGTGGGGACTCAAGCCCGGCTATCGCGGTCTTGAACAGCAGTAGCGGCCCTCGCCATCCGGACATCGGCATGTGAGTCCGCTTGGAGCGGACGCGCGAGCGTGCCAGTGCGAGACTCGCCTGCGTGAGCCGCGACATCTTTGTCCAGGACATCCCCGAGGGCATCTCGGCCGTCGACGAGATCCCCGACGACTGGCAGCCCCAACGACTCCCTTTCGGACATGCAGAGGTGGTCAAGGCTGTGCGAGAACTCGCCCCCAATGCCGCCGCGACAGATCCCGAGTGGCTGCACGTCACCCTGCCTGGCGTCGACGTCGAGGTGAACGTCGCCGACGAGCCTCAGTTGAGATCGTTCGCCTTGCACGTGCGAGCCACTGACCGCGACGCTGCTGACGCATGGGTTCGCCGACTGCTGAACAGCCTCGGAGTGCGTGCGTTCGATTCAGAAGCCGAGAGCGGCATCTTCCAGGCGTAGCCGACGACCGCTTATCGGCAGATCCGCGCGCTCGTCGCGGCACGTGCGTCCGGTGCGAAACTGTCGTCCGTGGACCTTCATCTTCGGCTGGCGTCCCCGGCGGATGCCGAGGAGGTCGCCCGTGTGTACGTCGCGTCTTGAAACGAGGGCTTCGGACATCTGATGGCGCCGCGCGTGCTCAACGCCGAGCAGGTCGCTCGTTGGTCGAGAGACCTCGAAACCGGATCAGTGCGGTGGTGGCTCGCCCAGAGCGGCAAGTCGATGGTTGGCTTCGCGGGAACAGGAGCGAGTCGCGATCCACTCGAACCCGGACTCGGAGAACTCGACACGATCGCAGTTGCGCCGTCTGCATGGCGTTGTGGCGTGGGTCGGCGCCTCATGGATCGCGCCCTCGATGATCTGCGCGAGTCGGGCTATCAGGAAGGCATCCTGTGGACGCTGGCGCACTACGAACAGGGCAGAACCTTCTACGAGGCCACAGGCTGGCGCGCTTCCGGCGAGGTTCGTGACGCCGGGCAACAGATCGCATTCCGTCGTTCCCTGATCATCCTCTCCGGCGGCCACATCGACTGACCGCTCATCGGCATGAGCGGGCGTTCGCAGGCTGCCCGGTCGGGCACACGTGTCCGACCTGTCGCCCTCCATCCACCGCTTGGAGGGCAAGATCTTGGACACGTGTACGGCGATGGTGCACCTCCGCCGCACGTGCGGCGGTTCTCGCCCTCTAACTCGCTTGTGCGGGGCCACATCCACCGCACATGCGCCGCTGGTCCGAGGCCACCTGGACCGCCGCCCCGGTGACACGCGCATCGGCTGCGCGCTCATCGCGGCTGCGGGCGAGCGTAGCCGCCCTCAACGCGGCTGCCGGACGTCTTGACCGAGGTTCCTACGTCGGTCTCGGGTTCCAATGATATCCCGACGCCTGTGCCCGGCGCTCCGACTCGGCGAGGTCGTCATGCAGGCGCTCCGCGTCCGCGCTCTCCATCATCAGGACGTTGCGGAAGTCGTGATCATTCAACCGGTCGCCATGCAGCACGTAGGCCATGGCGGAGGTAACGAACCACCACTCCTCCTTCGATAGGCGGAGAGTGACTCCAAGGTTCGTGAAGTCTGCGTCAGCCATGCAAGGACCCTAGACCTTGACCTCAGACGGACGAACTGCACGCACATTGGCAGCGCTCATCGCGGCTGGACGGACGTTCACTGTCCGACGCCTTCGCGTTATTAGATGAGGATGTCGAGTTCGACGCCACTCGACGTCGTCGCTCGGATGATGGCGTCGGGAGCGCCCCAGACATTCACCCAGCCCGCACCCGTTGCGACCTCCACTGGGTCGTCGGACGGCGACTGAACGCGGACCAGAAGATGATCACCGGGCCTGATCTCGTAGTCAGGGCCGATGGGCTCGAAGCGAACGTGGAGCGTCTGGTCGTCCCCAGGGCTCAGTAGGAACATGTACCTGTCCCACTCGCCCTCGCGTGCCTCGGACATATCCGAAGCCTCGCACGACTTGCACCCGCACATCGGCTAGATCCGGACGTTCACGTCCTACGACGGGCGGGGTCGTCGCGGGTTCTCAACGTTCTCGACGCCGTGCTTCAGATCGACGTTCGCCGAGTCACGTTTTGCGATAGCGACCTCGTAGATCCCCTCGGCCACTGCCCGAGCAGACGGCTGTGCAACCCCGTGTCGGATCCAGTACTCGGGACGCGAGGTGGTCTCGAACCCTGCCCTGAGAGCGAACGAGAGCAGTTGCGCCTCGTCGGCCGACATGCGCAATGTGACCTCACCCTCGCTCCTGGCTATCTCCATCACCGCATCATGCCAAGGCATCAGCCCACGTGCTCTCATCGGCGTGAGCGGATGGTCAAGTCGCGGCAGAGAGCGACCCGTTGCCGCAGCTGACTCGAGAGGTGTCAGGAAGGCGTGCGACCGCCTTCACGTCAGGTTCATTCCCGACTCACCAACGACTCACAGCCTGAGGGCGTGAGCCTCCGATGGAGTACCGGCACCGTACGGACGACCACGCGCACCACCCGGCGTACGGCTGCGCTGGTGTTGGTGGTCATCTCGGCTCTGGTCTCGGCGGCAGTGGCTCCTGCCGCCGTATCGGTTGTCGTGCTGCCGACGACGCCACGCGTCGGTCCACCGTTCACGGTGGCCACCTACAACGTCCTGTTCGCCTCCCACACCGACGGGCGCTCCCCTCGACGCGCGGCGTACCCCCAATCGACGGTGCGCACCGAACGAACCGTGAGCCTGTTCCGCAGGAGCGGCACCGACGTCGCCGGACTCCAGGAGCTCGAGCGCTCCGCCCGCCGGACGTTCACGAGCCTCGCACCGGAGTACGGCATGTTCGTGGCCGACACCAGGGCAGTCGTCTGGCGCAAGGACGACTTCGCGTTCGTCGACGGCCACACGATCCGCACCCGCACCTACCACGGCAGGCTGGCGAGGACCCCCGTCGTCACGCTGCGCCAACGCGCCACCGGCGGGCACCTGGCCGTCATGTCGGTGCACAACCCGGCCGACGTGAGGGGCCCCGCCGACGCGTTCCGCGACGAAGCCACCCGGCAGGAGCTCGCCGAGGTGCTGCGTCACCGCCACACCGCCGACCCTGTCCCGGTCATCGTCCTCGGTGACATGAACGCCAGGGCCAGGTTCTTCTGCGCCTTCACGGAGACCGCTGACATGCACGCTGCGGCCGGAGGCTCCCATGTCGACGGCGTGTGCGATCCTCCGTCGTTCGCCAAGGGCATCGACTGGATCATGGGCTCCACCGACGTGGCCTTCTCCGGGTTCCGGGACGACTACGACACGCGGCTCGCGACCGACCACCCCTTGATCACCGCCGTCGCCCGGATCACCAGCTGATCCTCGTCCCGCCCGGCTGTCCGGAGTCGTGCGTTCCACCCACACGCGCGCCCGAACGATGTGACCCTTGCGGCATGCACACGCTCGTCCGCCTGCTCGCACTCGCCGTCCTCACGCTCGGCCTGACCACCGTGACGCAGGCATCCGCCACGGCGGCGCACGACCGCGACTGCGGCGACTTCCCGAGCCAGGCTGCCGCGCAGAACTTCTTCCTGCAGGCCGGTGCCGGCGACCCGCACCGCCTCGACGACGACGGCGACGGGGTCGCGTGCGAGTCCAACCCGTGCCCGTGCATCGGCCGCGGCAGCAGCGCGCCACAACAGTTCGCCACCACCCAGACGCAGCAGACCCACCGAGAGACCGGCAACGTCGTGAGCGTCACCGACGGAGACACCCTCCGGGTCCGCCTGCGCAGCGGTGCGCACGTGTCCGTCCGCATGCTCGGCATCGACACCCCCGAGCGCGGCCGCTGCGGCGCCGACGCGGCGACGGCCAACCTCCGCAGGCTCGCGCCCGTGGGCTCGACCGTGCGCCTGGTCTCGGACCGCACCCAGGCCGCGAAGGACAGGTACGGCCGGTTGCTGCGGTACGTCGCGCGCGTGGGCGGTTTCGCCGACCTGTCCTACCGGCAGGCGTGGGGCGGCTTCACCCGGCCGTACGTCTACGGCGGCAAGCCGGTCGCCCGGCACAGCACGTACGTCCGCGCGATCCGCGCCGCCCGTACGCACCAGCGGGGCGCGTGGAACGGGTGCTGGTGACGGCGTAGCGTCCACGCCGTGATCCTCCCGTCCGTCCGCGACCCCCGCCTGGTCACGGTCCGCCGGGGCGGCACGCTCACCGACGAGGACCACCACGCCCTGGCCCTCTGGGCTGCCGAGTGCGCCGCGCACGTCCTCCCGCACTTCGAGGCAGTGCGCCCCGACGACGCCCGCCCCCGCGACGCGATCGCCGCGGCGCGCGCCTGGACGCGCGGCGAGCTGCCGATGATGCGGACGCGCGCGCTGGGCGGCCACGCGATGGGCGCCGCGCGGGACCTGGCCGGCGCACCCCGCTTCGCCGCGTACGCCGCGGGGCAGGCCGCGGTCGTCGCCCACGTCGCCGAGCACGAGCTCGGCGCCGCGGCGTACGCGATCAAGGCGGCCATGGCCGCGGCTCCCGGGCGGGAGGAGGCGACGCGGCACGCCGAGTGCCGCTGGCAGCGCGACCGGCTCCCCGCGACCGTGCGCGAGCTCGTGCTCGAGGACCAGCAGCGGCGCAACGCGATCTGCTGGCACGTCTTCGACCGGTAGACGCTCGAACTCGTCGGGCCACCGAGGCAACCAATCGCCGCCGGCCGGAGTCAGGAGGAGTGGAACGGCACCACGGGGGTGCGGGCGGAGGGGGTGCCGATGGTCTCGAGAACCGACACGCACGTGCCCTCGTTCGAGGAGTACGCCGCCGTCGCGTGGTCGACGCTCTACCGGAGCGCCTACCTGCTGGCCGGCAACCACGCCGACGCGGAGGACCTGGCGCAGCAGACGCTGATCAAGGCCCACCGGGCGTGGGGCAGGGTGAGCGCCTCCGACTCGGTGAACGCCTACGTGCGGCGGATCCTCACCAACACGTTCCTCGACTCGAAGCGTCCGCGGGCGCGCCGGTTGGAGCTGCTGACCGACGAGGTCCCGGAGCGGGGCGACGCAGCGGGCACCGCCGCCGGGTCTGCCGGCACGCCCGGGGCGTCGGACGAGCAGATGGCCCTGTGGCCCCACGTGCGACAGCTCCCGCGCCAGCAGCGCGCGGTCGTCGTGCTGCGCTACTTCGAGGACCTGAGCGAGGCCGAGATCGCCGAGACGCTCGGCTGCTCACGCGGCACCGTGAAGTCCACCGCCCACCGGGCCCTCAAGAGCCTGAGGTCCGCGCTCGACGACCAGGACAGCCCAGCGTCCGACCGGAAGGAGGCCTGACGTGCACGACGACATCGAGAAGCTCCTGAGGAGCGAGCTGCACCAGGTCGCCGACGGCCTCGACGTCCCACCGCGGCCGGTGCTGCCCACGGGACCGCCGGCCCGCCTCTTGTGGACTCCTCTCCTGGCCGTGGCCGCCGCCGTGCTGATCGCGCTCGTCGTCCTCGTGGGCGGCCCGTCCGACCGGGACGGCGTCCAGCCCGCCCCGCAGCCGACCGACGTGGTCCCGGACGAGGTCCCGGACGAGGTGCCCACCGGGCAGCCGCGGGTGCCGTACGTGCTGGACCGGGTGGCGTACGTGGGAGACGACGCCTTCCCCGGCTTCGACTCGATCGACGGGACGGCACAGGGGTGGCTGGCGGTCGAGCCGCCGTTCGTGTGGTCGTGGGGCAACGGCGGCCAGCCCGACCCGCTGGAAGTCGCCACCGAGCAGCCGCCCGTCGTCTCGCCCAACGGCGAGTACATCGCCTACCTCACGACCGAGGGTGAGATGAACGGGTTCGAGACCGCACCGGACGGCGAGGGGATGGGCCTGCCCGTGCCGGTTCCCGTCCGGGACGACGACGGGGTGGGCACCCGCATCGGGGCCGTCACCGACGACGGCTGGGTGATCGCCAGCGGCCGGGGCGTCGGCGTGCTGTGGCGGCCCTTCGACGGGGCCGAGCCGCTCGACCTGACGCGGACCGCGCCGGGCCAGGTGGTGTGGCAGGCGACGCGCGCCGGCGTGGTGGTCGTCGACGGGTCCGACGGCGCGCGCGACCCCGGCGAGGGTGGCCGGGTCTACCTTGCGGACGTGACGGCCACCGGGGAGCTGGTCCCGATCACCGACCTGCCGAGCTTCGGGATCGCAGACGTCTCCGAGGAGTGGGTGGCGTGGGTGCCGCTCGAGCAGGTCGGGGGCGAGGTGACCACGTTCGGCGAGATCCTGGTACGTGACCTCGACGGTGGGAGCGAGGGCGTGCTCCCGGCCCCGGACGGATGGCGCTTCGTCAACGCGGACTTCACCTTCGAGGACGACCAGCTCCTCGTGGCCCGGGTGACCGACGGGCAGCAGGAGCGGATGGTGCGCTGCAGCCCCGCCCTCGAGGAGTGCGCGCTGCTCGACCTCCCGTGACGCCTCTAGGCTCACCGGGTGCGCATCGTCTCGCTGATCCCGTCCGCCACCGAGATCCTGTTCGCCGTCGGCGCCGGTGACGACGTGGTGGGGGTGACGTTCGAGTGCGACCACCCCGCGGAGGCGCGGGAGCGACGGGTGGTGTCGACGTCGGCGATGCCGGAGGGCCTGACCCCGAAGGAGATCGACGACTTCGTCGCCGCCGCCATGACGGCCGGCGAGGACCTCTACCGCCTCGACACCGGCGCCCTCACCGACCTCGACGCCGACCTCGTCGTCACCCAGGACCTGTGCGCGGTCTGCGCGATCGACGTCGACACGGTCGACGAGGCCCTGCGCCACCTGGGCTGCCGGGCCGAGGTGGCGACCGTCGACCCGCACTCCCTCGACGACGTGCTGGCCTCGATCACCGAGATCGGCCGGCTGACCGGACGCGCCGGGCAGGCGGCAGCGCTGGTCGCCTCGCTCGAGGAGCGGCTCGCCGCCGTCGCCGAGCGCGTGGCGGGCCGCGTACGCCCCCGCGTGCTGGTGCTGGAGTGGACCGACCCGCCGTTCGCCCCCGGCCACTGGATCCCGGAGATGGTCACCCGGGCGGGCGGCGAGCCGACGCTCGGTGTCGCCGGCACGAAGTCGGCCCGCATCACGTGGGACGAAGCCGTCGGCTCGGCCCCGGACCTCGTCGTCTGCGCCCCGTGCGGCTACGACCTCGCCGGTGCCGCTGCGCTCGGGGAGGGCGTACGCCACCGCTTCCCGGGCGTGCCGGTGTGGGCGGTGGACGCCGACGGGCACTTCGCGCGTCCCGGCCCGCGGCTCGTGGACGGGGTCGAGGTGCTGGCCGGGATCCTGCACCCTGACGCGGTCGAGCCCTCGCCGTACGCCCGGCTGGTCTGACGGCCGGCCCGCCCAGAACCAGCGTCAGCGGGTCTCGTGGCGGACCAGGACGTCGAACGGCCGCCCGTCGCGACGGGCTGCGAACGACCCGACCACCTCGAAGCCGAGGGACTCGACGGTCCGACGCGCGCGGGTGTTGAAGGAGGCCACGGTCACCCGGAAGGCAGCGGGCGCGAACCGGTCTCGCCCGAAGGCCAGCCCAGCGCCGATCGCCGCGCGGCCGAGCCCCCGGCCGGTGAGCGACGGTCGCAGCCCTCCGCCGGTGTCGAGGGCCGAGTCGTCGTAGTCCCAGCCAGGCACGCGGCCGTCGGGGCCGAACGACCGGAAGCCGACCAGCCGCTCGCCCGCGAGCCCGTCGCCGGCCAGCACCGCGTGGAAGCCGGCCTCCGGGTCGATCAGGTCGTCCGGCTCGGCGTCGGTCATGTCGTAGACGTCGTACGGCGGGTCGTAGCGCCACGTGACGATGTCCTCCGCGTGCGCCCGGGTCAGCGGGGCGATGCGGATCGTCAACGGGTCGACGGGCTCGGGCACAGCGCGCACCTTCTCACGATGCGAGGGGGCGGAGGCGGAAGACGAGGATCCCGAGATGCTTGTCCATCCACTCCTGCTTGTGCGGGTGGCGGCGGCGCGCGTCCTCCGACAGCTGCGGCTCGGCGGCCGCCTCGACCCAGAGCCCGGCTGCGCTGAACGTGTTGAGCAGGTCGGAGATCGTGTACGGCCGCTTGGTGAGCGTGGCCTCCTCGTGCCATTGCGTGCGGTAGGTGTGGGAGGACGAGGAGAAGTACTCCTCCCCCAGGGACGTCCCGTTCTGCTCGGCGCGCTCGGTGGCGTAGCGAAGCGGCTGGGTCCGGGTCAGCAGGATGAACCCGTCGTCGGCGAGCATCGACCGCGCGTGACGCAAGGTCGCGACCGGATCGGTCGCGTAGCCGAAGGACTGCAGGAAGAGCACGCGGTCGAAGGTGCGACCGGCGAGCCCGGGCACGGAGTCGAGGTCGTTGAGGTCGCCCTGCACGAGCTCGAGGCCGGGTGGCTGCTCCGCCACGAACATGCCGCTCACGTCGACGCCCACCGCGCTGGCGGCGCCGTCGTCGACGAGCTCGGCGAGCTTGGCGCCGCTCCCGCACCCGAGGTCGAGCAGCGAGAGATCGGTGACGTCACCGAGCATCGCGCGCTGGGCGGGCCACTCCACGAGTCGGTCCAGCGAGTCCTCCCGGCCACGGGCGCGCTCGTAGCCGTCCGCGAGCTCGGTCCACGCCGTCACGCCAGCACCCGGCGTACGACCCGCCGTCGCAGGGTGGGCGAGGCCGCCACCTCGTAGCCGGCCTCGAGGAAGACCTGCAGCAGCCCGACCGATGCCTCGTCCCAGATCACGGTCTTGCCCGGCGGTGGCTCGATCGGGTAGCCCTCGAGGACGCGGGCGCCCACCTGCTCGCCGTACGCGACGGTGGCATGGGCGAGCTCATAGGTCAGGCCCGCCTTGCGCCAGCCCGTGCGCACCACGAAGCAGGTGACGGACCAGACGCCCTCGAGCTCGGGGTCCATCCGCATCCACGGCTGCTTGCGGCTCCAGATCCGCGGGTAGTTCTCCCGGGGCTCCACCGCCACCCACCCGGCCGCCTCGCCGTCGACGTAGCCGATCAGCCCCGACGTCGGACCGTCGGTGCCGCAGGCGGTCTGCTCGACGAGCGCGGCGTCGCGCTGCTCCTGGGTGGTGTCCCGCCAGATCCAGCCGGGCACCTTGAGCCCCTGGCACCGGCACTTGCCCGCGCCGCCGGTGCCGAGGACCGCCTCGACATGCTCGGGCGCCGCCTGGTTGGCCGGCAGCCAGCTGAAGTCGGGCATGCGGCGACCCTAGTCGCGAGCGCCGACATCACACAGGCACACAGCACGAGAGCCGCCCCGACAGGCGTCGGGACGGCTCACGTCAAGAGGGCTGTGCGCAGTGGAGCTGCGGGGAATCGAACCCCGGTCCTCGAGCGTCGATCCAGGTCTTCTCCGGGTGCAGTTCGTGCTGTCGCTTTTCTCGGCCCCGGTGCTCCCACGAACAGGTCACCGACGGGCTCAGTCAGGAAAGAGTCCCGGCCACTCCTCCTGACAGGAAGTGACCAGCAAGTCTCCTAGATGAGGCCTGGGTCCGGGACGGAGACGGGTGCCCGGTCAGACCCTTCGATCACTGCTCAGGCAGCGAGAGCGAAGTCGTTGCGATTGGTGTTGGCAACTATGGATTTCCAGCGGTCGTTTACGAGATGACGCTGGCTTCTCGACCCGCTTCCCCTGGAACTAACGTCCCAAGTCGAAACCGATCAGCCCCTCTTGTGTTGTCAAGCAGGCCCGAACCCGCGGCTCCAGCCTACTGGTCCCAACCGACAGCCCGCGAACGCTATTCCGCGTCGGCCGCCGGAGCGGCCGGGCGCGGTCGCAGCGGCTCGGCGTGCCACTCCCCGTCGTCGAGGCGCCAGACCTGGCTGTCGGCGTCGGTCTCGAGGTCCCGCGGCAGCGGCGTGCGGTCGTAGTCGAACCCGGCCGCGGACACCGCCTTGGAGTGGCGCGTCCATGCGGAGCGGTACGCGTGCTCGATCTCCGCCTTCTCCTCGGGCGTCGCACCGGCCGGGGTCACCATGCCCTCCGCGGGCGCCGCCGGCTCGGCCTGCCCGATCTCGCCGTCCGGGGCGATGGACAGCATCCGCTCGTTGGTCATCCGGTGGCCGGCTCGCACGAGCAGGGTGCCGTCGTCGCGCCAGCGGAACCGCACCGACCACCCGTGCCCGGTCATGCTGCCGTCGCGGCGCCCGGCCACCGCCGCGTCCGGCAGGAACAGCCCCCATCTCGAGAAGTAGTCGGCGAACGCCGCCTGCTGCGGCGTCGGGCCCGCCTCGGCGTCGGCCTCGGCGCCGGTCGAGGCCCCCGCCGCGTCCTCGGCCGGCACCGTCGGCTCGTGCAGGCGTACGCGGGTGATGCGGTGGCCGTCGAGCCCGACCACCTCGAGGGGGCGGCCCTCGACCATCACCCGGTCGCCAAGCTCGGCCATCCGGGCGAGCCGGTGCAGGACGTAGCCGGCGACCGTCTCGTAGGGCCCGTCGGCGAGCTCGACGCCGGTCCGCTCGCCGAACTCCTCGATCGTCACCCCGGCGTCCACGGTCGTCGGGTCGGCGGACGCGGCGATCGCGGCGTCGGTGTCGTACTCGTCGTGGATCTCGCCGACGAGCTCCTCCATGAGGTCCTCGAGCGTGACGATGCCGTCGGTGCCGCCGTACTCGTCGACGACGAGAGCGATGTGCGCGCCGAGGCTGCGGAGCTGGTCGATCGAGGGCAGCACCCGGTTGGTGCGCGGGAGCACGGGCAGCTCGCGGGCGATGTCGGCGACGGTCGTGGACGTGTCGTCGGCCCGGCCGAGGACATCGCGCAGGTGGAGGTAGCCGAGGATCTCGTCGAACGAGTCCCCGGTGACCGGGTAGCGTGTGTAGGGCTGCTCGACGATGACGGCCACGGCCTCCGCGAGGGTCAGGTCGCCGCTGAGGAAGACGACGTCGCCGCGTGGCTTCATCACCTCGCTGAGCGAGCGGTCGCCGGCCTCGAAGACGTCGTCGACGAGACGGCGCTCGCCCTCCGGGATGTCCTCGTGGCCCGAGATCATCATCCGCAGCTCCTCCTCGTCGACCTCGTCGTTGGTCGCGTCGGGGTTGCCGCCGAGCAGGCGGACGAGGAGGTCGGTGGAGAGCGAGAGCAGCCAGATGACCGGCGTCATCACCCGCGCGAACTGGCCCAGCGGCGGCGCGAACAGCTTGGCGACGCCCACGGAGCGCTGGAGCGCCAGCCGCTTGGGCACGAGCTCGCCGAGGACGAGGGAGAGGTACGACACGACGAGGGTCGTCGCGACCAGGGAGACCGTGTCGGGAGCAGGGACGCCGAGGCCCTCGAAGACCGGCGCGAACGACGGCGCCAGGGTCGAGGCGCCGAACGCGGCGGAGAAGAAGCCGGCCACGGTGACGCCGATCTGCACCGCGGAGAGGAACCGGTTGGGGTCCCGGGCCAGGGAGGCGACCGCGTGGCCGCGACCGCCCTGGGTCTCGAGCCGGTCGACCTGGCCGGAGCGCAGCGAGACCAGTGCGATCTCGGTCGCGGCGAAGACACCGCCCACCAGGACGAACGCGAGGACGAGCAGGACGTCGATCCAGGTACCGGCTTCCACGAGCGACAACCTAGCGAGTCGGACCTACTGGCCCGTCACGACGGGGCGCCCAGCAGCGCCGCCGGGTTGGTCCAGCAGATCGCCCGCAGCCACTCCTCCCCCAGCCCGAGTCGCTCGAGGGCCTCGAGCTGGACGGCGTAGGGATAGGGGATGTTGGGGAAGTCGCTGCCGAGGTGGACCTTGCCGGCCAGGCCGAGGTCGCGCAGCCGCGGCAGCAGCTCGGGCGGGTAGGTCCCGCCCATCTCCTCGAAGAACGGGGTAAAGGCCATCGTCGTGTCGAGCCCGACCCGCTCGTACGCCTCGGCGAGCGCGAGGAACTCGGCGTACTCCGGGGCGCCTGCGTGCGCGATGACGAGCCGCAGCCGGGGGTGCCGCGCCAGCAGCGCGGCGACCGGCCCGGGGCCCGTGTGCTCGGTGGCGACCGGGCCGCTGCCCGCGTGCAGCACGACCGGCGTGCTGGCCTCCGCGACGAGGCCCCACGCGTCGTCGAGCAGCGGGTCGGTGACGTCGAAGGCGCCGACCTGCACGTGCACCTTCCAGACCTGCACCTGGTGCGGCCCGGGCTCGCTGCGGGACGCGACGTACGCCGCCACGCCGGGCTCGGGGAAGAAGGTGCCGCACACCGCCGCCTCGGGCACCCGCTCGGCGAAGCCGGCGGCCCAGTCGTTGAGGAACTCGGCCATGTCGGGCTTGTGGGCGTAGGGCAGCGCGGTGAAACGCCTCACGCCGTACGAGCGCAGCGTGTCGACCAGCACCTCGTCGGCGTCGCGGTAGTGCAGCGGCCAGGGCCGGCCGATGAGCGGGCCGGCCGCGTCGAACTGCGCGCGGACCTTGGCCATCACCCGCGGCGGGAGGAAGTGGGTGTGCAGGTCGGCGAGGCCGGGGATCCCGAGGCCCTCGGCGAACGCGACGGGGTCGGTCACCCGGTCGGTCCAGCCTCAGTCACGGTGGCCCTTCAGCCGCCGCTGGACGGCCTCGACCTTCTCCCGGTTGGCCGTGCGCTCGGCGAGGGTGTGGCGCTTGTCGTAGGACTTCTTGCCCTTCGCGAGCGCGATCTCCACCTTGGCCCGGCCATCCTTGAAGTAGAGCGAGAGCGGAACGATCGTGTAGCCCTTGTCGGTGATCTTGCGCTCGATCTTGTCGATCTCGGAGCGGTTGAGCAGCAGCTTGCGACGGCGCCGGGCGGCGTGGTTGGTCCACGTGCCCTGGCTGTACTCGGGGATGTGCACGCCGAGCAGCCACGCCTCGCCGTTGTCGATCTCGGCGAAGCCGTCGACGAGGGAGGCGCGGCCCTGCCGCAACGACTTCACCTCGGTGCCCATCAGGACCAGCCCGGCCTCCCAGGTGTCCTCGATGTGGTAGTCGTGGCGCGCCTTCTTGTTCTGCGCGACCAGCTTCTGGCCCTGCTCCTTCGCCATGCGACCAGTGTCCCAGAGGGTGTCCAGCCGGTTACAGCCAGTTCATCGGGTCGACGGCCTGGCCGTTGGCCATCACGGTGAAGTGCAGGTGGCAGCCCGTGGACCAGCCGGTGCTGCCCTCGAAGCCGATGACCTGTCCCTCCGCGACCCGGGCGCCGACCCCGACGTTGTAGCCGCTGGCGTGGTTGTAGATCGTCGCGACGCCCTTGCCGCCGAGGACGCCGTGGTCGATGACCAGGCGGTGGCCGTACACCCCGCTGTAGTAGGAGGACACGACGCGACCGGGCGCGGCGGCACGCAGCGGCGTGCCGCAGCCGCCACCGAAGTCGACGCCGTCGTGCAGGCCCCAGTAGTGGTAGATCGGGTGCGTGCGGTAGCCGAACGGCGAGGTGACGTAGCCGTCGACGGGGTACGCGAGCAGGCCCGGCGTCGGCGCACCGGCCTGGGCGCGGGCCTGGGCGCGCTGACGGCGCAGCGCGGCGAGCGCGCGCTTGCGGAGCATCTCCTCGATCTGCTGCTGCTCCTTCTCGAGCTTGCGGAGCTTGGCGAGGTCCTTGGCGCGCGCCTCGCTGGCGCCGATCCGGGCGTCGCGGCGCTCGATGACGAGGGACACCACGGAGTCCTTGGCCTCCTGCTGCTCGGCCTCGAGCCCCTGCATCAGCACGAGGTGCTCGGCAGCGGCCTCGCGCTGGGCCGCGACCTCGTCACGGGCCTCGGTCACCTGGTCCTCGCGGACCTGGAGCAGCACCTCGGAGGCCTTCAGCTCGTCGTACTCGCGCGCCTCCTGCCCGATGACGACGTCGCGCACGCCGTCGCGCCGGGTCAGCTCCTCGGTGTCCTCGGCCCCGAGGAGCGAGGCGAACGCGATAAGCTCGGGGTCGCCCTCGGAATACATGTCGGCTACGGTCCGCGCGACCTTCTCGCGCTGGGCGTCGCGGTCCACCTGGCCCTGGGCGAGGGCGGCCTCGGCCTCGGCCAGCGCCTGCTCGGCGGCCTCGAGCTCGACCTGCATCTGGGCGTCGCGCTCCTGCGCGACCTCGACCTTGCCGCGGGCCGTGGCCAGCCGGGTCTTGGCGACGCCGAGCTGCTCCTGCGCGGCGGTCAGGCGAGCGGTGGCCTTGCGCAGCTGCGCGCTGGACTCGTCGAGGTCCTGGTGGGCGCCCTTGATCTCGCGCTCGACCTTGTTCTTCTTGTCCTTGAGGTCGTCGGCGTGGGCCGCGGACATGCTCAGGGCCATGACCGCGACAAGTGCTGCGGCCACGCGGCGATGAGCGGTACGGGGGAAGGTACGCACCGGGGGAAGCCTTTGCGTCGGGGAAGCGGGGAAGGAGTGCCACCTCCGGGCGCCGCCCGGTGGAGACGCGACGACGCTAACCCGTCGGGATCACACTTTGAGGTATTTGCGCGTCAGCACGAGTGTCGGGAGCAGTGTGAGCACCGGGCCGAGGATCGCGATCGCGCCCGCGGCGACCCGGAACTCCGGCCAGCCGATCCATGGGACGAAGCGCAGGTTGCCCGCCAGGTCGCCGATCGCGAACTGCAGGAACGCCGCCAGCGCGCCGCCTGCCAGCGCCACGCTGATGAGGGCCGTGACGAGCGCCTCGAGCAGGAAGGGCAGCGCGATGTAGAGCGTCGAGGCGCCGACCAGCCGCATGATGCCGATCTCCTTGCGTCGCGCGAAGGCGGCCAGCCGGATCGTGTTGGCGACCAGCAGCAGGGCGGCCAGGACCAGGAGCCCGGCGGTGCCGAGGGCGTACGTGCGCATCTTGGTGATCGTGGTGAGGATGGGTCCGACCTGCTCGCGGAGGTCCCGCACCCGCGAGACGCCGTCGAGGCCCTGCACCGCGCTGGTGATGCCCTCGTACTCCTCGGGGTCCTCGAGGGTGATCCAGATCGTCTGCGGCATGTCCTCCGCCGTCAGCGCCGGGTTGTCGCCCGAGAACAGCTCCTCGCCGTAGAGCTCCTTGGCCTTCTCGAGCGCGACCTCGCCGGACTCGAAGCGCTGGCTCGCGACCTCGGGGTTGTCCTCGATGACCGCCTCGATCTCGGCCCGCTGCGCGTCGGTCACCGGGTTGGGGCACACCGGGTTCGAGTCGTTGAGCCGGCACAGGTAGACGGTGATCTGGAGCTGGTTGCCGAAGTGGTCCGCCGCGCGGGTGGCCTGCTGCTGGAACAGCAGGCCGATGCCGACGAGCGTCAGCGAGACCACGAGCGTGAGGATCACCGCGAGGTGCATCGTCAGGTTGCGTCGCAGGCCCTGGCCGAGCTCGGAGGAGACGTAACGCAGCTGCATGGAGGGGGGCTCTCGATTCGTTCGGGGGTGCGGGTCTGGTCAGGGCCGGCGTCAGGTCTGGTGGCCGTAGACGCCCTGCGCCTGGTCGCGCACGACGTGGCCGTTCTCGAGCTCGATGACGCGCTTGCGCATCTGGTCGACGATGCCGGAGTCGTGGGTGGCCATCACGACGGTCGTGCCGGTGCGGTTGATGCGGTCGAGGAGCTTCATGATGCCGACCGACGTGGTCGGGTCGAGGTTGCCGGTGGGCTCGTCGGCGATGAGGATCATCGGCCGGTTGACGAAGGCGCGTGCGACGGCGACGCGCTGCTGCTCGCCGCCGGAGAGCTCGTCGGGCATCCGGTCGCCCTTGCCGCTGAGCCCGACCAGCTCGAGCGTCACGGGGACGACGTCC
>JAESGW010000580.1_pt1 | contig 24286 bp, 22 predicted proteins | sample 9269791 | NCBI WGS metagenome assembly JAESGW01 (sample SAMN16773120, study PRJNA677053) | algae metagenome | isolation source: Aphanocapsa lilacina HA4352-LM1 and co-occurring heterotrophs from near cave... | place: USA: Maniniholo cave, near Haena, Kauai, HI | collected 2009-07-28 | reverse complement strand
GCCGCGCCGTCGGCGGGCTGGGTGGTGGAGCCGTACGAGACGGCGCCGGTGTCGGTGGCGCCGATGTGCACCCGGTAGCCGCCGGACGGGGTGGCGGCGGCGTTGCTGGTCGAGGCGACGTAGACGCTCGAGCCCGCGGCGGCGTCGCCGCGCCGCCAGTCGAGGCCAAGCGTGTAGGGGCCGCTGTGCTGGGAGGTCGTCCAGGTGGCGCCCTGGCCGCGGAAGCCGCGCAGCGTGCAGTCGTACGCACCCGTGGCCGGGTCGCGCACCACCTGCTGGCCGAAGCCGCCGCTCCCGGCCTTGCGCCACTGGTCGAACGACGCGAACGAGCCGTCGAAGAGCCGGGTCGCCCCGGCCGGGGCGGGCGTCGCCGTGCACGGGTCCGGCGCGGTGCCGCCGACCTGCACGGCGTCGAAGTTGAGCCGGCACATCTCCACCGCGCGGTCGCAGGACAGCGCGAGGGTGTTGACGCCTGCGTCCAGCTCGACCGTCGCCGGCGCCCAGTCCCAGCTCTCCCAGCTGCCGGTCAGCGGGTAGGGCACGGTCTGCCGGTCGCCGCCGTTGGTGAGCAGGCCCATCCCCCGGGTGACGTTCTCTTCCGTGGACAGCGGCCCCGCGGCGTATCGGATCCAGACCGGGTACGCCCCGGCGGCCGGCGCGGTCACCGTCATCTCCGACGTCATGCCGGTCTCGCGGAAGGTGTAGGAGCCGGTCCCGGAGAAGTTCCCGTGGTCGCCGGAGTTGAGGGCCGGGCCCCCGGAGATCTCGCCCTGCTCCACCTCGAGCCAGGCGATCACCTCCTCGCCGGCGGCCGCGGCGGCCGGGGCGGGGACGGCGGCCGCGCCGGCGGTGGCGAGTCCCGCCGCGAGGACGGCGGCGCAGAGGCGGCGGAGGCGGTGGGCGGGCTGGGGCACGGCGGGCTCCTCGAGGACGCGCTGTGACGCGCGCCACAGCCTGGGCCGACCGTAGGGTGCGTGGTTCACATTGTCGAACCGCATTCCATATTACGGACGCCGTCCTGCGATCGGATTCAGACGCGACGCTGATTCACGTGTGTGTCGCGGTGGAGCCCGACACCGCGTCAGGTGGTCCGGAGGGTCCGCGCGACCATGGGCACCACCAGCGCCGCGGCGAGGAGGTGGAGCAGGGCGAGGGTCAGGGCCGTGGGGGTGTCGGCGGCCGCCAGGAACGGCGGGACCAGCGAGACCGCCGTCAGGGCGACGGTCGTGCGCCACCACCACTGCACCGGGCGGTCGCTCCACTGCCGCAGCGCCAGCGCCAGGACCACCCCGACCGCCGACGAGACGGCGGTGACGAACGCGATCCCCGAGACCGGGACCGCCGCCGGCGACCTCCAAGGCGACGCCGGCGGCTCGTGCCGCAGCGGCGACGCCGGCGTTCAGCACGGCTGCCGCCGCGCCGATCCCGAGCCCGGCGCCGACGACCCGTCGGGCGGTCACCGCCCTGTCCCACCGTCGGCAGGCAGCCGCTCGGGCAGCCCGAGCGAGCCGAACCGGTCGGCGTCGAAGATGGTGACCTCGGTGACCATGCCGCCGGAGATGCGGAGCACGTCGAGCGTCAGGGCGACGTACGCCTCCTCCTGCTCGCGCCAGAGGTAGTAGGCGACGGCCGGCTGCCGGTTGACCGCCGTCGGGGCGGCGCGCAGGCCGGTCATCTCGGGGTAGCCGCTGGCCGTCCAGTCCGCGACGACGGCGTCGCGGCCGACCACGAGCCCCTCCCAGGGCGGCATCGAGTAGCGGACGTCGTCGCGCATCAGGGCGGCGATGGCATCGATGTCCGCGGCCACGCTGGCCTCGGTGAAGCGCCGCACGAGCTCGCGGGCGTCCTCGTCGCCGTCGGCGCCCGTCCACTCCTGTCGCTCGGCGGGCAGGTGCTCCCGCATGCCGGCACGGGCGCGCTGGAGCGCGCTGTTGACCGAGTTGACCGAGTCGCCCAGCAGGTCCGCGACGTCCCTGGCCGGCCAGCCGAGCACGTCGCGCAGGACCAGCACGGCGCGCGGGCGCGGTGCCAGGTGTTGCACCGCCACCACGTACGCCAGCTCGATCGTCTCGCGTGCCACGGCGAGCGCCTCGGGCTCGTCGGCGTCGGCCGCGGGCAGCTCGTCGAGCAGGCTGTCCGGGTAGGGCTGCAGCCACCGCACCTCACCGCCGGTCGCCGGCTCCGGGCGACGTCGGGCCAGCAGGTCGAGGCACGTGGTGGTCGCGATCCGGTAGAGCCACGCGCGGAAGGTCGAGCGACCCTCGTACGTCCCCCGCGCCCGCCACGCCTTGAGGAAGGTTTCCTGCACCGCGTCCTCCGCGTCCTGGAACGAGCCGAGCATCCGGTAGCAGTGGACGTGCAGCTCGCGCCGGTGCCGCTCGGCGGCCGCCGAGAACGCCGCCTCGTCCAGGTCGTCCAGGTCCACCCCGAGCCCCTCCACCCTCGTGCCGATCGTCATGGCCCATCCTCCTCGTCCGTCGGGTGCTGTCACCCCGTATGACGGCCAGGGACACCGGAACTCATCACCCGCCGAACGAGAGCCCCGCCCGGATCACTTGCACACGCGGAAAGTGATTGATAGGTTTCCAGCATGGAAAGCGAACGGAACGACATCGAGACCCCCGACCGTGAGGCCGTCGCCGCCGCGCTCCGCGAGGACGAGCGGGCGGCAGCCGCGCCGTGGGTGGAGGGACCTCCCTCCCCCGCCTGGTACCCCGCGGCCTGCGGGGCCTGGTTCGGCGCCTGGGCCTGGATCCTGACCTCCGACCACTGGTGGTCGAGCTTCCTGCTCGCGCCCCTGCTGCTCCTCGTCGTGCTGCACGTCCGGTGGGAGCGCCGACGCCGCGGCACGTCGCCGAGGTGGCGTGGAGCCCCGGGCAACCTCACTCGGGTGCTGTGGCTCTCCCTCGCCCTCACCGCCGTGGTCGGCGTCCTCGGCATCGCGATCGACCACGTCGCCGGCCGGTGGCCGATGATCGCCTGGGTGACGGTGGGAGCCGCCGCGTGCGTGGCCCTCGACGAGCGACTCCGGGCCCGCGCGGCTCGTCGTGTCCGGGAGCGCCTCGGATGACCGTCCCGCCTCCGGGGACGACGTCCATCAAGGACCTGGATCCCGTCATCCATGCCCCGAAGCGGCTCGCGGCGATGGCGGTGCTCGCCAACTCCGAGAGCACCGACTTCCCGTTCCTGCGCGAGCACCTCGGGATCAGCGACTCCGACCTGTCCAAGCAGATGGCCGCCCTCGAGGTGGCCGGCTACGTGAGCATCAGCAAGACCGGGCGCGGCCGCGGTGCCACCACGACGTACCGGATCACCGGACCCGGTCGGGCCGCCTACGAGCGCCACCGGGCCGCGCTCAGGGCGCTCCTCGACTCCTGAGCCCTGGGCCCGGGCGCCACCCGGTCACCTGGTCGCCGTCGGCCCCGACGACCCGAGGCCGCCGTCGCACCCGATCGCGCGGTTGATCCGCTCGCCGATGCCCCGCAGCTGGCCGACCTGGGTGCGGGTCAGCGCGTCGAAGACCAGCCGTCGCACCTCCGCCACGTGGCCGGGTGCGGTCGCGACGACGGTGTCCCAGCCCTCGTCGGTCAGCGTCGCCAGCGTGGCCCGCCGGTCCTCGGGGTCGGGCGTACGCCTGACGAGGCCGCGCCGTTCGAGGCGGGACACGACCTGCGACAGCCGCGACAGGGACCCGTCCGCCAGGACGGCTAGCTCGCTCATCCGGATGGTGCGGTCGGACTGCTCGGAGAGGCCCGCGAGCACGGTGTACTCGAAGTGGGTGAGCCCGGCTTCGCGTCGCAGCTGGGTGTCCAGCGCTGCCGGGAGCCGGATGACCACGCTCGCGAGCTCGAGCCACGCGCGCCGTTCGTCGTCGTCGAGCCACTGCGGCTCCGGGGTGGGCTCCATGGTCGCCACGCTATCGCGACGCGCCCGCGACCGGCCTCCGGAATAACTTCATGCGTGAAGTGATTGAGGGTGTCGATCAGTTCAATCTTGAAGCAATCTAGGAGCCCCCATGAACGTCGTCCTCTGGATCGTCGCCGGCCTGCTCGCGCTGGCGTTCCTCGCTGCCGGTGGCATGAAGGTCGCCCAGCCCAAGGAGAAGCTCGCCGCGTCCGGCATGGGCTGGGTCGACGACTTCTCGCCGAACGCCATCAAGGCCATCGGCACGCTCGAGGTGCTCGCCGCGGTCGGCCTCGTGCTGCCGCCGCTGCTCGACGTCGCGCCCGTCCTGGCCCCGCTGGCCGCCCTCGGCCTCGTGCTGATGATGGTCGGTGCCGCGATCACCCACGGTCGCCGGGGCGAGACCCAGATGATCGTGGTCAACCTGGTGCTCGGCGTGCTGGCCGCGGTCGTGGCGTGGGGCCGCTTCGGCCCGTACTCGTTCACCGGCTGACCCCTCAGGCCAGCGGGCGACCTACTCCTCGTCGCCGCCGGTCATGGCGCGCAGCAGGCGGTCGGCCTCCTGCTCGCACTCGAGCCAGAAGCCGGCGTCGAAGAGGACCTCCGACCCGCGGCGGGTCATCTCGATGGTCTCCACAGTGCTCACCTGTCCGTCCGCCCCCGCGTCCTTGAGGAGGAGACGGGCGCGGCGGACGTCCGTGACGCCGAAGCGGCCGACGTTCTCGCGCGCAACCGGGTCGCCCTGCCGTCGCAGGTCAGCCCTGCGCCATGTCGACGAACCGGGAGTAGTGGCCCTGGAAGGCCACGGTGAGGTCGCGGGTCGGGCCGTTGCGGTGCTTGACCACGAGCAGGTCGGCCTCGCCGGGGCGGGTCGACTCCTTCTCGTAGACGTCGTCGCGGTGCAGCAGGATCACCATGTCGGCGTCCTGCTCGAGCGACCCGGACTCACGCAGGTCGCTCATCATCGGCCGCTTGTCGCCACGCTGCTCGGGACCACGGTTGAGCTGGGACAGCGCGATGATCGGGCACTCGAGCTCCTTGGCGAGGAGCTTGATGTTGCGGGAGAACTCCGAGACCTCGAGCTGGCGGGACTCGACCTTCTTGCCCGAGCTCATCAGCTGCATGTAGTCGATGACGATGAGCTTGAGGTCGTGGCGCTGCTTGAGCCGCCGCGCCTTGGCCCGGATCTCCATCATCGTCATGTTGGGGCTGTCGTCGATGAACATCGGCGCCCCGGAGACCTGGCCCATCTTGCGGGCGAGCTTCTCCCAGTCGTCGTCGCGCATCGTGCCGTTGCGGATGTGGTTGAGCGGCACCTTCGCCTCGGCGGAGAGCAGGCGCATCATGATCTCCGAGCGCGTCATCTCCAGGCTGAAGAAGACGCTGGTGAGGTTGTTGTGGATCGACGCAGCGCGGCAGAAGTCGAGGGCGAGGGTCGACTTTCCCATGGCGGGTCGGGCCGCGACGATGATCATCTGGCCCGAGTGCAGGCCGTTGGTGAGGTCGTCGAGGTCGGCGAAGCCCGTGGGCACGCCGTAGAGGCCGGCCTCGCGGTTGCCGATCGCCTCGATCTCGTCGAGGACGCCGCTCATGATGTCGCTCAGCGGGGCGTAGTCGACGGCCGCGCGCCGGTCGGTCACCTTGTAGACCTCGGCCTGCGCGCTGTCGACGACGTCGTCGATCTCGCCCTCGCCGGCGTAGCCGAGCGAGGCGATGCGGGTGCCGGCCTCGACCAGCCGGCGCAGGATCGCCTTGTCGCGCACGATCTCGGCGTAGTAGCCGGCGTTGGCCGCGATCGGGACGTTGGCCGAGAGGGTGTGGAGGTAGGGCGCCCCGCCGATGCGCACCAGCTCGCCGCGCTTCTGCAGCTCGGCGGCGACGGTGATCGGGTCGGCCGGCTCACCGCGGCCGTAGAGGTCGATGATCGAGTCGTGGATGACCTCGTGGGCGGGTCGGTAGTAGTCGACGCCCTTGATGACGTCGACGACGTCGGCGATCGCGTCCTTCGACAGCAGCATCGAGCCGAGCACGCTCTGCTCGGCGGCATTGTCCTGCGGAGGCGTACGGTCACCGGCCGAGCGCGGCGACTGGCCGGGCTCGTAGGCCGCCGGGCCGTCGCCCCAGGCCTCGTCGGTGTCCCCCTCGAAGGCGATGCTCACTGCGCGCTCCTCATCTCGTGCCACCCACGACCACTCGCCACCCACTCACGACCCACCGCCCTCGACGGTAGGCACGACCACCGACAGCGCCTGCGGACCTCGCCCGGCGCGTCGCGCCGGGCCCTGCCCGAGAGACTCGTCCGGCCCGGAACCAGCCCGGAACCAGCCCGGGCCCTGTTCGGCGTCCGCGCGAGACCGTACGTCCTCCCGGTGGCCCGGGGGAAGCCGGCGCCGCCGAGTTATCCACAGGCTCTGTGGACAACCTGCGGACGAGCGTGGACGACACGCACGCAGGCGTGCACACGACGTGGACGAGCCTGTGGAGACGGGACACATCACCCGACCGAGCAACCGTCTGACCTGCGGAAACGCCGGTCACAGCCTGTGGATGGGAAATACACGGCCGCGCGGGTCGTTCACCTGTCCGCCATCTGGAAGATGCCGACCCTTCGGTCACCACACCGCCGTGACCAGCGCCTCGGGCGCGTCATCCACACGGCCATTCACAGGTAGTCCGAAGGGACTATGTACGCGCGGGCCGGCCCTTCGATAAGGCGGGCGTCACAGCTGGAGGACCGTACGCACCACCACGCCGACGCCGACGGCGCAGATGCCGACCGCGGCGCCGTAGCGGAGGTAGGTGCGCACCTGGCCGCCGAGGAACCCGCGCCGGAGGGCGAGCCCCTCCAGCCGCAGCACGACGTCGCGGGCCAGCAGCCCGACGGCCGCGAGCGAGGCCGCCATGCCGATGCCGAAGGCGAGCACGAGGACGAACCCGAACCAGGCGCGGCCGAGCGCGACGGCCGCCAGCAGGAGCAGCAGCGCCGACGGGCTCGGCACCAGTCCGCCGACCAGGCCCATCACCCACACGCCCCACCGCCCCGGGGCCGCCTCGTGGTCGTGCGCGTGCCCGCTGGGCGCCGCCACCCGTTCGGTCACGGCGGTGGCGCCCGGTGTCCCGTGGTCGTGCCCGTGGTCGTGCCCGTGGTCGTGGCCGTGCCCGTGGGCCGCCGGGACCGCGGCGTCCTCGTCGTGGTCGTGGCCATGACCGTGCCCATGACCGTGCCCATGACCGTGCCCATGACCGTGCCCATGACCGTGACCATGACCATGGCCATGACCATGGCCATGACCGTGGCCGTGCCCGGACCCCGACCTCAGCTGGACCAGCAGGTAGGCGCCGAGGCCGACGATCAGCAGCCCGGTGGCCAGCGTGAGCCACGGGTACAGGCGCGCCGGGACGAAGGCGCTGCTGAGGGACACGAGCAGGCCGAGGAGCAGCACGGAACCGGTGTGCGCGGCGGTGACGGCGGTGCCGACCGCGGCGGCGGAGCGCAGCGAGCTGTCGCCGCGCTGGGAGAGGTAGAACGCCATCACGGTCTTGCCGTGGCCCGGCGACAGGGCGTGGGTGGCGCCGAGGGCGAGCGCGGCGAGGACGGCCAGCCCGGCGGCCAGCCACCCGTTGTCGCCCAGCAGCGCGGTCGCCCGCGCGGACAGCCAGGACCCGTCGGTGGCGGTGGGGTCGGCCTCGTCGGAGCCGGGCAGCGCGCCCGCGGGGCCGCCCTCGGCGACCACGAGGGTCGCCGACGTGACGTCGAGCGGGGACTCCAGCAGGTCCTCCGGATAGGCGGTCAGGCGGTCGCTGGTGCTGACGTCCGGGACGTCGGAGCTGGTCAGGGTCATCTGGTCGCCGACCGCGGTGACCTCGCGCCAGCCGACCGAGCCGGGTGCGGTCTCGTCGCGGAAGGTGACCTCGCCGGCCGCGATGTCCGCCGCGCCGGAGTAGCCACAGGTGATGCGGGTGATGGGCAGCCCGCCCTCGCCGTCGCCGATGGTGGCGGAGGCACCGTCGAGGGTGAGGGGCACCGCGGTCCCGCCCGCCGCGAGGACGAGGCCTTGCTGCGTGGCGGCGCACTCGCGGTCTGCCATGGCCTGCAGGTCGTCGATCGCCCGACCGAGCTGCGCGGTCGGGATCTCGGCCAGGTCGACGACGTGGTCGACCTCGACGCCGTCGGGCGACACCAGGATCCCGGTGTAGCGGTTGACCGTGAAGTTGCCGAGCGGGTGCGCGGAGGCGGGCGTCGCGGTCACGAGCAGGCTGGCGCCGATCGCACCGAGGGCGACGAGCAGGCGGACGACGAGCCTCATCGACCTCCTCCGATCCGGGAGAGGACGGCGCGGGCCTGGTCGCGCTGCCACGGGGACAGGCCGGGGTCGGTGGCCAGGCCCCGGCGCAGGTGCGTCCGTGCCTGGTCGGCCATGCCGAGCGCGGCCTCGATCGTCCCGCGGTGGATCCAGAAGCGGGCCTCGGGGGAGCCGAGTCGCGTGGCGGCGCGGGCAGCATCCAGCGCCTCGCGGTCGCGGCCGTCGCGGTGCAGCGACCAGGCCAGGGCGTCGGCGACATGCACGCTCGTCCGCTGCCGCCACTCCGCGCGCGCCTGCCGCACGGCCTCGCCGGGGTCGCCGTGGTCGGCCTCGAAGAGTGCCGTCTCGAGGTCGGTGCGCACGCCGTTGGCGGCCAGCAGCTCGATGGTCGTGCGGACCACCTCGAACTGGGCGTCCGCCTCCGCGTCACGGTCGAGGTGGAGGAGGAGCTCGCCGAGCTCGGTGAGGTACTCCGGCAGCGGCTGCCGGGCCACCACCTGCTGCCAGGTGGTCACGGCCCGCTCCGGCTCACCCTCCGCCACCTGCAGCCGCGCCCGCGACACCAGGGCGGGCAGGTGGTCGGGCACCGCCCGCAGCGCGGTGTCCAGGCTGCGCGCGGAGGCCGCGAGCCGGCCCTGCTTGCGCTGCAGGTCGGCGGCGAGGGTCATCGTGTACGCCTGGTCGGCCCGGCTGCCGGAGGCGGCGGCGCGCCGCAGGATCCCCAGGGAGCGGTCGAGGTCGCCGCGGAGCTCGAAGGCGTACGCGTAGCGCGCGGCCACCGCCGTGCTGGGCTGGAGCCGGTCCGCCTCGCGCAGGGCGTCCAGCTGGGCGTCGTAGCGCCCGAGCTCGGTGAGGGCGTCGACCCGGACGGCCAGGGCGCCGAGGTCGCGCGGGTTGATGTCGAGGGCCTGCTCGGCGTCGGCGAGCGCCCCGGGGAAGTCGTGGCGGGCCGCGGCGATCGCACCGCGGGCGGCGAGGGCGGTGAAGTTGTCGTCCGGCTCGACCTCGAACGAGCGGTCGACGGCCTGGTCGGCCTTCTCGTAGTAGGACGCCAGCCCCGTCGTACGCGCCTGCTCGACGTACGCCACGGCGAGGTTGGCCCAGGACACGTGGTCACCGGGCACCCGCCGCAGGGTCGCCTGCAGCGCGGTGACGGTCGCACCGAGGTCCGCACCCGTGCTCGGCAGGACTCGCGGGACCGACCCGGCCGGCGGTGCCGGCTCACGCTCGGTGGTCGTGGCCACGCCGATGCCGCCGGACGCGGCGAGCACGGCGCCGATCCCGATGACGATCAGGCTTCTGCGCATGAGGGGTCCTCCCGGACGGGACGGTGGGAGCGACCCGGCCGCGCGGAGGCAACGCCACGCGGCCGGGCCGGCTGGAGGGTCAGGACCGGACGGTCAGTCCTGCTTGCGACGCACGGCGCCACCGAGGCCGCCGAGCAGCGCGAGGAGCCCCACGCCGATGAAGGCCATCGAGCTCGTGCGCCCCGGGACGAGGCTCTCGAGCACGCCGCCCTCGGACGACGACTGCTTCGCCGCACCGCCCGCAGCCGGGTGCGGGGCGGCGTCGCTGCCGCTGGCGGGGAGCGCCAGGTAGGGGAACGTGTCCCCGAACGCGACGTCGTTGGCGTCGACCCCGTCGCCGAGGTCGTTGGCGTTGCCGACGAGCTCTCCCTCGACGACCTGGAGCGCGATGTCGATGACGTCGTCACCGAGACGGCGGCCGTTGGGGAAGCCCTGGGTGTCCCCACCGATCACGCCGAGCCGGTTGGGCTCCGCCGTGACCGGGGTGGTCATGTTGAGGCGCAGCTGCTCGCTCGGGGTCACCTTGCCCTTGGCCTTGTTGAGGCCCTTGACGCCCGTGAGGAACACCGACACGAGGTCGTCGCGCGGCGTCGCCGGTGCCTCGATGCCGTAGACGGCCTCGATCAGCTTGGGCAGCTCGGGGTTGGTGACGTACTTGAGCGCCGCACCGTCCTGCGTCGGCTTGGAGGCGTTGAACGCGTCCTTGAGCTTCAGCGGGAGCACGACCTCGTTGACCAGCGGCATGCCCAGGCGCGACACCTGGCGGTAGCCGCCGTTGGCCGAGCGCTTGGACGTGGTCGACCAGACGCCGACGACGGGGTTCTTGTCCACCTTGCCGTTCTTGGCGAGCATGCGGCGCGGCACCTGCAGGGCGACCGAGTTCACGTTGAACCCGGCAAGGGTGTCGTCCCCGGTCTGGGAGAGGTCACCGCCGTAGAGCAGGTCGAAGACGCGGAGGTCGAGGAAGAACGAGTCCTCGGCCTGTCCGGCGAACGACGTGACGCCCTTGGCCTTGCGCAGCGACTGGTCGCGCAGCGCCGGGTAGTTCGGCATCGACGCGCCACCCACGTTCGAGGGCGCCACCCGGGCCTTCTTGATGAGGACCTTGGTCTTGCCCTTCTTGATCCGCTCGAGCTTGTAGGTCTGGTAGTAGTTCAGGTTCTTGTCGCCGAGCGACGTGACCGGACCCGTGGCGTAGAGGAAGGTGTTCTTGGACCGGTAGTGGTCCTTGAACGTCCAGCGGAACGTCACGTCGGGCTTGGCGTCCGCGTTGTTGTCGACGTGCACCTCGTAGCGGGCGTCGGTGGCGAAGCTGTAGAAGTTCGGCCCACCTGCCGGCTCCTGGAACGGGAGCCAGTTCGCCGCCAGCGTGACGGTGTTCTGCTTGTCCGGGCTGCGGAACGCGTAGACGTCCGTGTTGTCGTACTGCGGCGTGCCGGCGATCAGCGGCGCCTCGCGGTGGCTCGACGCCGTCGCGGACAGCGGGCCCAGGCCGGCGAGGCCGACGGCTGCCAGCATCCCTCCTGCGGCTGCCACCGCCACGGCTCCGTGCCGCTTGGTGAAGCGTGAGTGAGTCATCTGCAAACTACTCCTTGAAGTCGGCCCGGCACGGGGGGTTCGTGCATCCGCCGAACGGGCAGCCCGAGCGCTCGTGGATGAGGCGGGATGTGCTGTGTTCGGCCTCACACCCTCCGACGGATGGGTGCGACCGGGGTCGGCGTCGGCGAGGGTTCCTAGAGTTCGCGTGTGAGAGCCGACCGGGAGCGTGTGCGCGCGACCCACCGCGAGACCGATCGCGAGATCCTCCGGCTGGCCGTCCCCGCGTTCCTCGCCCTCGTCGCCGAGCCGCTCTTCCTGCTCTCCGACGCCGCGATCGTCGGCCACCTCGGCACGCCGGAGCTCGCCGGCCTCGGTGTGGCCGCGGTCGTCCTGCAGACCGTGGTCGGCCTGTGCGTCTTCCTCGCCTACGGCACCACGGCGAGCGTGGCGCGGCACCTCGGCGCCGGCGACCTCCGCGCCGCGCTCGCCCAGGGCGTCGACGGCGTCTGGCTGGCGGTGCTCATCGGCACCCTCGCGACCGTCCTCGGTGTCGCCCTGACCCCCACCCTGGTCGGCGCGTTCGGCGTGGGTGCGGAGGTCTCCGGCCACGCCGAGACCTACCTGGCCATCGCCTTCCTCGGCACCACGCCGCTGCTGGTGATGCTCGCCGCCACCGGCGTCCTCCGCGGCCTGCAGGACACCCGTACGCCGCTGCTCGTCGCCGTCGTCGGCAACGGCCTCAACATCGTCTTCAACGTGGTGCTCGTCTACGGCCTGGACCTGGGCATCGCGGGCTCGGCGATCGGCTCGGTCCTCGCCCAGGTGGTGAGCGCCGCGTGGTTCCTCGTCGTGGTCGTCCGTGCCGCGCGGGAGCACGGCGCGCCCCTGTCCCCCGACCGCGCCGGCATCGCCGCCGCCGCGCACGCCGCCGTCGCCCTCGTCGTCCGGACGCTCGCGCTGCGCGCGTGCCTGCTCGTCGGGACGTACGCCGTGACCCGCGTCGGGACCGGCGCTGCCGACGTCAACGTCGCCACCCACCAGGTCGCCATCACGCTGTGGAGCTTCCTGGCCTTCGCCCTCGACGCCATCGCGATCGCCGCGCAGGCACTCACCGGCCGCGCCCTCGGCAGCGGCGACGTCGACGGCACGCGGCGGCTGACCCGGCGGATGGTGACGTGGGGCTGGGGCAGCGGTGCCGTGGCCGGCCTCGCGCTCGCGGCGGTGTCCCCGTTCGTCGGGGCCCTGTTCACGACCGACCCCGCGGTGCGGGACCTGCTCGTGCCGGTACTCCTCGTGGCCGCGCTCGGCCAGCCGCTGGCGGGGATGGTCTTCGTGCTCGACGGCGTCCTGATCGGGGCCGGCGACGGCGCCTACCTCGCCTGGGCCGGGCTGGTGGTGCTCGCGGCCTACGCCCCCGCGGCGCTCTGGGCCGCCACGCTCCCGCACGGTCTGGTCGCGGTCTGGGTCGCGATGGCCTTCGTCTTCATGGGTGCGCGCGGGGTGCTGCTGTCCTGGCGGGCCCGCGGCGAGAGGTGGCTCGTGACCGGAGCGACGTCGGCTCGTTGAGCCTGCACACGACCGGGGAGGGTCCGAGATGGGCACGACGGAGAAGCGCGCAGCGGCTCGACCGCGGGCCGGGGCGGGGATCCGCCTGGCCATCGTCACCCTGGTGGGCGGGGTGCTCGTCCCGCTCGCCGGAGCCGCGCCGGCGGCCGCCGAGCCGGGCTGTCTCGACGAGACCGCGCCCAACGTCCTGCTCGACGGGTGCGACGACAGCACCCCGCCCGACACCGTCCTCACCGCGTCCACCACCCCCAACGCCGCCGGCATGGTCGCCGTCCCCACGATGACCTTCACCGTGCAGGCACAGGTCTCCGACGCCGATGCCGGCCCGTTCGGCCTCGAGTGCACGCTCGCCGGCGGGCCGCAGGCCCACGGGTGGCGGGCCTGCACCAGCCCCGTGACCTACGCGGACCTGCCCGACGCCCCCGCCGGGACGTACGTCTTCCAGACGCGCGCCGTCGACCTCGGCGACGCAGCCCGTACGCCCGACGCGAACCCGCTCCTGCCCCCGGCGGTCGCCGACACCCCGGACCTCGACCCCACCCCGGCCACGGTCCGCTGGGGTCAGGACACCCGGGCGCCGTTCGTCTTCGTGACCTCCACCTCCTACGACGAGATCACGCCGACCCAGCCGGTCGTCACCGGCGCGGGCGTGCCGATCCGGCTCAACAGCAGCGAGCCGGGCGCCACCATCGAGTGCACCGACGGTGGCCGCCCCGTCACCTGCTCGGCGGGTCGGTGGGAGCTCACGGACCCCCGGGCCGGCCGACACCGGTTCGCCGCCCGGGCGGTCGACGCCGCCGGCAACGCCAGCGCGTGGTCGGACCCCGTCGAGTTCTTCGTCCCCCGCGACCTCACCCGGCGGCGCGGCTGGACCAAGGTCCGCGACGCGGGCTACTTCCGCGGGGACGCCCTCACCGCCTCGCGGCGCGGGGCGCGCCTCGTCCTGCCCCGCACGAAGGTCGGCGAGCTCCGGCTCCTCGCGCCGCGCGGGCCCCGCCTCGGCAAGGTCCGGCTGCGCGTCGGCAGGCGCGCGTGGCACGTCGTCGACCTGTCCGGGCCGCGAGCCGACCTGCGGCAGGTCGTCGTCATCGACCGCTACTCCGGCACCCGGTCGGGCCGCATCGTGATCGAGTCGCTGGGCGGCGGGCCGGTCGTTGTCGACGCCGTCGTCGCCAGGCCGAACCGCTTGCCTGCCGCCACGCGGGAGGACGGTCCGCCGCCGTCACCGTGACCCCTGCGGGAGACGTTGCGGGGTTACGTCTCCGTTACGAGAGAATCTTCGGGCGCGGTTTTCGTTGACACACGCCCCACGTGTGACTTCAGATACAGGGGCTTCACCCTCATCCCGCCCGGATGACGGACGCATTCGCTCTCGGGGGCGCGTCGTCATGCGGTCGGACCAGTCTCGTCGAACGGGAGATCCGCGTGATCCGTAGGACCATCGCGGCCGGCGCTGCCACCAGCGTCGCTGCCGCACTGCTCGTGCCGTGGGGGACGGCTGCCACCGCAGCCGACTTCGACCCCGGCACCCTGAAGCCTGAGAAGGCAACGCCGGCCACGGCCTTCGAGAAGGGCACGGTGCTCGAGCTGGGCACCGGCACCAAGGCCGAGACCTACATCGTCCAGCTGGACGCCCCTGCCGTGCCGACCCGCGCCGGCGCCGAGAGCCGCGGCGGGGCCGTCACGCAGTCGGAGTCGGCCTACCGCTCGGAGATCAAGTCCGAGCAGGCCGAGCTGGTCTCCTCGATCTCCGAGGTCACCGGTGGCAGCGCCAAGGTGCTCTACCGCTACACCGAGGCGATCAACGGCATCGCGGTCAACCTGACCCGCGCGCAGGCGCAGAAGGTCTCCCGGCTCGACGGCGTCGCGGCCGTCCAGGTCGACTTCGAGCGTGAGCTCACCACCGACAAGGGTCCCGAGTGGATCGGCGCGCCGACCATCTGGGACGGCACCAACGTCCCCGCCGCCTTCGAGGGCAACAAGGGTGAGGGCGTCATCGTCGGCATCCTCGACTCCGGCCTCAACCCGAGCAACCCGTCGTTCGCCGACGTGGTGGCCGAGGAGGACGGCGGCGACGGCTACGACCACACCAACCCGCTCGGCGCCGGCAACTACCTCGGCATGTGCGACGAGTCCAACGAGGCGCAGTACCTCGAGGGCTGGGGCTGCAACGACAAGCTGATCGGCTACTACAACTTCGAGAACCCCGCAGCCGGCGGCGACCCGTTCGACGACCCCTACGACGACGACGGCCACGGCAGCCACACCGGCAGCACCACGGCCGGCAACCAGGTCGACGCGACCGCGTACGCCGCCAAGGGGACGCCCAACGAGTTCTCCGTGACGTCCCAGATCAAGGGCGTCGCGCCCCACGCCAACATCATCGGCTACGACGTCTGCGACGGCGGCTGCCAGGGCTACTCGATCCTGGCCTCCATCAACCAGGCGATCCTCGACGACGTCGACGTGATCAACTACTCGATCGGCTCGGCGGCCGCGTCCAACCCCTGGACCGACCCCGACGCCGTCGCGTTCCTCAACGCCCGCGAGGCCGGCATCCACGTCGCCACCTCGGCCGGCAACGCCGGTCCCGGTGCCGCCACCCTCGGCAGCCCCGGTGACGTGCCGTGGATGACGACCGTCGGTGCGACCACGCACGACCGCAAGTACGTCGCCTCGGTCACCGACCTGGCCTCGGACGCCGGTGCAGGACCCGCCGACATCGCGGGTGCCGGCCTGTCCGGTCCCACCGACGACGCCTACCCGATCGTGGACGCCGCGACGATCAACGGCAACGCGCTCTGCGAGGCCGCGAAGTTCCCGGCCGGCACCGACTTCGCCGGCCAGATCGTCCTGTGCGACCGCGGTGTCACCGGTCGTGTCGAGAAGGGCGAGGTCGTCGCCGCACTCAACGCCGAGGGCATGATCCTGGCCAACGACGTGGCCAGCGGTGACTCCCTCAACGGTGACGCGCACGCCCTCCCGGCCGCGCACATCACCTACGACGACGGTGTCGCCCTGCGCCAGTGGATGGGCTCCGTCACCGGCGAGGAGGCGGCGCTGTCCGGCTCCGTCGCCGACATCAAGGACGAGAACGGCGACATCATGGCCGCCTTCTCCAGCCGCGGTCCCAACCGCGCGGTCTCGATGATCAGCCCGTCCGTCTCGGCTCCCGGCGTGGACATCCTCGCCGCGGCCGGCGCGGAGGACGAGGTCGTCTGGGAGTTCATCTCCGGTACCTCGATGGCCAGCCCGCACACGGCCGGCGCGCTCACGCTCCTCCGGGGCATGCAGCTCGACGTCCCCGAGGCCGACCAGTGGAGCCCGGCCGAGGCGCAGTCCGCGCTGATGACCACCTCCGAGCGCGACATCACCGACTCCGACGGCACCGCTGCCGACTGGTTCGACATGGGCTCGGGTCGCATCGAGCTCCGTCGTGCCGCCAAGGCCGGCTTCGTGCTCGACGAGGACCTCGCCGGCTACCAGGCCGCGAACCCCGCCGTCGGCGGCGACGTCCGTGAGCTCAACACCGCCAGCATGGCCGACGACGAGTGCCTGCAGTCGTGTGAGTGGACCCGTACGCTCACCGGCACCGCCACCGGTGCCGGCACGTGGACGGTGTCGGTGGAGAACATCTCCGAGGGCGTCACGCTCGACACCGACGTGGACACCGTGGCCCTCACCGAGGGCGGCACCGCCGACGTCACCGTCACCGCGACGATCGACGCCGGCATGCCCACCGACGAGTGGCTCTTCGGCACCCTGGTGCTGACGCCGCCCGCCGGCTCCGAGGCCCCCGAGGCACACCTCCCCGTCGGCGTCCTGCCGTCGGCCGGCGTGCTCCCGGAGTCGATCGACATCACCACCCGTCGTGACGCCGGCTCCCAGGTGGAGTCGGGCTTCGAGGCCATCGCCATCAGCGACCTCCAGATCGACGCCAGCGGGCTGGTGCCCGAGGACCGGGTCGAGCTCTCGATCCCCGAGGACAGCACCAACACCGACCCGTACGACGGCAACGGCACGGTCGTCGAGATGCTCGAGGTGCCCGCGGGCGCCACGAGCCTCATCGCCAAGCTGGAGAACTCCACCGCACCCGACTTCGACCTGTTCGTCGGCACCGGGGAGGTCTCCGAGGCCAACCTCCTCGCCAGCAGCGCCAGCGCAGGCTCGGACGAGGTCGTCGAGATCGCCAACCCCGAGCCGGGCACCTACTGGGTCCTGGTGCAGAACTGGGAGGCCTCCTCGGCCGGTGGCACCGACACCACCGAGCTCGTGACCGCGGTGGTCGCCGGCGACCAGGGCAACCTGCGCGCCGAGGGCCCCGAGGGCGCCCTGCCTGCCGCCACGCCGTTCTCGATCCGCACGTTCTGGGACGAGGACGCCATGGAGGCCGGCCAGATCTGGCACGGCACGCTCACTCTCGGCACCTCGCCGGCCACCCCGGGCGACATCGGTGTCGTCCCGGTGACGGTCGAGCGCGTCGAGGACGACGTCACCAAGACGGCGGACGTGGACGAGGCGGCACCGGGTGACACCATCACCTACACCGTCGAGGTCGCGCCCAACGTCACCCGCGAGGACCTGACCTACACCATCACCGACGCGCTGCCCGAGGGCACGACGTACGTCGAGGGCTCTGCCACCGACGGCGCCACCTTCGCCGACGGCACGGTGTCGTGGACCGGTGACCTGGCCACGACGTACGGCCAGGAGGGCACCTACTCCTTCACCACCAGCGCGGAGGACGAGTCCTGCACCACGCCGTTCGGGGGCTACCTCGACCTGGCCGAGCTCGACATCCTCGCCGACGACGGGATCACGGGCGACACGACGTCCTTCGACGCGTTCGGCTCGGGTGACTTCGGGTTCTACGGCCAGTCCTACCGCGGTGTCAGCTTCGCCGACGACGGGATCCTCACCTACGGCGACGGCTACGGTGACCCGGCGGCCGGCGACGAGCCGTGGGTGGTGCAGTCGGTCCCCGACGTCGCCAAGCCCAACAACGTCGCGGCGATGCTCTGGCAGGACATGGAGTTCCGCTACGACGCGACCTCCGGTGCCGGCGTCACCCTCGCCAGCACGGCGGGCACGGACGGGTTCGACCCCGGTGAGATCGGCATCATCGAGTACGACGACATGCGGTACTACGAGGACGACGCCGCGACCTTCGGTCAGCTCGACATGCAGGCGTGGGTCGTCGACGGCAGCAGCGACATGTGGTTCGCCTACGACAACATCACCGCGGGCCCGATGTTCGACGAGGTCACCATCGGCACCGAGAACGCCGGTGGCACCTCGGGCCAGGCGGCCGTCAACCTCGGCGACGCCGGTCCCGTGCTCGAGGACGGCCTGGTCGTCTGCGCGACGTACGACGGCCCGGTCGCCGAGAGCAAGAGCTTCAGCTACCAGGTGACCGTGGACGGCGACGTCCACGAGCGCCAGAAGCTCGTCAACGAGGCCGTGCACACGACCGACGACCCGGGCGCCAAGCCCGCGTCGGCGACCGACACGGTCGTGGTCAAGGGCGCACTGGAGCGCAGCGAGGTCGCGCTGTCGATCAACCCGGACCGCATCGAGACCGGTCAGACGACCGCGGCCACGGCCACGGTCTTCAGCGCCGGCGAGACGGTCGCGACGGGCACGGTCGAGTTCTGGGCGGGCGACCGGAAGGCCGGAACCGCCACCCTGGACGCCACGGGCAAGGCCACGGCCACGCTGAGCGGCTTCGCCACCGCCGGGACCATCCCGGTGACCGCGAAGTACCTCGGCGACCCGGCCAACCTCGGCAGCACCTCTGCGCCGGTCAACCTGGTGGTCTCCGCCCCGGGTGTGCCGACGCCGAAGGTGAAGTCGCGCCTCGACGTGGACGCGCCGAAGGTGATCAAGAAGGGCAAGAAGGCCAAGCTCAAGATCGCCGTGTCCGCCCCCAACGTCGTGCCCACCGGCACGGTCGAGGTGACGGTCAAGGGTGCGCTCAAGAAGAAGACCTGGACGCTGACGCTCAACGAGTACGGCAAGGCCCGTCTCAAGCTGCCGAAGGCGACCAAGGTCGGCAAGATCAAGGTGAAGGTCGAGTACCTCGGTGACGCCGCGGTGCTGGGCAGCAAGGACAGGCTCAAGATCAGGGTCGTCAAGAAGTGACCTCCTGATCCTGGCCTGACCCACACGGAGGGGCCGGCGGTGTTCGCACCGCCGGCCCCTTCGTCATGCACGGGGTCCGACGGGAACGCTGTCCCGTGGGCTCGCGTCAGACTGGGATGATGCACCCCATGCGCCGTGTCCTCCTGCTGCTGCTCGCGACGCCGGTCCTGGCAGCCTGGGTGGCAGGCTGCGCGAGCAACGATTCCCCGGGCAGCGATTCCCCGAGCAGCGAGGAGACAGCCGTGGACCCCAGCCCCGCGAGCCCGTCGTCGGGGGCACCCGCCGACGCCGTACGCGCCGTGGACGACCTGGCCGCGACCCTCGGCGTCGCCGCCGACGAGGTCGAGGTCGTCGCCACGGAGGAGGTCACGTGGCGCGACGGCAGCCGTGGCTGCGCCAGGCCGGGCGAGATGTACACCCAGGCACTCGTCGACGGCCTGCGGATCACGCTGCGTGCCGGCGGACAGACGTACGAGTACCACTCCGGCGGTAGCCAGCCCCCCGCGCTGTGCGAGAAGCCGACGGAGTAGCCGCCACGCACGACGGCCCGCCACCCCCGGGAGGGGCAGCGGGCCGAGCGTGGGTCGTGCGGGTCTCGCGCGTCAGGCAGGGACGACGTTGAGGGCCACCGTGGCGGACACCTCGTCGTGCAGCTTGACCGACACCTCGTGGGCGCCGAGCGTCTTGATCGGGTTGACCACGACGATGGTGCGGCGGTCGACCTTCTCGCCGGAGACGGCCGTGATGGCCTCGGCGATCTCGGTGGTGGTGACGGCGCCGAACAGGCGGCCGCCCTCGCCGGCGCGGACCTTCACCATGACGGCGTTGGCCTCGAGCGTGGCCTTGACGGCCTTGGCGTGGTCCTCGTCGCGCACCGCGCGGGCGGTGCGGGCGGCCTTGATCGACTCGATGGTCTTCTCGCCGCCACGGCTCCAGCGGATGCCGAGGCCACGGGGGACGAGGTAGTTGCGGCCGTAGCCGTCCTTGACCTCGACCACGTCACCGGGGGCACCGAGGCCGTCGACCTCCTGGGTCAGGATGAGCTTCATGTCTCCCGCTCCTCTCAGCGACCGGTGGACGTGTAGGGCAGCAGGGCGAGCTCACGCGCGTTCTTGACGGCGATGGCCACGTCGCGCTGGTGCTGGACGCAGTTGCCGGTCACGCGGCGGGCGCGGATCTTGCCGCGGTCGGAGATGAACTTGCGGAGCAGGGTGGTGTCCTTGTAGTCGACACCGGTCGCCTTCTCCTTGCAGAACTGGCAAACCTTCTTCTTGGGCTTGCGCAGAATTGCCTTGGCCATTGTGGTGCTCCCTTTCAGTGAGCCCGGCCCTGAAGGCAATCAGGGACGGAATGGAATGAATGTCTTGCTGGATGTTCCGGATCAGGCCGCGGGGTTTCGATACGCCCTGGTCACGGCTTCGCGAGCTCAGCCGTGCGGGCTGCTCACCCTGGCGACCTGTTCACTGCCTCGCTTCGCTCGGCAGTGGATCGCTCAGAACGGCGGCTCGTCGTTGCCGCCGCTGACCCCGGGCGTGGCCCACGGGTCGTTGGGCGGAGCGGACTGGCCGCCACCCTGGGACTGGCCACCCTGGGGCTGACCGCCCCAGCCGCCGCCACCCTGCTGCGGTGCCGGGCTGGCCCACGGGTCGTCGGCCGGGGCGGACTGCTGTCCACCGCCGCCGCCACCCGAGTAGCCACCGCCGCCACCGCCGGAGTAGCCGCCACCGCCGCCCTGTCGCGTCGTCTTGGTGACCTTGGCCGATGCGGAGCGCAGCGACGGGCCGACCTCCTCGACGTCGATCTCGAAGACGGTGCGCTTCTCGCCCTCGCGGGTCTCGTACTGACGCGACTTGAGGCGACCCTGGACGATCACCCGCATGCCCCGCTGGAGGGACTCGGCGACGTTCTCCGCGGCCTGGCGCCACACAGCGCACGAGAGGAACAGCGTGTCGCCGTCCTTCCACTCGTTGCTCTGGCGGTCGAAGGTGCGCGGCGTCGACGCGATCCGGAAGTTGGCCACGGGTGCCCCCGAGGGGGTGAACCGCAGCTCCGGGTCGTCGACGAGGTTGCCGATGACGGTGATCGTGGTCTCGCCTGCCATGTCAGGTCTCCTCTAGATGTCCGGCGAGTGCCGGTCTGATCCGGGGGTTGCTCCCGGTGATGCGCCCATCAAACAGGCACTCACCGACAGCGGGAAGGGTCTTTCCACAGATGCCCGGACGGGCGATCAGTGGGCGTCGGGACGCATGACCTTCGTGCGCAGGATCGACTCGTTCAGCGTGAGCTGGCGGTCGAACTCCTTGACCGTCGCGGGCTCGGCCGTCAGCTTGACGACGGCGTAGATGCCCTCGGCGTTCTTCTTGATCTCGTACGCCATCCGGCGACGACCCCACACGTCGAGCGACTCGATCGAGCCACCGTCCTTGCGGATCACGTTGAGGTACTTGTCGAGCGACGGCTCGATGGTGCGCTCGTCGAGACTCGGGTCGAGGATGACCATCACTTCATAGGCACGCATAGCGGTCTCCACCTCCTCTGGGCTAGAGCGGCCACGGGCTTTCCGTGGCAGGAGGGACTGTGCGTTCGCGGGCGTACGACGTGGGTCGCGGCACCGCGGTCGCCCGAAGGCAACCGGGGAAGGCTACCAGCGCCGTGGCGTGCCCCCGGAATCGTCGCTGCCCTGTGGAGGACGCCCCGTCGGCGCCCGGCCGGGGCTAGCGTCGAGGAGTGTCCGCGACCGCGCCCCGCTCCGCCACCGTGGTGGCCGGGCGCTACCGCCTGCTCGACCAGGTGGGCACCGGGGGGATGGGGTCGGTGTGGCGCGCCCACGACGTACGCACCGGGCAGGACGTGGCCCTCAAGGTGCTCGGCCGGCACGGCTCGGCGCTGCTGGCCCGATTCGTGCGCGAGCAGGCGATCCGGGTGCGGCACCCGCACGTCGTGGCGCCGCACGGGTGGGCCGCCGAGGACGACCTCGTGGTCCTCGCCATGGAGCTCGTGCCCGGCGGGTCGGTGGCCGATCTCCTCCGCGTGCACGGGCCGCTCGACCCCGGCACCGCCGCACTCCTCGTCGAGCAGCTGCTGCTCGGACTGGGCGCCGTGCACGGCGCGGGGCTGGTGCACCGCGACGTCAAGCCCGCCAACCTGCTCCTCGAGGCCACCGGCGACGGTCCCCCGCACCTGAGGCTCGGCGACTTCGGCGTCGCCGCGCCGATCGCGGACCGCCGCTTCACCACGGTGCCGGGTGCCATCGGCACCGACGGCTACATGGCGCCCGAGCAGGCCCGCGGGGCGCCGCCGGAGCCGACGCAGGACCTGTACGCCGTGGGGCGCGTGGCCCTCGAGCTCGTCACCGGGCTGCCTCCCGCGCACCAGGGGGAGATCCCGTCCCACCCGCTCCGTCCCCTCGTCGAGCGACTGCTGGTGAGCGACCCGGAGCAGCGGATCTCCAGCGTCGACGCGGCGCTCCGGCTGCTCCGCAGGCTGCCCGTGCCGCCGCCTGCGGGTCCGCCGGTGCCCGACCGGCTCGGGCCGCCGCCGGGAGGCCGACGCACCCTCCGGCGTAAGACGCGGCCGGCACCTCGCGACGACGTCGACTGGCCGGGCTGGCTCGCGGTCGCCGCACTCGCGGGCGTCGTCGCCTGGTGTCTGTGGGTCCTCCTAGGGTGGCCCCCATGAGCACCCCACCGCCGATCGGCGCCCACGTCGAGCAGACCGACCCCGTCGCGGAGGCGGCGGCGCGCGGCACCACGCTCGTGCAGTTCTTCCTCGGCGACCCGCAGGGTTACAAGGGCCCAGAGGTGCGCTTCGACGGCGGGGCCGCGGCCCTGCGGTCCGCGGCCGAGGAGGCAGGGGTCGACCTCTACGTCCACGCGCCCTACATCGTCAACGTCGCCACCACCAACAACCGCATCCGCATCCCGAGCCGCAAGCTGCTGCAGCAGCACATGGACGCAGCCGCCGAGGTCGGCGCGAAGGGGCTCATCGTCCACGGCGGCCACGTCAACAAGAGCGACGACCCCGCTGTCGGGTTCGACAACTGGCGCAAGGCGATCGAGGCCACCGACCTCAAGATCCCGCTGCTCATCGAGAACACCGCCGGCGGCGACAACGCGATGGCCCGCCACCTCGAGCGGATCGCCGGCGTCTGGGACGCGATCTCGTCTGCCGACGGATCCGACAACGTCGGGTTCTGCCTCGACACCTGCCATGCCTGGGCGGGCGGGATCGAGCTGGGCGACGCGGTCGAGAGGGTCCGCAGCATCACCGGCCGCATCGACCTCGTCCACGCCAACGACTCGCGCGACGCCTTCGACTCCGGAGCGGACCGCCACGCCAACTTCGGCCAGGGCCACCTCCCGGCCGACGAGTTCGCCGCCGTGGTGCGCGAGGCCGGTGCGCCGGTCATCTGCGAGACGCCGGGCGGGCCCGAGGAGCACCTCGCGGACTTCGCGTGGCTCCGCGAGCACCTCTGACCGGGGCCGGCCGACCCCCTCGGTCGCTCAGCCGGCCGGCTGCGCGGTGACCACCACGTTGCTGCGGTAGGCAGTGCCGTCCCAGTCCTCGCAGGTGACGAGCACCAGTCGTCCCGCGCCGGTCCGGCCGAACAGCGACGCGCTCCTGCGCGCCAGCTCCTCACGACTGAGCACCTCGACCTCCTCGACCTCGTACGCCACCGCACGCGTGCCGGAGCGGACGACGACGTGCTCGCCGGCCGCCAGGGTCTCCAGGTCGTCGAAGGCTCCGCCGCCCGCGCGCGCCGTGTGCCCGGTGACGACGGCAGCGCCGGCCTGCGCCCCCGGTCGCGCCCCTCCGGTCCACCAGCCCACCTGACCCGGGTCGGAGGGCGGAGTGAGGGCACCGTCCTCCGTACGGATCCCGACGACCGGCGCCCGGACGCCGAGGGCGGGCACGACGACGAGATCGGGGCGTACGCCGGTGTCGGCCCTCGCGGAGGTCGGCGAAGGTGTCGCGGGCAGGGCGGGCGGCGGGGTCGGCTCCTCCACCTGCACCGCCGCCGGGGGCGGGGACGTCGGCCGAGCCCCGTCGGGTGTCGGCGCGCCGCCGACACCGCCCGCCAGGAGCAGCCCACCCGCGACGAGCGCGGGTGCGGCTGCCCCCAGCAGCACGGCCGTCAGACGACGGCCCCGCCCCTCAGGCACGGACATCAGCCACGGGCACGGATCCATCCGAGGCGCGCGCACACGCCGCCGAGCAGCACCAGCAGGGCACCGACGAGGACCTGCGCGGGGCTGGGCCCGGCCGGCTGCGCCTGGTCGAGGCCGGCGTTGACCGCCGTCGGGAGCTGCTGCTGCTGCGACGGTGCGGCCGACGGGTTCGTCGAGTCCTGCGCACCGTCGGCGCCGTCGTTGTCGTCGTCGTCGGCGAACGCCTGCTCGCCCAGCACCTCCGGCTCCTCGGTCTCCTCCGGCTGGGTCTCGGGCTCATCCGTCGGCGGGGTCGTCGGCGGGGTCGTCGGCGGGGTCGTCGGCGGGGTCGTCGGCGGGGTCGTCGGCGGGGTCGTCG
>JAESGW010000579.1_pt1 | contig 24332 bp, 18 predicted proteins | sample 9269791 | NCBI WGS metagenome assembly JAESGW01 (sample SAMN16773120, study PRJNA677053) | algae metagenome | isolation source: Aphanocapsa lilacina HA4352-LM1 and co-occurring heterotrophs from near cave... | place: USA: Maniniholo cave, near Haena, Kauai, HI | collected 2009-07-28 | reverse complement strand
ACTTCCTCGAGCGTCACGCGCGTGTATTCGATCTGACCGCCACCGGCCTTGCAGACCGAGACCTCGACCTTGCTCAGGTGCTTGCCGCTGGCGCAGTTCTTCATGACGGACGGCGCCGCCTTGTCGATGCGCGCGAGCACCTGCAGGTCGTTGAAGCTGGCCTTGCCCACGCCACCGCCGCCACCGCTGACCATGTTGCCGGGCTGGGTCGCGCCCCATGCGAAGGACTTGATGTCCGTCCAGTCCTTGTGGTTCGCGTCCTTCGATTCGCCATTCGCGCCTTCGACGCGCATGAACATGTCTACCGCCATGAGCTGCTCCCGTGTTGCGTTGAAACCGCCCGAACGGTAGGTGAAGCGCGGCGAGCTCGCCAGTGCAGAAGGTCATGGCGAAAAAAGCACTACGCGGCCCGCACCTTAGGAACAATCGGTTCTTTCAGGGCCTCGGCGCACGGGCGCCGAAACAAGGCGACACAAAAAAGCCCGTCATCTCACGATGACGGGCCTTGCCTGGCAAGCGACACCTATCGTTGCGCCGCTTGCGCGAGCCATCGCGCGACGATCGCCGGCACCGTCTCGGTCGCCTTGCCACGCAGGAAGTCGAAGCCGCGCGGCACCTCCTCCATCTCGAGCGACACCAGCACCTTCTCGGCACTGTGGTGCGCATAGCGCGCGAGCGAGGCGGCCGGCTGCACCGCGAGCGAAGTGCCCACCACCAGCACGCGCGCGGCGGTGGCGACGTGCATCAGCGCCTCGTCGAAGTGCTGCACCGATTCGCCGAACCACACGATGTCGGGCCGCAGCTGCGTGCCGTCTTCGCACAGCTGGCCCATCTCGATCGCCGCGCCGTCGATGCGGTAGCGATGACGCCGCTCCGAGGTGCCGCGCGCATAGGCGAGCTCGCCGTGGATGTGCAGCACCTGCGTGGAGCCCGCGCGCTCGTGCAGCGCATCGACGTTCTGCGTGACGATGACCACCTCGTAGGCCGGCTCGAGCGAAGCGATGGCCGCGTGCGCCGCGTTGGGCTGGGCGGCCCAGGCCTTCTGGCGGCGCTCGTTGTAGAAGGCCTGCACGGTCTCGGGATGGCGCTGCCAGCCCTCGGGACTCGCGAGCTCCTGCCACGGATGGTTGTTCCACAGGCCCTTGGCGTCGCGGAAGGTGGGCAGGCCGCTTTCGGCGCTCACGCCCGAGCCCGAGAGCACGACGATCTTGCGGGGTTGAACGGTGGTTGTTATGAAGAGGACTCCGAAGGGAACAAGAAACCCGGGGCGGCGTCGAACGCACACCCCGACCGACCCCGCCATGCGGGATTCTTTCGAGCGGCGACCGAGCGCCGCGAGAATGCCAGAAGCCCGCCGCGGCCTTTCACGCGACCGCGCGCACGCACCCGACCACGAGCCATGAACAGCACCACCACCTCCAACCGACCGCTGCAGCGCTTCTACCTTCTCGCCGTCGCCCTCGTGGTGTTCCTCGGTTGCTGGGTCGCGCCGATCGACACGCCCGCGCGCGCGCAGGTCGAGGACGGACTCAAGCGCGCCCTGACCACCTTCGCCGCGGCACGCGCGCTCGGCGCGGTGGTGTCGGTGGCGCAGGGCACGCAGGTCGATGCCACGCCCGGCGGCATCGGCGTGAGCCTTGCGCCGGGCCAGGCGCTCAAGCCGCTCAACGAACTGATCGAACAGTTCGCCGCCATCATGCTGGCGGCCAGCGTGTCCTTCGGCATCCAGCTCGTGCTGCTCAAGATCGGCGCGCATGCCTGGATGTCGGTGCTGGTCTGCGCGGTGGCGCTGGCGTGGATCGCCTGGCGCTGGCACAGCGGCCGTTCGCCGCGCTGGCTGCAGTCGCTCATGATCGGGCTGCTGCTGGTGCGCTTCGCGGTGCCGCTGTCGGCCATGGCCAACGAGGGGCTGTACCGCGTCTTCATGGCCGACGAGTACCAGTCGGCGCTCGCGCTGATCGAGAAGTCGCCGGCCGCCGTGGTCGACACCACGCAGGAGGCGCAGCCGAATGCGCAGGAGGGCTGGAAGGAACGCATCGAGCGCTGGCTGCCGAAGCTGCCGAATCTCAAGGCCACCTACGACCAGATCATCCGCTCGGCCTCGGACTGGGCCGAGCGCATCGTGAAGCTGATCGCGCTGTTCGCGCTGCAGACCGTGGTGCTGCCGATCGCGCTGCTGTGGATGGCGTGGCGGGTGGCGCGGGCGCTGGTGCGCGAGCCGGTCTATCGCGCGGCGGGTTGACCGCCCGCTAGTCCACGAGGCCCATCAAGACCGCACGCACCACCGCGGCGGTCTTGTTGGGTGTGCCGAACTTCGTGATGACGTTCTTCACGTGGAAGTTCACTGTGTCGAAGGCGATGTGCAGGATGTCCGAGATCTCCCTGGAGGACTTGCCGTCCGCCAGCCACTTCAGGATCTCGATCTCGCGCTTGGTCAGGAAGATTTCGGGCGCTCGTTCGCTGCTCGATGACAGCGTGCGCGACAGCATGTGGTGAGCGACGCAGGCCAGGTAGCGCATCCGAAGCTCCTTGGCCTCCAGTTCGCGTGCGGTGATCGCTTCGCCCGAACGCGCCAGGCTGAACATGCCCATCACGCCATTGGCATCGAAGCTGGATTGCGACCACCCGACGCTCAAGCCGAACGAATGCGCGCCATCCCACAGCTCCGGCGTATCGGCAAACACCGCATCGCTCCAGACCAATGGATTCTGCGTTCGGCGCCCATGCGCCACGGTGGGATCGGTCGCCAGGTAGCCTGCCGCCGCATACCGCTCCCGCCATGGGGCGGGATAGTTGTTGATCAGAAGAAACTTGGGACTGGCAATCGGTAGCGGCAGGCGCACGCCATAGGCGCAATGGTCGAATCCCACATCTCGCGCCACTTCGAGAATTCGCGCAAAAACGGCATCCTTGTCATGCGCCTTCTGCAATTTCATCGACAGATCCTCGATCCATGCATCCATAGCGATTGCCCTCCGCTTTTTCTCGCGCCAGTGAGCGCAGACCTTCAAATCCTTTTCATGGATTGGATCGATGCTACAGGAGCTCGACCGCAAGAGAGTTTTCGCGCAAATCATTTGACGTTCATTCAAGGAATGAAAACCAGAGATGTGATTTATTTCTCAAGTCAAAGAAATGCAGGAAGCGCGCTTTGGCGCAGCGAAAAGACACCAAACACGGGCATCATGGAAGGCTTTTCGTAGGAGTAATTTATTTACCATTAAATATTTCACGAGCAATTCCGCATCTATCTTTCAGCTTTCCTCATTTCCGCATCGGCCACTCGGTCGATACAGGATTCTTTCTTGAACGCGCCGCCGTTTTATCCGGAAAACTTTTATCGCCACAGGCGGCCGGCCCATACGCAATTGCACACGCGACACGCATTTCTCGGCCTCTGCCCGCCAAACTACTATTTTTGGTAGTTACGACCGCTCCCCTCCTCGGCTTGAATTGATCGACATATTCAAAGGGAGGGCGATTGCCGTGGAAATCTTGGTCGGAAAGCAAAGCGATATTGCAGCGGACGTGATGGGGGCCATTGGAAGATATCGCCATCGGGTTTTCATCGAAAAGCTGGGCTGGGATCTGGCGAGCCGGGACGGCCTGGAATTCGACCAGTTCGACCATGCCGAGACCCTCTACGTCGCGGCGCGCGATACGGCCGGGGAGATCGTGGGAACGGCACGCCTTCTCCCCACCGACAGGCCCTACCTTCTTGGCGAGGTGTTTCCTCAGTTGATGGGCGAAGGCGAACCCCCTCGCGATCCACGCGTGTGGGAGCTGTCCCGGTTCGCGGCAACAGACGTCTTCGCGAGCAACGGCGACCCGCTTTCGCAGTTCTCCTCCGAGATCGGCGTCGAATTGCTCGAAGCCGTGCTGGCGGTTGCCGCGCGCCATGGCGTGCGACAACTGATCACGGTGTCGCCCCTCGGCATCGAGCGCCTGCTTCGGCGCCATGGTTTCGAGGCGCGGCGTGCCGCGTCGCCGCAGATCGTCGGCGGCAAGCCCGTCTTCGCCTGCTGGATCGAGGTGGGCCACAGGCTCGAGAACTCATCACCGGGAGCGGATTCGCGCCAGCGGGTGGCGCTCCTCGACACGCTGCGCGAGAGCATGGCGCAGGAAGCGGGGATGGCTGCATGAACAAGTCGTATCGCACGCTTTGGAGCGAGGCGCTGGGTGCATGGGTGGCGGTATCGGAGATCTCGTCGGCACGCGGAAAGCCCTCGAAGAGCCGCAAGACGGTGGGCAAGGAAGGGACGACCGCTGGACTTGCAACGCTTCCTTCGATCACAGGACCGCCCCGCAGTCCGTCGATTGCCCTGTATGCCGTTGTGCTGGCATCCATGGTGGTGGCCGACTTCGCGGGCGTGACGCCGGCTCGTGCGCAGTACTCCAACCCCAATGCCGGCAACAAAGTGACGCCGGCCGCGCAAGGCCAGCATTTCGACGACGCATTCGAGAAGGGCACCTACAAGGTGTTCCCGTCGGACGGAAAAACGACAGATGCGAAACCGCTGGGCGTGGCTCTGGGCAACAACAACACGGCCAACTTCGGCTCTGTCGTCATCGGCAGCAACAATGTTGCAGGCAATACCAAAGCCGCGTCAAACTGGCAACAAAACGCCTTTGCATTTGGCAACTACAACGCTGCCTTGGGCGCCAGCTCCTTGGCCTTGGGTCTGGGCAACAACGCCTATGGGAACTTCTCCATCGCACTGGGCGCCACCAATCTCGCGACGGGTGCCGCCTCTATTGCCTTTGGATTTCAGTCGAGCGCGTTGGCCGATCTCGCCATCGCATTCGGCAATGCTTCACGCGCCACGAAGTACGGGGCCATCGCGCTGGGCAACTCCACGAGGGCAAGCGGCATGGGCGCCATCGCCATCGGCGGCGGCGGCGACGCTGCTTCCGACGGTTACTTCGACCCCACGGGCGCCCGGGCGACCGGCGATCAATCCATTGCCCTGGGGGTCAACGCCAACGCGTCCGCCACCGGCACCGTGGCCACCGGCAATTCATCGAATGCCAGCGGTACGTATGCGGTGGCGATCGGAACCGACGCGAACGCGACCGGAGCCAGCGCCGCAGCGCTCGGACCAGGCGCCGCGGCAACCGCGACCGGATCGACCGCGCTGGGCGACCGCGCCAGTGCCCGCGCGGACGGCGCCAGTGCCATCGGAAGGAATGCCCAGGCGACCAAGGCCAACAGCGTGGCGCTCGGCGCGGACTCGGTGACCCACACGGGCGCATTGAGCAACTACGGCGCCTTCGCCCTGTCGAGCAAGCAGTCCTCGTCGGGCGAGGTGAACGTAGGCAACCGCCAGATCACGGGTGTGGCGGCGGGCAGCGCGGACCAGGACGCCGTCAATGTCCTGCAAGTCAAGACCGTCACCGCTTCGCTGTCGAGCAGCATCGATACCACGAACGACAGCATCGGTAACTTGTCGACCTCGGTATCGTCCGGGCTGAGCACGGCGACGAGCAATATCAACAGCCTGTCGACTTCGACGTCGACGGGGTTGAGCACGGCGACGAGTTCCATCGGCAGCCTGTCGACGTCGACCTCCACGGGGCTGAGCTCGGCGACCAGCAGCATCGACAGTCTCTCTGCATCCACCTCGAGTGGCCTGAGCACCGCAACCAGTTCGATTGGCAGCTTGTCGACCTCGACCTCGACAGGTCTGAGTACCGCGAACAGCAGCATCGATAGCCTGTCGACTTCGACGTCGACTGGCTTGAGCACGGCAACGAGTTCTATCGGCAGCCTGTCGACGTCGACCTCCACGGGGCTGAGCACTGCCACGAGCAGCATCGACAGCCTTTCGACCTCGACGTCGACTGGCCTGAGCACGGCGACGAGTTCTATCGGCAGCCTGTCCACTTCGACCTCCACGGGCCTCAGCACCGCGACCAGCAGCATCGACAGTCTGTCGACGTCCGCGTCGACTGGCCTGAGTACGGCGACCAGTTCCATCGACAGCTTGTCCACATCGGCCTCCACGGGTCTGAGCACAGCGACCAGCGGCATCGACAGTCTGTCGACGTCCACATCGACCGGTTTGAGCACCACGACCAGCGCCATCGACAGCCTCTCGACCTCGACGTCAACGGGTTTGAGCACTGCGACGAGTTCGATCGGCAGCTTGTCCACTTCGACCTCCTCGGGCCTCAGCACTGCAACGAGCAGCATCGAGAGCCTGTCGACTTCGACATCGAGCGGACTGAGTACCGCGACGAGTTCGATCGACAGCTTGTCGACCTCGACCTCCACGGGTCTGAGCACAGCGACCAGCGGCATCGATAGCTTGTCGACTTCTACGTCGACCGGCTTGAGCACGGCGACGAGTTCCATAGGCAGCCTGTCCACTTCGACCTCCTCGGGCCTCAGCACTGCAACGAGCAGTATCGACAGCCTCTCGACCTCGACGTCGACTGGCCTGAGCACAGCGACGAGTTCCATAGGCAGCCTGTCCACTTCGACCTCCACGGGCCTCAGCACTGCAAGCAGCAGCATCGATAGCCTGTCGACGTCCACGTCTAGCGGACTGAGTACCGCAACGAGTTCGATCGACAGCTTGTCGACCTCGACCTCCACGGGTCTGAGCACGGCGACCAGCAGCATCGACAGTCTCTCTACATCCACCTCGAGCGGTTTGAGCACGGCGACGAGTTCCATAGGCAGTCTGTCCACTTCGACTTCCACGGGCCTCAGCACTGCAACCAGCAGCATCGAGAGCCTTTCGACGTCCACGTCGAGCGGACTGAGTACCGCGACCAGTTCCATCGGCAGCTTGTCCACATCGACCTCTACGGGTCTGAGCACCGCGACGAGCTCGATCGGCAGTCTGTCCACCTCGACCTCGACGGGTCTGAGCACAGCGATCAGCGGTATCGACAGCCTGTCGACTTCGACGTCGACTGGTCTTAGCACTGCAACGAGCAGTCTCGAGAGCCTGTCGACGTCGACCTCCACGGGCCTGAGCACGGCAACGAGCTTTATCGGTAGCTTGTCCACGTCGACTTCGACAGGTCTGAGCACCGCTACGAGCAGCATCGACAGCCTCTCGACTTCGACATCGAGCGGACTGAGTACCGCGACGAGTTCGATCGACAGCTTGTCGACCTCGACCTCCACGGGTCTGAGCACAGCGACCAGCAGCATCGATAGCTTGTCGACTTCTACGTCGACCGGCTTGAGCACCGCGGCAAGCAGCCTCGACAGCCTGTCGACGTCTACCTCGACTGGCCTGAGCACGGCAACGAGCTTTATCGGAAGCTTGTCCACGTCGACTTCGACAGGTCTGAGCACTGCAACCAGCAGCATCGATAGTCTGTCGACGTCTGCCTCGACCGGTTTGAGCACGGCGACGAGCTCGATCGGCAGCCTTTCCACTTCGACCTCCACGGGTCTGAGTACAGCAACCAGCAGCATCGACAGTCTCTCTACATCCACCTCGAGTGGCCTGAGCACCGCAACGAGTTCGATCGGCAGCTTGTCGACATCGACCTCCACGGGCCTCAGCACTGCAACGAGCAGCATCGACAGCCTGTCGACCTCGACGTCAACCGGTCTCAGCACGGCAACCAGCGCCATCGGCAGCCTTTCCACCTCGACTTCGACAGGCCTGAGCACCGCAACCAGCAGCATCGACAGCCTGTCCACATCGACCTCCACGGGCCTGAGCACGACCGCCAGCTCGATCGGCAGTCTTTCGATCGGCCTGAGCACCGTCACCAGCGGCATCGGCAGCCTGTCGATCGGCCTGAGCACGACCAACAGCGTCATCGGCAGCCTGTCGACGTCCACCTCGAGCGGATTGAGCACCACCGCGAGCCGTATCGACAGCCTCTCGACCTCCACCTCGAGCAGCCTGAGCACGACCACGAGCCGCATCGACAGCTTGTCGACCTCCACGTCGAGCGGCCTGAGCACGGCGACGAGCAGCATCGCCAGCCTTTCGACCTCCACCTCGACCGGCCTGAGCACCGCCACGAGCAGCATCGACAGCCTCTCGACCGGCCTCAGCACCACGAACAGCCATCTGGGCAGCCTGTCGACGGGACTGAGCACGACCAACAGCCAAGTGGCGAGCCTGTCGACCTCGACCTCCACCGGCTTGAGCACCGCCACCAGCGGCATCCAAAGCCTCTCGAGCGGGCTGAGCACGACGAACAGCAACCTCCACAGCCTGTCGACGAGCATCAGCGGCTCGGTCAGCGGCATCGGCAGCCTGTCGACGGGACTGAGCACCGCCAACAGCCGCGTGACCGACATCTACGACAACGGCACGAAGTACTTCCACGCCAACTCGAAGGCCGCCGATTCGCAGGCCATCGGCCAGGAGTCGGTGGCGATCGGGCCGCAGTCGGTGGCCAGGGGCGACAACGCCCTTGCAGCCGGCAACGGCGCGAAGGCGATCGGCAACGGCTCCGTGGCCATGGGCTTCGGCGCGCAGGCCACGGGAGACGGCGCCATCGCGGTCGGTACCGGGGCGCAGTCGAGTGCATCGCAAGGCACCGCCATCGGATTCGGTGCGGTGGCCATGCAGGCCGGTGGCGTGGCACTCGGCGCGGGCTCGGTCGCATCGACGGCCGCAGGCATCGCCGGCTACGTGCCGCCGAGCGCCACCTCGGAGCAGGCCGCGGCCATCCGGGCCACGACGAGCACGCAGGCCGCGGTGTCGGTGGGCGACGCGGCCAAGGGCCGGTTCCGGCAGATCACCGGGGTGGCCGCGGGCACGGCCGACAGCGACGCCACCAACGTGGCGCAACTCAAGGCCACGGCCAACACGGTCAAGGCCGGCAGCGTTCAGTACGCAACCAACCCCGACGGCTCGGTCAACTACAACGAGATCACGCTCGGCGGCGGCCAGGCACCGGGCGGCACGCGCATCGGCAACGTAGCGCCGGGCGTGTTGCCGGGCGATGCGGTGAACCTGCAGCAACTCTCGCAGGTACAGAACCAGGTGAGCGAGACCGCGGGAATCGCCTACAGCGGCGTGGCCATCGCGAGCGCGATGAGCAGCCTGCCCCAGGCCATGACGCCGGGGAAGAATCTGATGTCGCTGGGCGTGGGCTCCTACTCTGGCTATGGCGCGCTGGCCTTCGGCTACTCGTACCGCACCAAGGACGGCAACTGGGTCTACAAGGTCAATGGCGGCTTCAGCGGCAAGAAGACGAGCCTGGGCGTGGGCGTGGGGTACGAGTGGTGATGCGCGCCCGCCGCAAGATGGCTCCCCGAACACGGTTCGAACGTGTGACCTGCGCATTAACAGTGCGCCGCATCTACCAGCTGAGCTACCGGGGAAAAAGAGAATGGCCCCACGTGCACGACTCGAACGTGCAACCCCCTGCTTCGTAGGCAGGTGCTCTGATCCATTGAGCTAACGCGGGATGAGGATGGCGTCTCGTGCGGGATTCGAACCCGCGATTTCCGGAGTGAAAGTCCGGCGTCCTCACCGCTAGACGAACGAGACGCAGAAGGAAAAAGAGGTGGCGCGCGCGGAAGGAATCGAACCTTCAACCGCTGGTTTTGGAGACCAGTGCTCTGCCAGTTGAGCTACACACGCACGATAAGAACGAAGATGGTCTGGGTGGCAGGATTCGAACCTGCAGCCTCCTGCTTCCAGGGCAGGCCGTCTACCTGATTGACACTACACCCAGAAAAAAACTGGTGCCTCGGGGGAGACTCGAACTCCCAGAATTCCGCTTCTAAGGCGGACACGTCTACCAATTGCGTCACCGAGGCTGAATGTGTTTTCTCTTGCTTGCCGAGGCGAGGGGCCGCGCCATCGCGGCCCCGCCTCGTCGTTTCGAATTTTGAAGGAGCGTGCATGAGGCTTATGGCTTCATGCGCTGCAGCACGATCGCCGCATGGGTCAAGGGTTCGGTGATGAGGCGCCAAAGCAAAAAGGCCCGGAACCTTTCGGTGTCCGGGCCTCTTGGTGAAGAGCGCTTGGGAGGTCGTCGCCTAAGCGCGCCCTCCACCCGGATGCAGCCTGTGGTTCTCGTTCAGCCATGCAGCGACCGTGACGGCCAGCAGAGCGCGCACGAGCGGCCGGACCGGCATGGGTCGGAGGCTGTCGATGCAAATGCGGGCTGCGGTGGTCACGATGGGTCCTGTGGTGCTGTGTGTGGAATCGAAAATGCGCAGTCTGCTGCGCGAAGGAGTCGGACTGTAAATAGTCTTTACGCCGCCGTCAACATGCCGGCTGAAAAAATTTTGAAGTAAGGTTGCCCGCATGGCCGCACCCCATCCCACCACCTCCCATCCGCACTACGACCGCCTGATCGCCACCGCGCGCGGCCTGCCGCCGCTGCGCGTGGCGGTGGTGCATCCGGCCAATGCCGTATCGCTCGAGGCGGCGCTCGCCTCGGCCGCGCTGGGGCTGATCGCGCCCACGCTGGTGGGCCCGCGCGCGAAGATCGAAGCGGCAGCGCACGAGATCGGCATCGACCTCTCGGGCATTGCCATCGTCGATGCGCCGCACAGCCATGCCGCGGCCGACGCGGCCGTGGCGATGGCCCTGCGCGGCGAGGTCGATGCATTGATGAAGGGCAGCCTGCACACCGACGAACTCATGGGCGCGGTGGTGCGCCGCGAAGGCGGCCTGCGCACCTCGCGCCGCATCAGCCATTGCTTCGTGATGGACGTACCCGGCCATGCGCAGCCGCTGGTGATTTCCGATGCCGCGATCAACATCGCACCCACGCTCGAGGAGAAGGTCGACATCGTGCAGAACGCGATCGACCTCGCGCATGCGCTGCTGATGCCGGCCGTGCGCGTGGCCATCCTCTCGGCGACCGAAACGGTCAATGCCAAGGTGCCCTCCACGCTCGACGCGGCCGTGCTCTGCAAGATGGCCGACCGCGGCCAGATCACGGGCGCGCAGCTCGACGGCCCGCTCGCGATGGACAACGCGATCGATGCCGAGGCCGCGCGCATCAAGGGCATCGTCTCGCCCGTGGCGGGCCGCGCCAACGTGCTGATCGTGCCCGACCTCGATGCCGGCAACATGCTCGCGAAGAGCCTGACCTTCCTCGGCGGCGCCTATGCGGCCGGCATCGTGCTCGGCACCAAGGTACCGGTGATCCTCACGAGCCGCGCCGATTCGGAAGCGGCACGGCTGGCCTCCTGCGCCGTCGCGTCGATGCTCGCGAAGGCGGGACGCGACCGGCTCATCAAGGCCGTGGGGTAGCCTTCGCCGATGACCATCGCACGCGAAACGCCCGACCAGCCCGAGGTGATCGCCCTGATCGCCGAGCTCGATGCCTACCAGGACAAGCTCTATCCACCCGAAAGCCGGCACCTGCTCGACCTCGCATCGTTGAAGCAGCCCCATGTGCTGTTCTTCGTCGCGCGCGATGAGGCGGGTCAGGCCATGGGTTGCGGCGCGGTGGTGCTCGGCGCCGCGCAGGGCGAGATCAAGCGCATGTACGTCGCGCCCGACTACCGCGGCAAGGGCATCGCGCGCCAGTTGCTGCAGGCACTGGAGTCCGCATCCATCGACGCGGGCTGCAAGCTGCTTCTGCTCGAAACGGGTCCGTTCCAGCCCGAGGCCCTCGCCCTCTATGCCTCGCTTGGCTACGAGCGGCGCGGCCCCTTCGGCGGCTACACCGACGACCCGCTCAGCGTCTTCATGCAGAAGACGCTTTACGCGTAGTTCAGCAGGATCTTCGCGAAGGCCTCGGGCGCGAGCCGCGGAATGTCGTGCGCGCAGTCGAGGCGGTGCGTGATCCATTCGGGGTCCTGCCGCAGCGCTTCGTACAGCGCGATGAACGGGCTGCCTTCCCAGCCGAAGGCGGCCACGTAGGCCTTGCAGCGGACCTGGCGCCAGTCGCCCGTCAACGCGATCGCCTGCAGGAAGGTGGCCATGGGATGGGCACGGCAGCGCTTGTCCAGGTGCCCCGGCGCCGCGCAGCTCAGGCCATCGGCCGCCACGCCTGCGATGAAGCGGTCGCGATAGGCCTGGCTGGTGAGCGACCACACCGAGTCGCCATGCGCGGGCACATAGGCATCGGCATAGACCAGCGCGCCGACGCGCGAGGGCGCCCGGTCCGCCGCGCCCGTGATGACCATGCCCGCATACGAATGGCCGACGAGCACGGCGGGCGCATCGCCTTCGTGCAACGCCTGCACCACCTCGTCGACATGGCTGTCGAGGTTGGCGCCGCGCGCGGGCTCGTCGCCCAGCCCCGACAGCGTGAGCGCGCGCACCTCGTGCCCTTCGCCCGCCAGCAGTTGGCCGACGGCCTCGAAGGCCCAGCCTCCGTGCCAGCCGCCCGGCACCAGAACGAATTTCGCCATTCGACGTGTCCTCCATCGCAGCATGCGTTCGACAGGCTCTCATTGTCGCGTCGCGGCCCCGACCGCACAATGAAGCCGGCTCGCCGTCCACGCCCTCCAGGAGACACACGATGAAGATCCGAGAACTCGCCAGCGGCCTGCAGTTTCCCGAAGGACCGATCGCCCTGCGCGACGGCTCGGTGCTGCTGGTGGAGATCGCTCGCGGCACGCTCACGCGCGTGCGGCCCGATGGCCTGGTGCAGGTGGTGGCCGACCTCGGCGGCGGCCCGAACGGTGCCGCGATCGGCCCCGACGGCGCGGTCTACGTCTGCAACAACGGCGGCTTCAAGTGGCACACCGAGGCCGATGGCAGCGTGCGGCCCGTGGGCCAGGCCGAGGACTACTCGGGCGGACGCATCGAGCGCGTGAACCTCGCGACCGGCCGCGCGGAGCGGATCTACGACACGGTCGAGGGCGGCGCGCTGTGCGGGCCCAACGACATCGTGTTCGACGCGCATGGTGGCTTCTACTTCACCGACCTCGGCAAGGTGCGCGAGCGCGACATGGACCGCGGCGGCCTGTTCTACGGCCATGCCGACGGCGCCGCCGCGCAGGCGATCGCGCGGCCCGTGATGACGCCCAACGGCATCGCGCTGTCGCCCGATGGCCAGACGCTCTACTACGCCGAAACCGAGGGCGCGCGCGTCTGGGCCTTCGACATCGTGGCGCCGGGTCGCGTGCGCAAGGATGGCTGGCCCTCGCCGCATGGCGGGCGCATGCTCTGCGCCTCGCCGGGCGGGCACTACCAGCGCTTCGACTCGATGGCGGTGGATGCGCTCGGCAATCTCTGCGTGGCGACGCTGCTGCATGGCGGCATCAGCATCGTGGCACCCGACGGCGGCCAGGTCGAGCACCTGCCGCTGCCCGACCGCTACACCACCAACATCTGCTTCGGCGGCCCCGGCCTGCGCACCGCCTTCGTCACGCTGTCGGGCAGCGGGCGGCTGATCGCGATCGACGATTGGCCCACGCCCGGGCTGGCGTTGAACCACGAGGCCTGAACTCCGCACGCGGCGCGTGCCGCGCAAGCACATTCCCGCCGCTCGCGCTTGTACCGAGTTGCTGTTGTCGCGCCCGCGTCAGCACAGCATCTCGGTACAAGCGTGCGCGCACCTGCGTTCCTACGATGCCGGCTCACTCAACAACCAGGTGCGGAGACATGAAACGTCAGGACAGAGGTACGGGGATCAGGTGGCTGGCGGCCCTCGCTTTGAGCGCGGGCCTCGTGGCATGCGGCGGTGGTGGCGGCGGCGGCGGTGGCTTCATACCGCTGCCGCCGGCATCGGGCGGCGGCGGCGGCAATCCACCGCCGCCCGCGGTGGACGCGAACGCCTACGCCGATCCGATCCAGACCGCATCGGGCAAGGTCTCGGGCGAAACGGTCGGCGACGGCGACACGCGGGTGCACCAGTACAAGAGCATCCCCTACGGCGCGCCGCCGGTCGGCAACCTGCGCTGGAAGCCGCCGCAGCCGCCGGCCTCGTGGGACGGCGTCTATGCCGCCACCAGCTACAGCAAGATGGCGCCGCAGCCCTTCCCCGCGTCGCCCGTCTACGACGCCGTGCCCGAGTCGGGCATGGGCGAGGACGTGCTGCGCCTCAACATCACCACGCCCGCGAAGAAGAAGGGCGAGAAGCTGCCGGTGATGGTGCTGTTCCATGGCGGCGGCCTCACCACCGGCTCGGTGAACCGCGCGAGCGACAACCTGCCGAACCTGCCCAATCACGGCGTGGTGTCGGTCACGGTGCAGCACCGCATCGGCGCGCTCGGCTACATGGCGCATCCGGCGCTCACGGCCGAGTCGGCCAACAAGTCCTCGGGCAACTACGGCCAGCTCGACCTGGTCGCGGCGCTCAAGTGGGTGCAAGCGAACATCGAGGGCTTCGGCGGCGATCCGGGCAACGTCACCATCTGGGGCCACTCGGGCGGCGGCATGAAGACCAACTGGCTCGTGGCCTCGCCGCTGGCCAAGGGGCTGTTCCACCGCGCCATCGCCGAAGCCGGCTGGACCACCGCCGGCACGCCGCTCGCGCAGACCGAGCAGTACGGCGTGAAGCTGATGGCCAAGGTGGGCGCGGCCACCATCGACGAGCTGCGCAAGAAGCCGTGGCAGGACATCGTCGCGGCCTCGTTCGCGAGCGGCAGCGGCTACACCACGGCCTTCACGGTCGACGACTGGTCGCTGCCCGACACCATCGGCAACCTGATCCTCGACAACAAGCACAGCGACGTGCCCTTCATGGTGGGCAATGGCGGCGCCGAGATCACGGCCGCCAACCCGCTGCGCGGCAACTTTCTCAAGCAGATGGTGAAGGTGCAGAAGTCGCCGATCTACACCTACATCTTCACGCACGTGCCGGTGAACTGGGCCAACGCGGGCGTGGCGGCCTACCACGGTCTCGAGGTGTCCTACCAGTACGGCTCGCTCGCCACGGTCGGGCGCATCTACGGCACCTCGCTGCTGCCCGCGAGCCCCGACATCCCGCCCGATCCGGGCGTGAGCGATCGCGACTACAAGCTCAGCGACGAGGTGATGAGCATGTGGACCCGCTTCGCGACCACGGGCGATCCCAACGTCGCCAAGGTCGGCGTCACCTGGCCGAAGTACGACGATGCCGACCAGTACCTCGACATCGGCATTCCCTCGATCGTGAAGACCGGCTTCTCGACCGTGACGACGAAGCAGATGCCGCGCTGAACGCGCCGCCATGAAGAAGAAAGCCGCCGCGGGTTTCGCCCCGCGGCGGCTTTTTTGGTGGGCGCGTTCAGGAGAAGAACTTCACCGACTCGCGGTCGCGCGAGTACGACGGGCTCTGCCCGTACCAGTGCCGGTAGAAGTGCGAGAGATGGGCCGAGTCGCTCAGGCCCGCCTCGTGCGCGATGTCGGTGAGCGAGCGGCCCGAGTACAAGAGCTTGCACACGCGCACCTGCTTGCGCCAGCCCTGGTAGGCACGGAACGACAGCCCGAGCGAATCGGAGATCAGGTGCGACATGCGGTACGGCGAAAGCTCGAAGGCACGCGCGAGTTCGACCAGCGTGGCCTCGGGTTCTTTGTCGAGGTAGCGCAACACCTGCAGCACGCGCGTGTCGATGCGCTGCGTGCACGGCAACTGCTCCACCGCCGTCGAGACCAGGTCGCGAAAGATCTCCTCGGCCTGCGCGGGCTTGCGCGCGCCCTCGTGCATGCCCGCGAGAAAGCCGTCGAAGGGCCTGAAGGCCCTGCGCTCGAGCACATGCGCGCCCAGCGGCACGATGCCGCTGAAGGCGCTGAAGAAGGGCGAGGACGGCGGCAGGTTGATGCTCACCAGGCCCGCGTTCGACACGCTCAGCGTGCGCACCGTCTGCGGCGCCACCGCGATCGCGCCGCCCACGAACTGACGCCGCGGCGTGCGCAGCGTGAGCGGCGTGCCGTCGACGGAGAACAGCAGCACCGCATGGGGCCTGGAGGTGGCGGGGAAGTCGTCCTTGCGCGAGGCGTAGACGTAGGAATTCGCACTGAAGAAATACAGGTGGTCGGTCATCGGAGGGGGCAACCTGTCGTTCGGAAAGCAACGCGTGTTTGTGCATCACCACCCGGCATCCGGCCAGCGTGCTAACCCCTAGCGAGCCCGACTACGGGCGCTGGTCCTACGACACGACCTGGTAGTACAGGTTCTGCGGATGCCGTGCCTGCGCGAAGAAGAACCAGCGCTCGGCCAGCAAACCCGGCGCCTGCACCAGCACCGCGAGCAGCCACGGCAGCGCGGCCGCGCTCGCGAGGCCCCAGGCCAGCAGCAGCGCGGGCAGCGCGAAGGCCAGCAGCAGGAAGCCCAGCTTGACCTGGCGCAGCGCGAGCTGCGAGGCGCCATGGAAGAACTCGCGCGTGTTGAACGAGCCCGCCGACATGCCCATCGACTTCTGCACCAGCTTGTGCGTGCAGATGCCGGTGGCCGACTGCAGGGTCGAGCGCGGGCGCAGCCGCGCATTGCGGCGCAGCGTGAACGCGCGCACGGCCCAGGCCACGAGCGTGAAGGCCAGCGCCCACGGGCCGAAGGCCTGCACGAAGCGCGCCTCGCCGGCCACGGCGGCGAGCGCGCAGGCCAGCACCAGGCCCGACGACAGCCCGATCAGCATGAAGTTGGCGATGGTCAGCGGATGCGCCCACTCCTGGATGAAGCGCAGGCAGGCATAGATCATCGCGGTGCAGTACCACAGCGCGACGGCGCCCCCCAGCACCAGCACGGGCAGCAGCACCGACCACGGCGCGGCGACCCCGAGCCGCAGCGCGAGCCACCACAGCGCGACCAGCGCGATGAAGGCCGGCAGCACGATCACCTCGCGCGACATCCACGAGGTGCGCCACATCAGCACCGCGCGCCAGGCGCGCGTCTTGCGGCCCAGGTGCATGAACGAGGCCGCGAGGCCCGCGACCAGCAGCAGCTCGGCCAGCGCCAGCGCGCCGCCGAGGAAGGCCGGCGACAGCCCGAGGCCGAACAGCACGGCCAGCGCGAGCGCGGCCACCAGGCCCTGCGCGGCACCGGCCAGCGTGGTGAAGAAGAGGATCGAGAAGGCGGGATGCATGCGCGCTACTCCGGCGTGCCCTGCGCGGGCGCGGCCATGTTGCGGCGCGGCAGGTAGCGGTTGGCGGGGCTGGTCTCCCACTCGGGCATCAGCGGATAGCCGCCGCGCTCGCGGATCGCGCGCGAGACCTCGGAGTCGGGATCTTTCACGTCGCCGAACAGGCGCGCGCCGGTGGGGCAGGCCTTCACGCAGGCGGGCTTGCGGTCTTCCTGGGGCAGCTGCTCGTCGTAGATGCGGTCGACGCACAGCGTGCACTTGGTCATGACCTGGCGTTCCTCGTCGAGCTCGCGCGCGCCGTAGGGACAGGCCCAGGCGCAGTACTTGCAGCCGATGCACTTGTCGTAGTCGACCAGCACGATGCCGTCTTCCTTGCGCTTGTAGCTCGCGCCGGTCGGACAGACCGGCACGCAGGGCGGGTCCTCGCAGTGCAGGCAGCTCTTGGGGAAGTGCACGGTGTCGGTGCCGGGGAACGAACCGGCCTCGTAGGTCTGCACGCGGTTGAAGAAGGTGCCCGTGGGGTTGGCGCCATAGGGCTCGAAGTCCGCGAGCGGGCCCGCGCTGCCCGAGGTGTTCCACTGCTTGCACGAGGTCACGCAGGCATGGCAGCCGACGCAGACGTTGAGGTCGATGACGAGGGCGAGCTGCCTGGCGAGGGTTTCGCCGGGCTCGGCGCGCTGGCTCGTCGCCGCCCCGCCCGTGGAGGCCGGCAGGAATGCACCGGAGGCGCCGGCCACTGCCTGGGGCTGCGCGGCCCCCGCCACCAGGTCCTTCAACCACTGCATCATTTGCGCCCCCTCCCCGCAAAGTACGTCAACACCTGCGCCGCCTTGCCCCGCACCCCGGGCGCGCTCGGCATGCTCGCGAACTGCGGATAGCTCTGCTCGGGCTCGCCGGGCTCGGCCGGCCGGATGCGCACGCGCACGTCGTACCAGCCGGCCTGGCCGGTGATCGGATCCGAATTGCTGATGCGCCCGCTGGCCGTGCCCGCGCACGGCAGCTCCTCGCTGATCAGGTGGTTGAGCAGGAAGCCCTTGCGCGCCTCGTCGGCGCCCGGTGCGAGCTGCCATGCGCCGTCGGCCTTGCCGATGGCATTCCAGGTCCACACCGTGCCGGGCTCCACCGCCTCGCTGTAGCGCAGCATGCAGCGCACCTTGCCCCACTGGCTCTCGACCCAGCACCAGCCGCCATCGGCAATGCCCGCGGCTTCGGCCGTCACGGGATTCACGTGCAGGTAGTTATGGCTGTGGATCTGCCGCAGCCACGCGTTCTGCGAATCCCACGAGTGGTACATCGCCATCGGCCGCTGCGTGAGCGCATTGAGCGGATAGGCCGCGGTGTCGGTCGCGGCCTCCTCGAGCGGCGCATACCAGAAGGGCAGTGGATCGAAGTAGGTGGCGATGCGCTCGCGCAGGCCCTCGGGCGGCTGGCGGCCCGGGCTCTTGCCCTGCGCGGCGAGGCGGAAGCTCTGCAGCGTGTCGGAGTACAGCGCGAGCTGCACCGGGTCGTTGCGCTGGCGCCAGCCCTTGTCCTTCGCGAAGTCGAGGTACTCGCGGTTCCAGTTGCGCATGTAGTGCATGGTCTCGGGCATGTGGTACTGGAACACGCAGTTGTTCTGCGCATAGGCCTCCCACTGCTTCGGATTGGGCTCGCCGCGCAGGTGCTCGGTGCCGTCCTTGCCGCGCCATCCCATCAGGAAGCCGATGCCCGGCTGCGGCTGGAAGTTGACGACGAAGTCGGGATAGTCGGCGTACTTGCGGCCACCCTCGGCCGTGGTGAAGGCCGGAAACTTCAGCCGCGAGGCCAGCTCGATCAGCACCTCCTGGAAGGGCTTGCACTGCCCCGCGGGCGGCACCACCGGAATGCGCACCGAATCCACCGGCCCGTCGAACTCCGAGATCGGCCGGTCGAGCATGCTCATCGCGTCGTGGCGCTCGAGGTAGGTGGTGTCGGGCAGCACCAGGTCGGCAAAGGCCACGGTCTCGCTCTGGAAGGCGTCGCACACCACCAGGAACGGGATCATGTACTCGCCCTGCTCGTCCTTGCGGTTGAGCATCTCGCGCACGGCGATCGTGTTCATGCTCGAGTTCCAGGCCATGTTGGCCATGAAGATCAGCAGCGTGTCGATGCGGTAGGGATCGCCCTTCACCGCGTTGGTGATGACGTTGTGCATCAGCCCGTGGGCCGACAGCGGATGCTCCCACGAGAAGGCATGGTCGATGCGGATCGGCGAACCGTCGGGGTTGATCGCGAGCTCGTCGGGGCTGGCCGGAAAGCCCAGCGGCGCCGCATTGAGCGGCGTGTTCGGCTGGATCATCCCGGGGTCATTGAAGGCCCGGTAGTTGGGCACGATGTGGCGCGGGTACGGCGCCTTGTGGCGAAAGCCGCCGGGCGCATCGATGGTGCCGAGCACGCTCATGAGGATCGCGAGCGCGCGCACGGTCTGGAAGCCGTTCGAATGCGCGGCCAGCCCGCGCATCGCATGGAAGGCCACGGGCCGCGCCTGCGTGGTGGCGTGCCGCTTGCCCCAGGCATCGGTCCAGGCGATCGGCAGCTCGAAGGCCTGGCGCAGCGCGGTCTCGCCCATCTCGCGCGCGAGCTTGCGGATGCGCGCCGCATCGATGCCGGTGATGGCCTGCGCCCATTCGGGCGTGCAGCTCGCGACGCGCTCGCGCAGCAGCTGGAACGAGGGCGCGACGCGCGTGCCGTCGGCCAGCGTGTAGTGGCCCTCGAGCGCCGGGTCGCAGCCGTCCGCGATGCCCTCGGGGTAGGCCGGCTTCACGCTGCCGCTGGCCTTGTCCCACACCAGCTTGTTGTGCGGGTTGCGGCCGTCGCCCGGCGGGCCGCGCTCGGGGTCGAAGGCGAACAGGCCCTCGCGCTCGCAGTCGTTGAGCACCACCAGCTGCGGCGCATTGGTGAAGCGCTTCAGGAACGCATGGTCGATCAGCTCGCTCGCGATCAGCTCGTGCAGCAGCGCCATCAGCAGCGCGCCGTCGGTGCCGGGCTTGATCGGAATCCATTCGTCGGCGATGGCCGAGTAGCCGGTGCGCACCGGGTTGATCGAGATGAAGCGCCCGCCATCGCGCTTGAACTTGCTGATGGCGATCTTCATCGGGTTGCTGTGGTGGTCCTCGGCGGTGCCGATCATCACGAACAGCCTGGCGCGCTCGAGGTCGGGGCCGCCGAATTCCCAGAAGCTGCCGCCGATCGTGTAGATCATGCCCGCGGCCATGTTGACCGAGCAGAAGCCGCCGTGCGCCGCGTAGTTGGGCGTGCCGAACTGGCGCGCGAACAGGCCGGTGAGCGCCTGCATCTGGTCGCGGCCGGTGAACAGCGCGAACTTCTTCGGATCGGTGGCGCGGATCTTCGCGAGCCGCTCGGTCAGGATCTCGAAGGCGCGGTCCCAGCCGATCGGCTCGAACTCGCCGGCGCCGCGTTCGCTGCCGGGCTTGCGCAGCAGCGGCTGCGTGAGCCGCGCGGGCGACACCTGTTTCATGATCCCCGAGGAACCCTTGGCGCAGATCACGCCCTTGTTGAGCGGGTGGTCGGGGTTGCCGTCGATGTAGCGCACCTCGGGCCCGTTCTCGCCCTCGCGCAGGTGCACGCGGATGCCGCAGCGGCAGGCGCACATGTAGCAGGTGGTGGTCTTGACCTCGGTCCGGTCGGTCGGCGTGGGCGCCGCCAGCGGGTCGTGCACGGGCTCGCGGGACAGGAAACTGAACACTGGCGGTCCTTTGTTTTCAAGCGTGGCCCGGTCGATGGTAGGCAGCATCGATCGAACGGAAAAGCGCAGAATATTGCTCACGATGACCGGAAAATCAGATCAGCAGAATTCGACCCGCCTGCGCCTCAACCTGCGCCAGCTCGAGGTCTTCGTGGCCACCGCGCGCGGCGGCAGCACGCGTGCCGCGGCCGACCGCATCGCGCGTTCGCAGTCGGCCGCCAGCAGCGCGCTGGCCGACCTCGAGGGCTCGGTCGGCGCCCTGCTGTTCGACCGCATCGGCCGCCGGCTGGTGCTCAACGAGAACGGCCGCGCACTGCTGCCCAAGGCGCAGGCGCTGCTCGACCAGGCCGCGGAAGTGCAGGCCCTGTTCAGCGGCGAGCATGCGGCGCCGCTGCGCGTGGCGGCCAGCTTCACCATCGGCGAATACCTGCTGCCCGAGCGGGTGTCGGCCTGGACCGCGCTGCATCCGCAGAGCCAGGTGCACCTGCACATCGCCAACACGCGCGACGTGATCGACGCGGTGGCGGGCTTCGACGTCGACGTCGGCTTCATCGAGGGGCCGCAGACCCATCCCGACCTGGTGGTGCGCGCCTGGCGCACCGACGAGCTCGTGATCGTGGCCGCGCCCGGCCATGCGCTGGCCGGCCGTGTCGCCACGCACCGCCAGCTGTCGCAGGCCACCTGGGTGCTGCGCGAGCACGGCTCGGGCACGCGCCAGGTCACCGACGCCTGGCTGATCCAGAACCTCGAGCAGGTGCAGGTGGGTTTCGAGCTCGGCAGCACCGAGGCCATCAAGCGCGTGGTGGCCTCGGGCAGCGGGCTGGCGTGCCTCTCGCGCTACACGGTGGCGCAGGCGCTGGAGGACGGGCACCTGATCGAGCTGCGCACGAGGCTGCCCGCGGGCACGCGCCGGCTCGCGACCGTGATGCACCGCGACAAGCTGCTGGGCCGCGCGACCGCGGACTTCCTGCGCCATTGCGGCGCGAGCGTGCCGCGCGGGGCGGTGGCGCCGCTGCCGGCTTAGGCCAGCACGCGCGCCGTGTGGCGCGCGATCACCGCTTCCTCGTCGGTGCGCAGCACCCACGCGCCGATGCGACTGCTACCGGTCGAGATCCGCGTCTGCCCCCCGGCATTGGCGCCAGCATCGAGCTCCACCCCCATCCAGGCGCAGTCCTCGAGCACCCGCGCGCGCAGCCCGGCACCGTTCTCGCCGATGCCGCCCGTGAACACGATCGCATCGACGCCGCGCAGGGCCGCCGCGAGGCTGCCCATGTGCTGCACCACCTGCTCGACGAAATGGTCGATGGCCTCGGCGGCCGCGGGTGCGTCCGATGCTTCCAGCGCGCGCATGTCGCTCGACACGCCCGAGAGCCCGAGTAGGCCCGATTCGCGGAACAGCAGCTTCTCGACCGCGTCGGCCGACATGCCGCGCGAGCGCATCAGGTAGAGCACCACGGCCGCATCGAGCCGGCCGCAGCGCGTGCCCATGGTGAGACCGTCGAGCGGCGAGAAGCTCATGGTGGTGGCGACCGAGCGCCCCTGCGCGATGGCGCACATGGAGGCGCCGTTGCCCAGGTGCGCGACGATCACGCGGCCATTCGCCACCTCGGGCGCCTGCCGCGCGAGCTGGTGCGCGATCGATTCGTACGAGAGCCCGTGGAAGCCGTAGCGCCGCACGCCCGCGTCGTGCAGTTCGCGCGGCAGCGCGAAGCGCCGGTTGAGTTCGGGCTGCACCGCGTGGAAGGCGGTGTCGAAGCAGGCCACCTGCGGCACGCCGGCGAAGGCCTGCATCGCGGCGCGCACGCCCGCGAGGTTGTGCGGCTGGTGCAGCGGCGCGAGCGGCTCGAGCGCGGCCAGGTCCTCGAGCACGGCGTCGTCGATGCGCACCGGCGCCACGAAGTCCATGCCGCCATGCACGATGCGGTGGCCCACGCCCGCGATGCGGCCGGCGCCGCCCTGCTGCGCATGCCAGTCGAGCAGCGCGGCCAGCGCGCCGCGGTGTGAGCGCGCATCGCCCTCGAGCTTCGCGTCGTGCAGGGTGCGGCCCTGCGCATCGCGGATGCGCAGCCGTGCATCGAGGCCCGCGCCCAGGCCGTCGGCCTGGCCCGACCAGTGCGCGGCGGGCAGCGCGCCGTCGGCACCGGCCGCGTCGAACAGCGCGACCTTGATCGACGACGAGCCCGCGTTGAGCGTCAGCAGCTGGTCGGTCATGCGCGGCGCCGTCCGATCAGACGTAGTCCTTGTACTTGTCGAGGAAGCGCACCGGCTTCGCGAGCGCGTCGCGGCGGAACGGATCGCCGAGCTCGCGTGTGCACATGATCTCGATCACGCAGGTCTTGCGCTGGTTCATCTGCAGGTCGATGGCCTTCTTGAGCGCCGGGCCCACGTCCTCGAGGCGGTCGACCACGATGCCCTCGGCACCCATGGCCTTGGCGATGCCCGCGAAGCTCTCGCTCTCGAGCTCGCCCGCGACGAAGCGGCGGTTGTAGAAGTCGACCTGGTTCTTCTTCTCGGCGCCCCACTGGCGGTTGTGGAACACGACCGCGGTCACGGGAATGTCGTGCCGCACGGCGGTCATGATCTCGACCATGCTCATGCCCCAGGCGCCGTCGCCGGCATAGGCCACGGCCGGGCGGTCGGGCGCGGCGCACTTGGCGCCGATCATGGTGGGCAGCGAGTAGCCGCAGTTGCCGAAGCTCATCGGCGCGAAGAAGGAACGCGGCTCCTCGAAGCGCAGGTAGCTGTTCGACACGGCATTGATGTTGCCGATGTCGGTCGAGACCATCACGCGCGGCGGCATCGCCTTCTCGAGCTCGCGCAGCACCTGGCGCGGATGCAGGTAGGTGCCGCCGGTGGGCGTCTTCTCGCCCTTGGCTTCCTCGATGACGTCGAGGCTGAACTGGTCGCGCTCGTGGGTCCAGGCGTCGAGCTCCTTCTCCCAGGCCTCCTTCTCGGCCTTGATCTTCGCGGCGCGCTCGGCCTTGGTGGCGTCGCAGGCCAGGGTCTTGGCCGCGAGGCGCTCGAGCAGGGCCTTGGCCGTGGCCTTGGCGTCGCCGTGGATGCCGACGGTGATCTTCTTCACCAGGCCCAGGTTGGTGTGGTCGGCCTCGACCTGGATGATCTTCGCCTCCTTGGGCCAGTAGTCCATGCCGTGCTGCGGCAGCGTGCCGAAGGGGCCCATGCGCGAACCGAGCGCGAGCACCACGTCGGCCTGCGCGATCAGCTTCATCGCGGCCTTGCTGCCCTGGTAGCCCAGCGGGCCGGCCCACAGCGGATGGCTCGCGGGGAAGGAGTCGTTGCGCAGGTAGCCGTTGGCCACCGGCGCGCCCAGGCGCTCGGCGAGCGCCTTGCACTCTTCCACGGCATCGCCCATGACCACGCCGCCGCCCGAGAGGATGACGGGGAATTTCGCGCTGGCCAGCAGCTCGACCGCGGCGTTGAGGCTGTTCTCGCCGCCGGCGCCGCGCTCCACGCGCATCGGCTTCGGGATCTCGGTCGTGATCTCGCCGTAGAAGTAGTCGCGCGGGATGTTGAGCTGGGTCGGGCCCATCTCGGAGATGGCGCGGTCGAAGCAGCGCGCGGTGTACTCGGCCATGCGCTTGGGGTTGTTCACATGGCCCTGGTACTTGGTGAACTCCTGGAACATCGGCAGCTGGTTGGCCTCCTGGAAGCCGCCCAGGCCCATGCCCATGGTGCCGGTCT
>JAESGW010000577.1_pt1 | contig 24441 bp, 26 predicted proteins | sample 9269791 | NCBI WGS metagenome assembly JAESGW01 (sample SAMN16773120, study PRJNA677053) | algae metagenome | isolation source: Aphanocapsa lilacina HA4352-LM1 and co-occurring heterotrophs from near cave... | place: USA: Maniniholo cave, near Haena, Kauai, HI | collected 2009-07-28 | reverse complement strand
CCGGGTCAGTAACGAAGATCCTTGAGCAAAGTGGGGAGCGCATGTGACGATGCGCTCCCCTTCTCTATCCACGTGCTTGCAACGGGAAGGTTCGACAACGCCGGTCCGCTAGCGCGCGCCCGGATACGAAACGTAAGAGGGTCAGCCTAACCCATCACGCTCTTGGATCCTTCGTAGGATCGGCGCAGCAACGCGAACAGGCTGCCGCCCGTAACCGCGCCCAGCAGATAGGCGACGGCGACCAGGAGGGCGAGCGGCACGCGGGCATTGATGCCGAGAAACGTCATGGTGACAATCTCGAAATTCTGCAGCGCGAAGACGAGCGTCGCGGCGGCGAACAGAACGATGACGGCGAGGTAGATCCAGCGCAAGGGTAGCCTCCATATCGTCGATCGACCGCGCGGGCCGCGCAGCCCGCCGCCTGCAGTTCAACGGGCGCGGCGCAGCCCGAGACCAATTCCGACCCAGCTCGCGCCCGCCACGATCAGATCGATGCCGAGGAACAGGCCAAGGATGTAGAGGCTCGAAACTGGCCAGCGCATCAGAATCAGCACGCCGAGCAGCAGCGTGACCGCCCCCGACAGCGCCACCCAGATCCAGGGCGCTTCCCGCTTCATGCTGAAGGCCAGAATAATTCTCATGACGCCCGAGGCCACCAGCGACGCGCCGAGAATGAGGGTGAGCAGCACGGCTGCCAGCAGCGGATTCTGGAAGGTGACGAAGCCGGCAACGACATAGAGCAGGCCGAGCAGCACCCAGAGCAGGAATTTGCCCCAGGTCTTGATCTGGAAGGCGCTGATGACTTCGGCGACACCGGCCACGATCATCATCACGCCGACAACGAAGACGCTTACGACGGTCGCCATCGCCACGCTGCCAAGCGCGATGAACCCGGCAACGGTATAGACGACGCCGAGGGCGACGATCCAGCCCCACTTGGCGCGCAGCGGCGCCGTATCCGGGCCGGCTCGGGGATCTCCAATGGTCTGTGAAGCGTTGGTCATGACGGTCCTCCGATACGAAAACCTATCCGACGTACTCTGCAACACAGCGAGCATAGTCGGTATTCAGCCGCTTCGCTACTTCCGATTGCTCCACAGAAGCCGCCGAGACGATCAGCGGGGACCGTTGAACTGCGGACACCGATGCACGTAATCCCAGGGGATGTCGTAGACGCAGGTAAACCGGATGTCGTCCGACAGCTTGAGCGGCGGCGCCACTGGCGCGGGTTCGTAGGTCTCGTTCGGCAGACCGTAGAAGACGCCTCCGCCTGCCGGCCAGAACCCGCCCACGCCGCGGTGACCGTGATGATGGTGATGATTCATCGATCGGCCGGGCATCTGCGGGAAGGCCGGACGCTGCGGAGCAGCGCCTGCGCCGCGCCCGGCGCCCGGATCGGCAAAGGTCTCGCTGCCCGCAAGAAGAAGCGCGACGGCACTGAGAGACGCGATCATCGTCGTTCGATAGGACATGGCACTCACCCCTTTCTGAGGTTTCCGGGCAGCATTTCCCACGACGCTAAGCCGGGCCATTCGTGCCCGCAAAGACATAATTAATTGTTAGTTAAGACGTAATGTTAACGGAGGGGGCTCCGTTCCGGATCGTGCCGCCTCGCGGGGCGACGTGACGGCTTTGCCCCGCTTCCGGAGATGGCCCGGACTCCTGAGCCGGTCCCGCCTTACGCCATCGCATGGCTGTCGCCGGCGCCGAGGTGCAGGTTCGAAAAGTGCTGCACGGTGCCCGCAATGTTGTCGAAGTAGGATTCCAGTTCCGCAATGGCGCGGCACTCCCACTCCTTCGCCTGCCCCAGCAGGGACCAGCTCTGGTCGGGCCTGAAGGCCGCGGTCTGGCGGTGCAGCGATGCAATGGCGCGATAGCGGCGGACGTTCTCGAGGACGGCTTCCCGATTCATGGTCTGATCTCCCTGCTGCCTTCAGCTACTGTTTGAGGCAAATTGAGCCAGAACGATTTTCGATTCGTTAGCGCCGGTTCGAAACCGATCGAATGGTTTTCCAAGCGTTAGCGGCACGAACTTTCGCCTCGCCGGGCCGCGCGTTCGTAGTTTACGATCCGATAAATCCGACGGAAGGACATGAGCAATCGCCATGGCAATGAATGACCATATCGCGCCTGCGGCAGCGCTTGCTCTCCGGCTCTTGTTCACAGCGCCGGCTTGCATCGCCGCGTTCGTTGCGGCCACCATCGGCTTGATGTCGCCTGCAATGGCCGAGCCGCTCACGAAGAAGCAATCGGATGCGCTCGCTGCCTACAATAATTCAAAAAGCCAGTTTGAGCAGGTCCTCGCACAGCGGCGCGCGCAGATCAATTCGAAGCAACCGCTGCCGAACCTGCCGGGACAGGCGCTCTACCTCGCGCGCAACAACATGATCAGCGCCTACAAGGACCTCACCGACGCGCTTCCATCCAGAATTGGCGGGCCCAACAAATACGGCATCCCGCCGGCGTATTTCAGCGCCGACAATGAACCGCTGCTCGACGAGTACCGCAGACTGTTCGACCTGATGCAGGCGCCGCCCGCCAACGCGCAAAACTCGGACACGCCGTTCAAGGACGTCGTCGATCTCGGCGCGGCCATTGCGCGCTCCCGGGGCCTCGATGCGGCAAACTCCGAAATCGCGGGCCGCATCAGCCTCGGGCTGTTCTTTGCCGAGACCAACGGCAACCAGAACATCGGCAACGCGCGCTCGAACAAATACAAGGGCAGTTTGCAAACGGGCGTGCCCGAGGGCCAGAACGGGCGAAGGAAATGGGCCGCGATCAAGACATCGGTCGCAGCGTTCGATCCCGCATTGAAAGCGCGCGACGACAAGGAAGAGGCACGCGCCGGCAATATCGACCATCGGTACAACCACTGGACCGCCGTGCGGGACGGCCTGATGAACGCCCACGCGGATATCTTCCCGAAGATACCGGCGATCGTGAAGGCGCTGCCCGATCCGATCGATCAGATGAAGCTGTTCGAACTGATCCAGATCATTCCGAGCCCGACCAAATCGGCACTCGCCTCGCGCAACCTGCTCGACTACAGGGTCTCTGACCCGAAGATCATGGGTTACCTGCGGAACAACAGCATGTTCACGTTCGGACAGGCCGACCGGGCCAGGACATCCGCAACCTTCCGCGAAATCATGGATGCGATGTGGCTGTTCAACGAAAAGTTCGAACGCGCGATTGCCAAGTACGACGAGATCAGGAAGCAATCAAAAGGTTGAAGCTGGCAAGCCGGGTTCGTAAGCGACGCGACCGCGCCGTCAGACCGGCCCCAGCATGGCCCACCGCGGCTCGCAGAATGTCTTCACCGCAGTTGTAACTCCGCTGCTGATGATATCCCGCCGCTCCGGCGAACTCATCTGGAGTTCTTCGTCCCGGTTGATGATCGAACCCGCTTCCAGCAGCACGGCGGCCATTCGGGTCTTTCTCAGCACGATGAGTTCATCGTAACGATAGACGCCGGTCTCCCTGTTCAGCAGTTCGCGCTGGTAGCGGCCCATGACCGGCTGCGAATATTGCCTCGCATAGTCGAGGCCCTGCGCCTTCATTTCCTGGCCGATCAGTTCGGCGAAGGCGAAACTCGTCTTGAAGTCCGGATTGCTGCGGGAGACGAACACGGAATATCCGCTGAAGCGGTCGCTGAAGCGGCTTTTCTTTCCCTCGAACTCCCACTCCTCGAGGAACTTGTTGGGCACCGAATCGTGGTGGATCGACAGCAGGAGGTCCGCGCGCATGTCGTTGGCGGCATCGACGCGCTTGAACAGGCTGCGTCTCGCCTTGCCCTCGGTCAGCAGCAGTTTGGTCTCGGCGAACCCTGCAGCCTTCAGCTTCTCCTCGATCTCCCTGGCGAGCCGCCGATTGTAGACAAATTCGGAGACGTTGCGGGCGCTGATCGCCCCTTCCGATTCGGCGGTATGTCCCACATCCAGAACGATCCGGAATTTTGCGGGATCGCACCGGGCCGCAGCCGGCTTGAAAGCGGCAGGACCGATTTGAACCGGCCCCAGCGCCGCAAGCTTTACATTCTGACGCCTGGGCGAAGCGGTACGCTTCGGCGCGGCTGCACGTTTCGCCGCAGTGGCCGGCTTGGGCGAGGCGACGTGCTTCGGCGGCTTGCCCTGTCTTGCGGATTTGCTCTGCTTCGGCGAGCCCTTGAAGAGATCCGACAGCCAGCCGGCGTGGCTGGCCTCGACCGGCAGCAGCACCACCGCGGCGATGGCGACGATGAACGTGCGGCGGCGCGGCCAGCATCCCGAAGTGATACGGCCGAGAACGCAAATGGACTCGCGGCACCTCATGCTCGCCCTCCCGGAAGCGATCATAGCAGCAGAAGCGGCGATTCCGAAAGAGGCCGATGACGTCAGCTGCGGGGCGACGTCCTGGCCGCCTCATGACGCAAAGCGTGGAGCCCAGGCTCGTAGCCGGCGGCGTGAATAGTCCGGCGCTGGTCGCGGGCATCAACCGCCGTCGCGATCGCCAGCTTTGCGCATTCCCGTTGATCTGCATCAACACATGTCTGCCAACCATGAAGCCTTTGCGGGGCTTACATCTTCGGCGACAGCCACTTTCGCGTCCGACAAGCAGATGCGCTGAACCAAGGGAAGGCTGAACTCGTTGGCTGAAGCTACGCAGCTAGACGGCCCAGAAGATCAAGCGATGGAGTGCATGACCGGGATGTCAAAGGCTTCCGATTCTTCGTTCGGTAACGTGCTGGATCCGATGGAACGGATCTCGGAAACCTTGTTCGGCCTGATCATGGCTCTCACCTTCATCTGCTCGCTCGGCATCGCAACGGGGACCAGCATCAATATTCAAACGATGCTGATCGGAGCGCTGGGCTGCAATTTGGCCTGGGGAATTGTTGACGGCGGTCTCTATCTTTTGGCTCGCATCAACAGCCGCGGCGACAAGATATTGACCCTCCGCGCGATACGGCAGGCGCCGGATCCCGAAAGCGCGCGGCGCGTCATCTCCGACGCACTGCCGCCGGAATTGGCGACGATCCTGCCTCTGGAGCAGTTGGAGTTGATGCGGCAAAAACTGCAGCGGTTGCCCGAGCCACCTCCCGGCCCAGGACTGACGAAGGGCGACTGGACCGGAGCGCTGGGCCTATGCTTGCTGAGCTTTCTTTCGACGTTCCCGGTGGTGATACCGTTCCTGTTCCTGAGCGACGCCAGACTGGCGCTGCGCGTCTCCTACGCCGTCGCTATCGTGATGCTGTTCTGCTGTGGTTACGTGTTCGGAATTCATAGCGGGCTGCGGCCTTGGGCGACAGGTCTTGCCATGGTGGCTGTTGGTGGTGCGCTGGTTGGGGTCGCGGTGGCTCTCGGAGGATGATCGACGATGCGGCATCGGGGCGTTGCATCTGTTCGGCGTGTACGCGGTGCTTCCTTCGCTGCGCTGGTCGGCCTGTGGCTTGCACCAATGACGGGCGCTCTGGCGCAGTCCGTCCCTCCCAGTCCAAGCGGCGCGATCGGCCTTGGCAATCGCGGATGGTCCGCGGCCGAGCCCAGCCGCGAGGCATCAGCAAACGAGCTCGAATTCAGCGCCCGCGCAGGTGCCGCATCCGACTACATCTACCGCGGGACCACGCTGTCCGATCATGGACCTGCGGCCGGCGCCGCCTTCGAAACCAGATTTGGCGCGCTCTATGCCGGCACCACCGTGGCCACCGTCAAGCTGCCGACCCAGCCAGCCGCCGAGTTCACCTTTGCCGGCGGTGTCCGCCCGAAGATCGCAACGATCGATTTCGATCTTGGCGTCACCTATTTCGCCTACCCCGGTGAGAGGCTTCCCGGCGAGACCAACGGCATCAATTATTGGGAGGCGGTTATCCGCGGGGATCGATCCATAGGCGAACAAGTCCGCATCGCGGCCGGCTACGCCTATTCTCCCAACGTCTCGAACAGCGGCGCCTGGAGTCAGTACGCCGCGGCCGGGATTGGCTACGATGTGCCGGGCCGGTTGCTGCCGCAGAACCTGGCCGTGTCGTTCTCGGCTGCTGCCGGCTATTCCTGGTTTGGCAATCAGGCTGTGCAACTCGGCGGCTTCCCGCTACCTGCCTATCTCAACTGGCAGGCGGGCGTGACATTCACCCACAAGGCCTTCAACCTCGATCTGCGCTATTACGCCACCAATCTGTCGAAGGAAAACTGCTTTGTGTTTACGGGCGATCCCAATGCGCGGCCGGGTGGCCGCGTCAATCTCGTCACCAACCCGGATGGTTTGGTTTCGAACTGGTGTGGCGCCACGTTGGTAGCCAAGGCCTGGTTTGCGTTCAACTAGAGTCCGTTCCGCTCCGATTGAATCAGAGAATGCGCTTCATGGCCATCTCCTCAGACCAGCAGACTGGCGCCGCAAAAAGAACGGCGGCTCACCAGCTGAAAAGCGGACGGCCGAAGGGCGAGCCCCAGTAGTGCTGGCTGCGTTGGCGCGCGTAGCGGAATTCGTTCCCCGGGCTGCGTCGCCGCTTCTTGATGCCGCCTTGCGGCTCGCCGCTCAGCACCACCACGAATTCCGTCCCCTTGCCGGTTTCCGGGCTCACGCCCTCGTCGGTGACGATCAGCGAAGATCGCGGTGCAATGGCTGCGATGCGGTCCAATGCATCCTGCGGAATCGCGATGCGGTCGAGTGCAGCCTTGGCCCCGTCAGGGTTCGGCGGGACCGGTTCATCGTCGCGGTCGCCGCTGCCGACCAGCGAGGCGACATTCCATCGCAGGCCGGCGCCATCAGCTGTGCGCTCGGTGGCGGTGAAGACGTGCGTGCCGATCGAACGATCGGCGTCTGCGATCGTGACCGGACTTTCCAGGATGGGCCTGAAGGCCTGCCGCACATAAAGCCGCTGGGTCTTGCGGCTGACCAGCACCGATACCGGCTGCAACTCGCGCGCGGCCTGGCGGGCCGCCTCGGCTGCGGCGGTGCGCGCCGTCTCCGCGGTGGCGGCAGCTTCACGCCCGGCGGTGGCGGCATCGAGCCGCAGTTGCAGATCGACGTTGGCGACATCCCATTGCAGCTGCAGTTCCGCGATCCTGGCGGCGGCCTGCGCCTTGGTGTCCTCGGCCTGTTCCTTTGCCTCCGCCGAAATGCTGGAGCCAAGTAGTTTTGCCTCCGCGGCAGCCAGTTGCGCCTCGGCTGCGCGCCTTTGATTCTCCGCCGCGCGAACCGGCGCCCTCGCCTGCGTGGCCTCCCGCAAGGCCGTCCCGGCGGCCGATCGCGCCTCGACCGCCTTCCTCGTCGCCTCCTCTGCCTCTGCGGCACGGGAGGCCGCCAGGGTAGCGACGCCCGGCCTGGGCTGGAACAGAAGCGGATGGGCGATTTCGACAGGCGTCACGTCGCCGGGCGCCACGATCACCCGCATGCCCATCGCGGTCACGTCGAACAGGCGTTCGGCGAAGTCGAACGGCAGCCGCACGCAGCCATGGGACGCCGGACGCCCGGGCAGCACGCCGCCATGGAGGGCAATGCCCGACCAGGTGATGCGATGCATGTGCGGCATGAAGGCGTCGTCATACAGGTTCGAGTAATGCTCCTCGACCTTCTGGATGACGCTGAAGATCCCGGCGGGCGTCTCGCGTCCCTTCGAGCCGCTCGAAACCGGCGCCCGCAGGATCCATCCCTTGGCGTCGTAGACGGTGATGCGCTGGCTACGAAGCGAAACGATCGCCATGACCGGCTCGCCGGCGCTGCGCGACTGAACGGATTCCATCGCGCGTTTGCTCGCGCCGCCTCGGGCGGCGGCAGGATCTCCCGCCGCGATCAACACGGCCAGAGCTGCAACGGCAGAACAGGCGAGCCGCAGCCTTCCCTGCCTGAACTTCGGACTCACACCCCAAGACGTCATGCGCGCCGCAACCGAAGGGATCAACGCCAACTTGTGGATTCGAAATGTAACGCCATTCGGTTGGCGTTGCCAACCTGGAACCATGCAGATGCTGCTGCGCAACGCTAACGCGATTGCGCTTCTGCCGCCTGGATCGCATCCCAGATGCGGGAGGGCGTTGCGGGCATGTCGATATGCCGCACGCCGAGCGGGACCAGCGCGTTCATCACGGCGTTCATGATCGTCGCCGGTGCGGCGATGGCGCCGGCCTGACCGCTTCCCTTGACGCCGAGCCGGTTGGCACGGCTTGGAAAATCAGGCGTCAGGCTGCCCTCGAACGAGGGAAGATCTCCGGCACGCGGCAACGCATAATCCATCAGCGAGCCCGAGAGGATCTGGCCTGTGTCCTGGTCGAACAGCACCTGCTCGAACAGCGCCTGGCCGATACCTTGCACGACGCCGCCGTGGACTTGCCCGAGCGTCAGGCGCGGATCGAGCAGGCGGCCATAGTCGTCGAAGATGACGTAACGATCGAGCTTCACTTCACCGGTCGCGGGATCGATCTCGACTTCGGCGACGTGACAGCCATTGGGAAAGGTGTAGCGGTCGCACAGATGCGTGGCCTTGTGCGCAAGACCCGGCGCGGCATCGTCGCCGGCCGACTGCCAGGAGGCGCGCGCTACTTCGTCCAAGCTGATCTCCTGCCCGGTCGCGGCGGCGCGCAGCATGCCGGCTTCGTAGCTGATCGCTTCGACATTGGCCTGCAGCAACCGCGCGGCGAGCCGCCGCGCATTCTCGATCAGGCCTTCGGCCGCCATCAGCAGCGCGGTGCCGCCCTGGTGCATCGAGCGCGCACCGCCATGGCCGCCGCCGGAGTCGAGATCGTCGGTATCGCCCTGCCGGAATCGAAATCGCTCCAGCGGCAGCCCAAGCGCATCGGCCGCGATCTGAGCGTAGGTCGTTTCATGCCCCTGGCCGTTGGAATGCGTGCCGACCATCAGGTCGATCAGGCCATCCTCGCCGCAACGCACCTCCGCCACTTCATTGGGCGTGCCGCGCGACGTTTCGAGAAAGCAGGCATAGCCGAGGCCGCGCAGCCTGCCGCGCTTGCGCGAGATTTTTTGCCGCGCGTTGAACCCTTCCGCGGCCGCCACGGCGTGATCGATGGCGTGCTTAAAGCTGCCCTGCTCGACCGTAAGCCCCATTGCGCTGGCATGCGGAAAATGACGAAAGATGTTCTTGCGGCGCAGTTTCAGCGCATCCATTCCGAGTTGGTCGGCCGCAATGTCGATGCAGCGTTCGATCAGGTAATTCGCCTCGGGCTTGCCGGCGCCGCGATAGGCGTCGACCGGCGTCGTGTTGGTGAACACGCCGCGCGTCTCAAACGCGATCAGCGGGATGTCGTAGACGCCGCCCATTGCGCTTGCCATCGCCATGGTCGGCACGACAGGCGCCACCGTCGAAACATATGCGCCGAGATTGGCGAGGACTTTGGTTTCAAGCGCCAGAAACCGGCCGTTGCGATCGAGCGCGAGGCGGGCACGGACGTTGCTGTCGCGGCCGTGCGCGGAGCCGACAAAGTCCTCGCCGCGGTCGCCGATCCAGATCACCGGGCGGCCGAGACGACGTGCCGCCCACAGCACCAGCACCAGTTCCGGATAAAGAACGTTCTTCATCCCGAAGCCGCCGCCGACATCGGGGATGCAGACGCGAAGTTTTTCGCGGGCGACGTGAAAGACAGAATCAGCCAGCGGATCGCGGATTCCGTGCGCACCGGCGGCTGAGGCGGTCAGGTGCAGACGGCCATTCTTGGCGTCGTATTCGCCGAGCGCACCGCGGGTTTCCATCGGTGCGGCGACGACGCGGTTGTTGACCAGTTCGCATTCCACGACATGCGGGGCGCCGCGGATCGCGGCTTCTACCGGACTGATGTCGCCACGGTTGAACTGGAACGCGATGTTGTCCCTTGCCTCCGGCCAGATCTGCGTGCTGCCCTGCATAACCGCGTCCGCGATGGAAACCACCGGCGGCAGCGCTTCGTACTCAACAATGACGGCCTCCGCGGCGTTGCGGGCGCGTTCGGCGCTGTCCGCCACCACGAACGCCACGGGCTCGCCTACATAGCGCACGTTGTCGCGCGCCAGCGCGTGACAGGGCGGCACCACCAGCGGCGTGGTCATAGGAATACTCGTCACCGAACATGGCAGCGGGCCGATGTTGTCGGAAGCGAGTTCTGCGCCCGTCAGCACGGCGGCGACGCCCGGCATCTGACGCGCCGCATCGACGCCGAGCGCGACAATGCGCGCATGCGCATGCGTCGAGCGGACGACGACGCCATGAAGCGCGTTCGGCGCTGCGAGATCGGCGATGTAACGCCCGCGCCCCTGCACGAAGCGCGCGTCTTCCAGGCGGTTCAGGCTGCGCCCCAGCAATGGCTCGGTCATATCAGGATGTATGGAACCAGTCGGCGGCAAAGGCAACGGCAGCATTGCCGCGCTCCGCATCGAGCGCGAGTCGGGTTCAGCGCGTCCGGGCCGATGCGGGCAATCCTACGCGACGTCGGCCTGTGCGCTCGGCGTCTCCTCGGCGATCAGCGCGTCGAGATCGATGATCTGCGGATCGTCGGGCTGCAGTTCGCTCTGGAGGCCGTTGCTGCCATGGAGATGCATCAGGGTCTGCACCCGCCGGGCGTTGAGATGGTCGACATGCTGATGCGCAAGCGCCGCAGGCAACAGCGCCTTCGGCAGTCCGACCAGCGCAAAGGCAGGGACTCGGCGAACCTCACTGCCTTCCTTCCAGCGCAACGGATGCAGGGTGTAGATCAACTGCCGGTCGATCTCCATCATCTGCAGCTGCTCTGACTCAGATAGCGCAGGCACGGCGACATTGACGTTGCCCGCACGTGTCCGCACCGCGGCGGATCGCAGCTCCCAGCAGATGAGGTCCGTCGCCGAGAGAACCTCGCGGCGCACCGCGTCCACGCTGGTCGAGAACCGGGTTGCTTCCGGTATCGACATCGAACTCTTGGTGACGGCGTCGATCAGCGCGGCGGCGCCGGCGCCAAACCCCGGTGCGGCGCGTTCGATGGCCGCGGCCATCGCCTCGATCTCGTCGGCGACGGCATCGCGGTCACGCTGCGCCTTGGCGTCGGTCAGCGCGCGTTCTGCGGAGGCGACCTGCTCGTCGAACTCCGCCAGTGCAGCACGCAGCGATTTGGCGCGATCCTCGACCGCACGCATGCTGGCTTCCGCCCGATCGAGCCGGGAGGCGGCGGCGCCCGCCACCGCGAGCTGTTCAGCCGCGGTACGCTTCTCCGCAAGTTCCGCTTCGGTGAAGCTCAACCGGTCGGCCAGTTTTTGCCGGGCCGCCAGCTTTTCCTTCAGTGCATTCTCGAAGCGCTCAATTGGGCCAAGCTCGCGCTTGAAAAATGCCATGGCAATCTCCCCGCATGTCGCGATCATCTGCCGAATCAGCTGACAGATTCTGTGCGAGCGAGCGGTAGTTGGCAACTTGGATAAGATTGCGGCCGTAATCTGTTACGCGCCCTGCGTGGGGCCGCCGTCAGGCGAAAAACGCCGGCTCGGGGCAATTGGTCAACCGGGCGGGCACGCCGACCGCCGTGCAGCCGCCGGGCACGTCGCGCTCGACCACCGCGCCCGCGCCGATCTTGGCGTAGTCGCCGACGCTGATATCGCCCACGATCGTCGCCCCCGAACTGAGCAGGACTCCCCGGCCGATCCGCGGCGCCCGGGCCGGTTCCGATGGGTTCCGGCCGATGGTGACGTTCTGCAGGATCGTGACGTCGTCACCGACGACGGAAAGCGCGCCGATAATGATGCCGGTCGCATGGTCGAGGAATACCGAGGTACCGATCGAAGCGGAGGGATGGATACTCACCTGCAGCTGATCGGACGACAGGCTCTGCAGCAGCAGCGCCAGATCGGTGCGCCCCTCGCGCCACAGCCGGTTCGAGACGCGCCAGGCCTGCAGCGCGACGTAGCCCTTGAAGTTCAGCAGCGGCGGCAAAAGGCCCTTTGTCGCGGGATCGTGCACGGCAATGCCTTGCAGGTCGCGGCTCGCCGTCTCGAGCAGATCGGGTGAGCCTGCAAATGCCTCGCGGGCAATGCGCGCCAGACGCTGGCGCTCGTCGGGGCTTTTTCCCAGCCGCTCCCCGATCTGGTGGGACACCGCACCGGCAAGATCGGCATGATCGAGAATCGCTGCCGCCAGCGAGGCGCCGAACACCGGATCGCGCGCGACGGCGCTTTCAGCTTCACGCCGGATCATCAACCAAAGCTCGTCGGCGGATGCAATTGCGCTGTGGATCATGGCTCGGTGCCCCGGTGGCGTCTGACTTCAATATAGACTGCGCGTGGACGACCGCCAGCGCGGCTTACAAAAACGAACCGCCCACCTGCTTTCGCAGATGGGCGGCTGTCACCGCCGTCAGGCATCATGGGGGCATCATGCCTGCGGCTGAAGGGCTTTCACGACGTGCCTTACGACTGCGGCTGGTCGTTGGGCGGGGTCGGACGCGGCTTGTGCTGCGCCATGAACTGGTCGAACTCTTCCTTGTCCTTGGCGTGACGCAGGCGATCCAGGAAATTCCTGAACTCGACCTGCTCCTCCTCGAGACGCCGCAGCGTTTCGGTGCGGTACTCGTCGAAGGCGCGGTTGCCGCTCGAGGGCGTACCGAAGCCGAAGCCGCCAAAGCCGCTACGCTCCACGCGGCCGCGCATGCGGTCCATCTTGTACTGCATCCGCTCCATCTTGTTCTGCCAGCGATCCTGGTTACTCCAGCAACCCATTTTTCTGCTCCCTAGTGTGAAGAAAAGAAGGGCAAGCCCGATCGGCCACCAGATGATGAAGCCGAGGATGGTCACGGCGATCCAGCCGGGGTGCCAGGGGCTATCCAGCATGCGCGGGCGATAGGTCTCTTCCCTCGGGCCGCGCCAGCGATTGACATCTGCGGTGTAGGCCATTTCCCTCTCCATGACGGCGATCACGCCGTTGTGAATGTAAATAACATTTACATACCTAAACCATCCAGCGCTTTTGTCAAGCGGACCGCTCGCCGCGCCGTCGAAAAATTATTTTGGCTTGCCCCAAGGGCCGGCAGGTGCGTCGCTGGACGGCGGCACCGGCGGCGGGCCGGGCGGCGTCGGCGGGGGCCGGCGGTCGGTCGGGAAGCCGAGGCCGCGCAGATAGATCAGCACTTCGGCTTCGAGCAGTTCCTCGGGCGTCATCGGCAGCTTGCGCCGCGCCGCGTCGCCGCGGCCGAACAGCGACGCCACGCCGTGCGACATCGACCAGATGTGCAGCGCCATCATCATCGCGGGCGGTCGCGGAATGCCGGGCGGCGCGAGCGCCGCAAGTCGTTCGGCGGCGGCGCGGATGATGGCGAATGCGCGCTCGCTGGCGGCCATCAAGGTCGGGTTGGAATCGACGGGAAGCCCGGATTCGAACATCGCCGAATAGAAGGCGGGCTCATTGCGTGCGAAAGCGAGATAGGCCTTGCCCACCCGTTCGAACGCAGTGACCGTGTCCGGGCGGCCGTCGTCCCAGGCCTGCGTCAGCAGCGCCTCGAACTGCTCGAAGCCGCGCTGGGCGATCGAGGACAACAATTCATCGCGGTCGCGGAAATGCCGATAGGGCGCGGCGGGGCTGACACCGGCCATTCGCGCGGCGTCGGCGAAGGTGAAACCGGCGGCGCCTTTTTCGGCGATCAGGCCGAGCGCCGCCTGCAGCAGCGCCTCTTTCAGATTGCCGTGGTGGTAGCCGCGCTCGCCGCGGCCTTGGTCCTTTCGCCAGCTCATGTGAAAGGCTTTTACATGAGCCGGCCGCAAAGGTCACTTAGTTTGAGCGTTCAGGTTTCCTGCGTTCAGGAAGGTTAACGGACTAACAGGGTCGAGCTCATACCGCTCATCGCGCCTTGTTCGCGTTCCCCTTCTGCAGTTCCGCAAACCCCTTCGCGGCCTGCTGCACGTCCTCGGAGAAATCGCTCATCTCCTGCACCTGGCGGATTTCGATGATCTCGTTCTCGGAAGCCGGGCACTTGCTGGCCCAGGCGATCGCCTCCTCGCGCGATTTCACGTCGATCATCCAGTAGCCGCCGAGCACTTCCTTGGCCTCGGTGAAGGGACCGTCGGTGACGATCGGCTTGCCTTTGGCGAAGGAAACGCGGGCGCCCATCGACGGCGGATGCAGCCCGTCGAGCGCGATCAGGACGCCGGCTTCCTGCAGCGCCTCGTTGTATTTCATCATCGCCTTGACCCGCTCGGGGTCAAGCTGGACGTCCGGTGCCGCAGTCTCGTATCCGAGCGGGATCATCAGCATCATAAATCGCATGGTGGGTACTCCGTGTTGTTGTCATTCCGGGGCACGCGAAGCGTGAACCCGGAATCTCGCGCACGACCTCTGGATTCCGGGTTCAGCCCTGCGGGCTGCCCCGGAATGACGGAGGAGAACTACTTCTTCCCAGCTTGCGCCCGCAACCGCTCTTCCTGCTCGCGCAGTTCGGGGGTGAGCGCTTCGCCGAAATCCTCGGTGGCGAACACCTGGCGAATCTCGATCTCGTCGCCGGAGCCGAACGGCGCGCGCTTCATCCAGTCGACGGCTTCATCGAGCGATTTGGTGTTGATCAGCCAGAAGCCCGCGACGAGATCGCCGCTCAGCGCAAACGGCCCGCGGCTGACGTTGCCCTGCTCGCTTCCATACTTGATCCGCGCGCCCTTCGACGTCGGATGCAGACCCTCGCCCGCCTCCATGATCCCGGCCTTGGCCATCTCCTCGTTGAACTTGCCCATCGCGGTGAGCAACTCCGTGCTCGGCATTACGCCCGCTTCCGAATCCTTGCTCGCCTTCACAATCACCATGAATCGCATTGTCACACTCCGTTTGGGTCTCGTTGAACCGACCAGCGTCGGCCTTCATCAACAGGACGACCGGGATTTTGCGGCACCGACATTCCGTTGAAAATTATTTCAGGGATAATTGCCCGACGCGAGTGTCACTGCACCTGCGGGGCGAACACGCCGTTGTGATAGGCCGCACCGAAGTAGACGTCGATGCGCTTCACCTTGTCGCCGTCGAATACGAAGAACTCGGTATTGCGAAAACTCCCGCCGTCCTTGGCGACGCATCGGTAGGTCACGAAGACCTCGTCGCCGTCGATGAAGATCTTCTCCAACTCGTGCCGCTCGACCCAGTCGGTGTTCTTCCAGCACCGTTCGAAATAGGTCGGTTTGTCGATGCCGTCGTCGAAAGGACTGGTGAAGCGGAAATCGTCGCTGAGCGCGTCCTCAACGCGCTTGCGATCGTTGGCGAGATAGGCGGCAAAGATGGCGCGGATCACGTCTGCCCTATCGGTCGAGACCATTTCGACTCTCTCCTCAACGTTCTTTGGGCACCATGTAAAAATAGGGTTCGGCCTCCTTGAGCACGCGTGCGAACGAAGTACGCGCCTCCAGCCGCTCGAAATATGATTTGAGATTTTCGTGCTCGGTGCCGAACGGCACCATCATGCTGCCGTAGAACAGCGCTGGCGCAGCCGCGCAATCGGCGAGACTGAAATCCTCGCCGGCCGCCCAGCCGCCCTGCGCCAACTGCGCTTCGATCATGTCGTAGGACTTCCGCAACTGCGCCCTCGCCTCCTCGACGCCGTGCGGATCGGTCCGGTCCGCCGGCCGCAACCGGTCGCCCGTGATCTTCTGCATCGGCAGATGTACATAGAGATCGAAGAACCGGTCGCGCAGCCGCACCTGCAGGGCGTGGCTCGGATCCGCGGGGATGAACCGGGTGCGGCCGGCATAGTGCGTGTCGAGATACTCGATGATGAGGCTGGACTCCGGGACGATTTCGTTCCGCGCATCGTCCTGCAGCACCGGAAACTTGCCGATCCCCCACAGCTTGATGAAGGCGGCTCGCGCTTCGGGATTGCCGAGATCGACCAGGTACGGCGTGAACGGCGTGTCGTTCTCGTACAGCGCGATCAACGCCTTCCAGCAGAACGAGGACAGCGGGTGGAAATGCAGCGTGAGCGACATGGAAATTCCTGTGGGGATACTTGAGGCGCCTGTAGACAAGACGAACAGCAGACCACGTGGCCGACATCGTGGCGCCGGCGGGGCCCTACAGCAGGCCGTTCGCGTGGAAGCTGTAGTTTGCGCACCGTAAAACTACGGTTGCGCAGCCGGGAGTTGTGCACGCCAGCATGCGCTAATCAGAAATAATCTAGTACAATCAGACAATTAGTCCGTCGATACGGCCGATATGCACTGCAGCATGCTTAACCTCATATTAAGCCTGTGTTCCGCAACTTGCGCGTTAGTCAACTCATCCTGCAATCGTTCCATTCTCGGAACTCAAAGGGAAACCGGGGCGTGTTCCATTTCGCAAGCAAAGCAAAAATCCAGAGTGCACTCGCCCAGACCGCAGCCATCAACCGCTCGCAGGCCGTGATTGAATTCAATCTCGACGGCACCATCGTCTCCGCCAACGACAATTTCCTCGCCGCGATGGGCTACCGGCTGGATGAGATCAAGGGCAAGCACCACGGCATGTTCGTCGACCCGGCCGAGCGCGAGAGCCGGGACTATCGCGAGTTCTGGGCGCGGCTCAATCGCGGCGAGTTTCAGGCGGCCCAATACAAGCGCTTCGGCAAGGGTGGCAAGGAGATCTGGATCCAGGCGTCCTATAACCCGATCCTCGATGCGAGCGGCAGGCCGACCGGCGTGATCAAGTTCGCCACCGACATCACCGCGCAGAAGATCCGGAGCATGGAAGACGCCGGCAAGATCGCGGCGATGAACCGCGCGCAAGCCGTGATCGAATTCAACATGGACGGCACCATCGTCACCGCCAACGAGAATTTTCTCGGTGCGGTGGGCTACACGCTCGACGAAATCCAGGGCAAGCACCACAGCATGTTCGTCGTGCCCGCCGATCGCGACAGCGCAGCCTACCGCGAATTCTGGGCCAAGCTGAACCGGGGCCAGTTCGATGCGGCCGAATACAAGCGCATCGGCAAGGGAGCAAAGGAAATCTGGATTCTCGCGACCTACAACCCGATCCTCGACGAGACCGGAAAGCCGTTCAAGGTGGTCAAGTTCGCGACCGACGTGACCGCGCAGAAGCTGAAAGCCGCCGACAGCGACGGCCAGATCGCCGCGATCAGGAAATCGCAGGCGGTGATCGAATTCAACATGGACGGCACCATCCGCACCGCCAACCCGAACTTTCTCGAGGCCATGGGCTACGCGCTCGCAGAAGTTCAGGGCAAGCATCATGGGATGTTCGTCGAACCGAACGAACGCAACGCGCCGGCATACCGCGAATTCTGGAGCAGGCTGAACGACGGCCAGTATCAGGCAGCGGAATACAAGCGCATCGCCAAGGGCGGTCGCGAAATCTGGATCCAGGCGTCGTACAACCCGATCCTCGACCTCAACGGCAAGCCGTTCAAGGTGGTGAAATACGCCACCGACGTCACGGTGCAGGCCGTGCTGCGCAAGAAGGCCGAGAACGCAAGGGGCTTCATCGCGACGGTGGCTGACGGCAGCGAGGAAATGAGCGCCTCGATCCGCGAGATCTCCGAAACGATGACGAAATCCAAGGCGAATGCCGCCGCGGCGACCGGCCGGATCGATGCCGCCGATCAGCAGGCGCAGAAGCTCAACGACGCCGCGCAGGCGATGAGCGGGATCGTCGAACTTATCGGCAACATCACGGGCCAGATCAATCTGCTGGCGCTCAACGCCACGATCGAATCGGCGCGCGCGGGCGAAGCCGGCAGGGGCTTTGCCGTCGTCGCATCCGAGGTCAAGAACCTGGCCAATCAGGCCAAGCATGCCACCGACACGATCTCGAAGGAAATCGAGGCGCTCAATGGCGTGGCCGGCGAGGTCGCGGGATCGCTGACCGCCATCAAGGCGGCGATCGCCGGCGTCAACGAGTTCATCGCCTCGACGGCCGCCGCCGTCGAGGAACAGAGCATCGTGACCCAGGACATGTCGACCAACATGCAGCGGGCTTCGGCGGAACTGGCCTGCTGACGGGAATTTACGCCACCGTCGCCGGGACACGGGACAGGGCATGGGTTATACGAGCGGGAACCTTCTCGCTCGCAAACGGACCTGCCCATGCCTGCCTCCCCGCAAAAAGTTGCTCTCGTCACCGGCGCCGCGCGCGGCATCGGGCTTGCGACGGCAAAGCGATTCCTAGCCGAGGGCTGGCGGGTGGCGCTGCTCGACATCGAGGGCGAGTTGCTGCGCGGCGCGGTCGCCGGCATTGCGAATCCCGACAACACGCTGGCGCTGCATTGCGACGTTTCAGACACGAGCGCAGTGGCTGATGCCATGGCGACGATGAACGGACGCTTCGGCCGGCTCGACGCGCTGATCAACAATGCCGGCGTCGCGGTGTTCGCGCCAATTCTCGACACGTCCGACGAAGACTGGACCCGGATTCTGGCGGTCAACCTCACCGGTCCGTTTTTGTGCACCAAGGCGGCCGCGCCCCTGATGCGCGAGCATGGCGGCGGCGCGATCGTCAACATCACCTCGATTTCGGCAGTGCGCGCCTCGACGCTGCGCTCGGCCTACGGCACCAGCAAGGCGGGACTGGCGCACCTGACCAAGCAGCTCGCGGTCGAATTGGCCTCGCTTGGCATTCGCGTCAATGCGGTTGCGCCCGGCCCGGTCGAGACCGCGATGGCCAAACAGGTCCACACGCCGGAAATCCGCGCCGACTATCACGACGCTATTCCGCTCAACCGTTACGGGCTCGAGGAGGAATTGGCGGAAGCGATCTTCTTCCTGTGCAGCGACCGGTCGAGCTACATCACCGGGCAGATCCTGGCCGTCGACGGCGGTTTCGATGCCGCCGGCATCGGCCTGCCGACGCTGCGCGGCGAGCGGCGGAACGGGTAGGAAGCCGATCAGCGCGTGTTCACGGCAACCACGCGCCAGCCGCCGGCGAGGCGATCGATCCTGGTCAGCGACAGCGGATCGATGACGAAACGCAGCGCGGAATCGGGCGCCACATCGAGCGCGATCGCGAGCATGGCGCGGATGGTGCCGGAATGCACCACGAGCACCGCATCGCCTGCCGGCAGAAGCGCGAGCCCTGCCCGCGCGCGATCGATCTGATCGACGAAGCTTTCCCCGCCGGGCGGCCGGTTGCTCGCTGGCGATTTCCAGAATTCATGATAGGCGGCGCCGAGCTCGGTGATGAGATCGTCATGGCGGCGGCCGGTCCATGCACCGAAATCCTGTTCGCGAAAGGCTGACTGTTCGACCGGATCGAGACCAAGCCTGAGCGCGGTTTCCCGCGTGCGTCGCGCCGGACTGCAGACCGCCGAAGCGCCCACCGGCAACCTTGCCTTCAGGGCGGCAAAGGCGGCAGCGTCACGGAGATCGGCCGGCGCGTCGGGACCATGAATCACGCCGCGCGGTCCATCGACCGGCGCATGGCGGATCAACCACAATCGAGTCTCCGCGCTCATGGCTGCGCCAGCCTTGCCGCAAGCAGGACGAGGATCGCGGTCTCGCTCACTTGCTCGGCGCCTCCGAGAACGTCGCCGGTCTGGCCGCCGATTTGCCGCATCGCCAGCCGCGCCATGCAGAGCCCACACAAGCCAGCTGCGAGCGCGGCGAACACCGCGTTGGTCCACGACAGCGACAACAGCGCGATGACGAGTGCGAGCCCGCCCGCCATTGCCGATATCGCGGCATCGGGCTGGCCGGCATTTCGGGCCAATCCATCCTTGCGCGCATACGGCAGGTTCATCGACATCGCAGGCAATATACCGCGCGCCAGCGCGTGCGCGGCGATCAGCGCCGGTATGACATGGCTGTCAGGAATCGCCGCCAGGGCGGAAAGTTTTGCGGCAAAACTCACCAGCAGCCCCACGGCGCCATAGGTGCCAAGCCGGCTGTCGCGCATGATTTCGAGTTTCGCTTCGAGATTGCGGCCGCCGCCAAATCCGTCGGCGACATCGGCAAGGCCATCCTCGTGCAGCGCGCCGGTCAGGATGGCGCTGCCGCCGAGCGCCAGCGCCGCGGCGGCGAGATCCGGCACGCCGGCGTAGCGCAAGCCGAGGCAAAGCAGTCCCACCGCGGCGCCGATCAGCGCGCCGACCACCGGAAACATCCGGTGCGCGCGCACGAAATTTGGCGGCATCGCGCCATCCGGATGCGGCATCGGCAACCGCGTCAGGAAGGCGACGGCGGTTCTGAAATCGTCGAGCCATTCATTCATGGAGATGTCCGGAGAATCGCTTTAGCGTGCGGCTCTCTCCTGCCCCCAAGAGAATCGCATGCTGTTCGACAGTCTAGACGACATCCGCACCTTCTGTCGTGACTTGCCCGCCGGCGACCGGCGATTCGCGGAGGCCGCCACACGCCGGCAGCAGAACCTGACCAAGCCGCCGGGAAGCCTCGGCCGCCTCGAAGAACTCGCGATCTGGCTGGCGCAATGGCAGGGCCGCGAGCAGCCCCGGCTCGATCGCGTCACGGTTGCGGTGTTCGCCGGCAATCATGGCGTCGCCGCGCGCGGCGTGTCGGCCTATCCGGCAGCGGTCACTGCGCAGATGGTGGCCAATTTCATTGCCGGCGGCGCGGCCATCAACCAGATCGCCCGACTTGCCGGCGCCGAACTGCACGTGGTGCCGATCGAACTCGAGCAGCCGACGAGCGATTTCACCGAAGCCGCCGCGATGGATGCCGACGAATATCTCACCGCAGTCGAAGAAGGCTGCCGCGCCGTGCCCGACGATTGCGACCTGCTCGCCGTCGGCGAGATGGGGATCGCGAACACGACGGCGGCGGCGGCCTTGTGCTCGGCCTTGCTCGGCGGCGGAGCGTCGCGCTGGGCCGGCCGCGGCACCGGCATCGACGATGGCGGGCTGGCGCGCAAGCGCGCGGCGATCGAGGCGGCGCTGAATTTTCATCGCGGCATTCTCGACGATCCGCTCGCGGTGGCAGCCGCACTCGGTGGCCGCGAACTTGCGGCGATAGCGGGCGCCGTGCTCGCCGCGAGGCAACGCCGCATCCCGGTGCTGCTCGACGGGTTCGTGGCGACATCTGCGGTGCTGCCGCTGGCGCGCCTTGATGCCGCCGCGCTGGACCACTGCCGCGCCGGACACGTCTCCGCCGAGGCGGGGCATCGCGACCTGCTGGGCGAACTCAGGCTGCGGCCGCTGCTCGACCTCGACATGCGGCTTGGCGAGGCGTCGGGCGCGGGGGTCGCGATCCTGCTGTTGCGGGCGGCGCTGGCCTGCCACGCCGGAATGGCTACATTTGCCGAGGCCGGCGTCTCCGGCGCTGGAGGATGACGAAACCTTGCCACATATGTGCCCGTAACTGTTGCGAAGACTGTCCGAACCCACGAGGAAACCGCAGATGCGAATCGCGGCGATCAAGGCAATCATTATCGCAGCCGCGCTGTCAGCGGCGATGACCCCGGCCCGGGCCGAGATACGCATCCTCGCCAGTCCCGGCGGACAGGTCGGCCCGTTCCTCGACCTGTTCGATCGGGTCCGCGAATCCGGCGAGCGGGTCGTGATCGACGGGCCATGCCTGTCGGCTTGCACGCTGGTGCTGATGACGGTGCCGGAGGAGCGCATCTGCGTGACGCGCCGCGCGGTGCTCGGATTTCACGCCGCGCGCTCGATCGACGGACGCGGCAGGACCTATGCCGAGCCGGAAGCTTCGCGCGCCGTGCTGGCAAGCTATCCGCCGCCGGTGCGGGACTGGATCAGCCGCCGCGGCGGATTGACGTCGCGGATGCTGCTGCTGCGCGGACGTGAGCTAGCCGCGATCTATCCAAGGTGTAGGTGAGGTTTTGGAGGGTGGGCATTGTAGGGAGGGCAGAGGCGCGCAAGCGACGTGCCCACCATCTTCAGCGGAGCAAGAATGGTGGGCACGCTTCGCTTTGCAACCCTGCGAATCTACGAATCTCGAACTCACATCTCCTTCGGGCAGTTCACCATCCAGGGGATGCCGAACTTGTCGACGCACATGCCAAAACCGTTGGAGAAGAAAGTTGCGCCGAACGGCATCCGCACTGTGCCGCCTTCGGCCAATGCGTTGAACCGGCGCTCGGCGTCGGCGGGATCGTCGACTTGTAACGACACGGAGAAGCCCTGCGGCTGATGGTAATCGCCGGGGGTGGCATCGGATGCCATAAGCACCTCGCCATCGATCGTCACGCTCGCATGCATGAGCTTCTTCTTCCACTCCGGCGGAATCGGCATGTCGGGCGGGCCGTCTCCGTAGGGAAACATCGCCCCGATCTTGGCGCCGAGAACCTTCTCGTAATACTTCAGCGCTTCCTCGCAATTGCCGTTGTAGAACAGATAGGGGTTGATCTGCATCGCTTGCTCCTCGGATACGCGGAATTTCGGTGACGTTCTTTATTTCTCTGCGACCTTCTTCAGGTTGGCGAGACCGGCCTCGAAATCCTTGCCGATCATGTTGTCCAGGTTGATGAACACCTGGATCAGCCTGGACATGAAGTTCGCAGGACCATACATCAGCCAGGTGACATGGGTGCCATCTCCCTGCGGCAGCATTGTGAATTCCGCGGTGTTGTGGCCTTCGAACGGCGTGAAGAAATCCAGCTTGATCACGATCTTTTGCGACGCCGACGCTTCAAGGATCTCCATCCGGCCGGAGCCGACGTTCTTGTCACCGTCCCAGGCGTAGGTGGCACCCTTGCCGCTCTCCGCCCCGCCATAGGTGCGCGTCATCGCGGGATCCTTGGTCTCGTAGGGCGACCAGGTCCGCCATTGGCGAAAATCGTTGATCAGCGGAAAGATCGCTTCCGGCGGCGCCTTGATGCTGGCCACGCGCTCCACCCGCAGCTTGTCAGGCTTGGTCGTGGCGAGGATGAGAATGGCGGCGATGGCGATCGCCAGCACGACGGCGATGGCGGCAGTGATTTTGAGCATGTCTGGCTCCGGATGTGGCGGATCAGCTTCAAGACGAACGAGGTGGACCGGGGCAGACACGGCTATGGAAATATTTTCGACCGCGAAAACGTTCTAGAAATGAAAGAAGTCTGCGCCCGTCAGCGTGCTGGCTACGACATTGCTCAGGACAATCTTCATATCGGCTGCCGCCTGGTTTTCAGCGACGCCCGAGCTATTGGCATAGACGATGGTGTCCATGCCGCTTTGGATCCATACGATGCTGTTCGCAGCCACCTGGGTGCCGCCGGTGATGAGGCCCCCGATCGAAGTGACACCGGTGATGGCCGAGGTGTCGATGATGTCGACGCCATGAACGAAATCGGCAATGGTATCAAAACTCGCTACCGTCGAATCCGAGGTCGCCATAAAGACAAACTGATCGGAACCCGCGCCTCCGGTGAGGAAGTCTGCGCCCCCGCCTCCCTTGATCACGTCATTGCCACTGCCCGTCGTAATGGTGTTGTTCGAACTGCCGCCGGTGACCGCGAGGTTACCCGTGTCGGTGCTTGCCGCGAGATTGCCGCCAGCCCCCAAGGTCACGACCGCCGCCGCCGATCCGGAAAGGGTCAGCGTATTTGCTGACATCGCCGCCGCGTTGACGGCTACGACATCGCCGGCGCCGCTGGCGGCGATCGAGGTCGCTGCCGAACCGGTCGTGATCGATATGGTGTCGTCGGTGGCGTCCCCCGTCGTCACCGTCAGCGCGCCGGTCAGGGTGCCGGCCGCGATGTTTCCGATCAGCCCGGTCACAACCTCGGCCGCCGAGCCGACAAGCGTCAGATTCGTATTGTTGGCCAGCGCCGCTGCGTTCACGGTTATTGTATCGCCAGCGCCGCTCGCGGTGATCGAGGTTGCTCCCGAGCCGGTCATGATGCTGATGCCGTTGTCAGCCGCATTGCCCGTCGTTACCGTCAACGCGCCGGTCAGCGCACCGGCTGCGATGTCGCCAACCAGCCCCGTCACGGTCTCGGCCGCCGATCCTGACAGCGTCAGCGCCGTGTTTTGCGCCAGCGCCGTCGCGGTCACCGTCACGACATCGCTGGCGCCGTTGGCGGTGATCGAGGTCGCCGCCGATCCAGTCGTGATCGCGATGCTGTTGTCGGTGGCGTCCCCGGTCGTCACCGTCAGCGCGCCGGTCAGGGAGGTAGCCGTGACGTTCCCGATCAGTCCCGTCACCACCTTCGCCGCCGAACCGACCAGCGTCAGCGCGATATTGTTGGCCAGCGCGGCCGCATCGACATTGAGCGTGACGCCGTTGGAACTCGTGATGCTGGTCGCCGCATTGCCGGTGATCACGTTCACGATGCCGGCGCTGGCTGCGTTGGTGCCCAGCGTGATGGTGCTGGCGCCGGTCAATCGCAGCGTCTCGACGCTGCTCGCCTTCAGGAAACCGGCGTCCGTCAGCGTCGCTGCCGCGGTCATTTGAATGGTGTCGTTACCCGCACCGCCGGCGATGGTCGTCGCGGCGCCGAGATTGACGGCGGAAGCGAAGTTGAAGGTGTCGTTGCCGGTGCCGCCGGTCAGGATATCCGCACCGCCACCACCGGTGATGGTGTTGGTGCCGTTGCCGACCGTGATGGTATTGGCGCCGGTGCCGCCCGTTACCGTGAGGTTGCCGGTATAGGCGCCGGCCGACAAA
>JAESGW010000576.1_pt1 | contig 24447 bp, 16 predicted proteins | sample 9269791 | NCBI WGS metagenome assembly JAESGW01 (sample SAMN16773120, study PRJNA677053) | algae metagenome | isolation source: Aphanocapsa lilacina HA4352-LM1 and co-occurring heterotrophs from near cave... | place: USA: Maniniholo cave, near Haena, Kauai, HI | collected 2009-07-28 | reverse complement strand
GGCAGCGACGCGGTGTTCGTGCAGTACGCGTTCCAGGCCGCCAAGGTCAAGCAGCAGTACTGGGAACAGACCGACAAGGGCGGCAAGGGCGCCGAAACCCAGCTCGGCTGGAACATCAAGGAAAACAGGGAAGCCTGAGCACCGCGCGTGCGGGCCGGCGCGCGAGGTGCGCCGGCCCGCGTGCGCCTGTGCGTTGCATTCGCTTCGTCGCAAGGTCCCCTCCCCCATGACCCGCAGCTTCATCGCCCACAGTGCCCTGGGCGAGCGCCTCAAGTTCCGTTCGATGACGGGGCAGGAGCGCATCTCCACGCTGTTCGAATCGCGCGTGCGGCTGGTCAGCGAGCTGCCCGGCATCTCGGCCAGGCAGATGCTCGGCGAGGACATGACGATCGAGGTCAACCTCGCCACCGAGCTCGGCGGCGCGGGGCAGCGCTTCATCAGCGGGCAGGTCACGCGCTTCGCGCGCGTGGGCAAGGACGACGGCGACATGCACGTCTACGAAGCCGTGCTGCGCCCCTGGCTCTGGTATGCCACGCGGCGCTCGGATTTCAAGATCTTCCAGTTCAAGTCCGTGCCCGACATCGTGCAGGAGGTGCTCGCGCCTTACGGCTTCGGCATCGACGCGCGCCTGAGCGGCAGCTACCGCGGCTGGGACTACTGCGTGCAGTACGGCGAGACCGACTTCGATTTCGTGAGCCGGCTCATGGAGTCCGAGGGCATCTACTACTTCTTCGCGCATGCCAGGGGCAGCCACCAGCTCGTGCTGTGCGACGGCGCGGGCTCGCATGCGCCGCTGCCCGCCGGCCCGGTGAAGGTGCCCTACCACGCGGGCGTGCTCGCGGCGCAGATCCTCGAGCAGGACTTCATCGACAGCTGGCACCACGCCGAGGACATCGCCTCGGGCCATTTCGCGACCGACGACTACGACTTCAGGAAGCCGCACGCCGAGATCGACACGCTGCGCCGCCAGCCCGCGGGCCACAGCCGCGACAGCTACGAGATCTACGACTGGCCCGGCGGCTACACCGAACTCGGCGACGGCGAGAACTACGCGCGGCTGCGGCTCGAGCAGCAGACCGGCCGGCGCGAATCGATCGAGGCCGAAGGCAACCTGCGCCATATCGCCCCCGGCTACCTGTTCGACCTCGCGCGCCATCCGAACGCCGAGGACAACCGCCGTTACCTGATCGAGGCCGCGAGCCACGACTTCCAGGAGAACGCGCTGCGCGTGGCCGCCGCCGGTGCCGCCTACGGCGAATCGACCAGCAGTACCAGCTACCGCCAGGCCTTCGCGGTGGTGCCCGACAGCGCGCCCTACCGCGTGCCGCGCCTCACACCGCGCCCGCGCACCACCGGCCCGCAGACCGCGGTGGTGGTGGGCCCCGCGGGCGAGGAGATTTACACCGACGAGTACGGCCGCATCAAGGTGCAGTTCCACTGGGACCGCTACGGCCAGCGCGACGAGAACGCCTCGTGCTGGATCCGCGTCTCGCAGACCTGGGCCGGCGGCGGCTACGGCAGCATGCAGATCCCGCGCATCGGGCAGGAGGTGATCGTCGACTTCCTCAACGGCGATCCCGACCACCCGATCGTCACCGGCTGCGTCTACAACGCCGCGCAGATGCCGGCCTGGGAGCTGCCGCGCCACAAGACGCAGTCGGGCATCCAGACGCACTGGAGCAAGGGCGGTGGCGGCAAGCACATGCTGCGCTTCGAGGACAAGCGCGGCAGCGAGCACATCGAACTGTCGACCGACCATGGCGCCACCCACCTGCACATGGGCTACCTGATGAACCAGGGCTCGGAGGTGCAGCGCAGCTACGGCTTCGAGTTGCGCACCAACGAGTGGGGTTCGATCCGCGCCGACAAGGGCCTGCTGCTGACCACCTACACGCAGGACTTCACGCAGCGCGTGTCGCGCGACAACCCGGACGGCCACGAGCACATGGGCGCCGCGCTCGCGCAGAGCGGCGCGCTGATGCAGTCGGCCGGCCAGGCCATCGCCGCCACCAAGGCGCTGGTCGGCGCCATGGCCAAGGGCAAGGGCCAGCAGCTCATGGGCCTGATGCAGGGCGTGCAGTCGCTGGCCGGCGCGGCGCAGGCCGTGAGCGCGCTGGCTGGGGGCGATGCTTCCGACGAGGCCGGCGTCTCGGGCGATGCCGACCCCGCCATGGCCGATGCGCAGCGCATGCTCGACCTCTCGCGCAGGATCGACAAGCCCGTGGTCTCGATCGTGAGCCCCGAGGGCCAGACCATGATCAGCCCCAAGCCCATCGTCGTGAGCTCGGGCCAGAGCGTGTCGATGCGCTCGCAGTCGGCCATGACGCTCACCACCGGCGCGCAGCTCACGCAACTGGTGGCGGGCGGCATGCTGACGCAGATCGCCAAGGGCGGGCAGGTCAACGTGGTCTCGGGCGGCGACATCGTCTCGCATGCGAGCGAGGGCGCGATCAACCTCGTGGCCAAGACCGATGCCTCGGTGACCTCGACCGAGAGCAACGCCAACCTCGTGGGCCGCAAGTCGGTGCTGGTGCAGGCGGTGGACCAGGACGTGTTCGTGATGGGCAAGACCAGCATCTCGCTGATCTGCGGCAAGTCGTCGATCGTGCTGCTCGAGGACGGGACGATCCGGATCAGCGGCGTGAAGGGGCTGGTGAACTTCACGGAGGATCTGGATCAGCGGGGCGGGAAGATCTTCCTGAACTGCGAGGCGCCGGTGGGGGCGGCGCCGCCCGAGGCCACCAAAGAGGAACAGGCGCCCACCTTGCCCGCGGCGGCCGCGCCGGCGACACCGCAGAGCGCGGCCACCTCCGGTTCGACCATCAAGTCCAAGGTTCTCGCCGAGCAGATGAAGAGGCTGAAGGATGCGAACTGGAAGATCGTCTATGGGCCGAACGGCAAGGGCTCGCACACCAATCTGCAGACCAAACGGATCACGCTCGACAGCGACGTCAAGACGAACCCGGCGATGTTCCACGAGCACCTCGCCCACGAGCTCGGGCATGCGCTGTATCCGGGAAAAATCGATCTTCAATCAAAGGAGAGCTACATCGATAGCATGCTGATGTCGGAGGGCGCGGCACAGATGAACGAGATCACGGTGCAACGCGAACTGCTGGCGATGGGCGCGGACGACATCAAGGCGACGACCAATCCCATTCACATGGCCATCTACAACGGCGCCTACGACAACGCCTTGAAAACGGGCGACACCGAATCGGCGATCCGGACCATGGGCACGATCTACGGCACCGGGAAGACTTCGACGACCCAGGAGTCCTACTACGACTACTACGCCAAGGGCTACCCCCAGGCCCTCAAGGCCATGTCTCAAAGCAATCCGAAGGGCCCGAAGTGAGCGCGGCGATGAACGGTCCGTCGTCTGCGTTGTCGTTGTGGAGCATGGTCGATGCCTTGTCCGCGCAGATTCCGTTCTCGGCGCCGGCCGTGGCGAGCCTGCTGTCGGCGCCCTTGGCAGAAGCCTCGTCGGCCGAAGACGAACCGTTCCGCTTCTTCGAGGGCGGGCCGATCCGCCTCGGCGATGGTGTCGAGATATCGAGCGTCGACCTGAGGATCCGGCGTGAACCCGGGCACCCCGGATTTCTCGTCATCGAGCTGCAGGGCCGCTGCGTCCCGCTCGAGGAGGTGAGGGCGCGCCATCAGCTGCTGTCGCTCACCGGCGTGCCGCGCGGCCGTTCGCCCGAGGAGGCGATCACCCTCAGCGCCGAGACGACATGGGGACGGCTGTCGTTCGGCTTCAAGGAACGCCGCCGCGACTGCCTGGCCTACATCGTCTTCGCGCCCCACTGAACTGCAGGACGCCCATGCGCTATCACATCCAAGAAGGCCACTTCGACCTCCCCGACGACGGCCGCATCGACCGCTCGATGAACGTGCTCGCCATGCCCGACGGCAGCGGCGTCACCCTCATCGTCAGCCGCGACGCCTTGCGCGCGCACGAAACCCTGGCGCAGTTCGTCGAGCGTCAGATGAACGACCTCAAGCGCCAGGTGAGCCAGCTGCAGGAGACCTCGCGCAACCCCATCGGCGTGGGCCCCGCGATGCGCAACCTGGCTGCCATCGAGATCGCCACCCGCTTCAGGCAGAACGGCCAGGCGCTGCACCAGCGGCAGGCCGCCTTTCAACTGCCCGACGGCCGCGCGGTGCTGATCCTCACCGCGAGCAGCCCCGAGCCCTTCGGCGAGAGCGAGCTCGCGCTGTGGCAGCGCACGCTCGCGAGCTTCCAGCCCAGGGACTGACGCGGCACCGCGCCCGCGTGCCTCGCCATCGACCATGCCCGGCCAACCCGCAGCGCGCCTGCACGACCCCATTGCCCACACCAACGCGCATGCGCGCTTTTGGGCCAAGTTCGCCGGCGGGCTGATCGGCGGCATTGCCGTGGGCTTCGCGGCCGGCGTGGCCGTGGCGGCCGTGGTCGGCACCGGCGGGCTCGCGGGGCCGCTGGTGGCGGGCGCGGTGGTGGTGGGCGCGCGCATGGCCGGCGGCTATGTGGGTGCGAGCCTCGGCGAATCGATCGCCGATGCGCTGGTGCCCGAGACGCTCACCGTGACCGGCGCCATCACCAGCGCCTCGTCGGACGTGTTCGTCAACAGCAAGGCCGTGGGCGCGGCGCGGGCCTCGCCCGACATTCCGATGGACACCGTGAGCTGCTCGCGCGACTCGCCGCAGATCCTGCTGGCCGAGGGCGCCGAGACCGTGTTCATCAACCGCGGCGTGGCTTCGCGCAAGGACGACCACACCGAGTGCGGCGCCAAGGTCAGCGAAGGCTCGCCCAACGTTTTCATCGGCGGGCCGACCGCGCGCGTGCGCGAGGTGGCCGACGAGGTGCCGCTGATCTCGAAGGTGCTGGTGACCGTGTTCAACGTGGTCATGATCTATCGCGGCCTGCGCTGCCTGCCGAAGCTCGCGCGCCAGGGCCGCCAGGCATTGCCTTGCCTGATCGAGGGCGCGGTTGGCGTCGGCCTGGGCATCCATGGGCTGGTGAGCTCGTTCGGCAACCCGGTGCATGCGGCCACGGGCGCCAAGTTCCTCGGCGGCGAGGGCGAGCTCGATTTCAGCCTGCCGGGCCCGCTACCGATCGCGTGGCAGCGCTTCTACAACAGCCGCGACCTGCGCCACGACGGACCGTTGGGGCAGGGCTGGAACCTGCCGTACTCGATGCTGCTGCGCCTGGGGCAGGGGCATGACGGGCAGCGGATGCTGACGCTCGTCGACCGGCAGGGTCGCGAGTTGCCGCTTCCCGACATCCCCGCCGGCTCGCGGCGCCATGACCCGTGCGAGGGCGTCGAACTGTGCCGAACCGAGAGCGGCCACTATTTCATCCACGTGCCCGGCGGGCTGTTCTACATCTTCGAGGCGCCGCCGGCCGATGCGCCGACGGGTTGCACGCTCAGGCTGGCAAGGCTCGAGGACCGCAACGGCAACTTCATTGCATTGAGCCACGATGCATCGGGCCGGCTCGCCGAGATCGTCGACGGCACCGGTCGCCGCATCGTGCTCGAGCACGAGGAGCGCACGGGCGCCGCGCGGCTGCGCGCGGTGTACCTGGCGGCGGGTGCCCGCGGCGAGACGCCCGGCCTGCTGGTCGCCTACCGCCACGATGCCGAAGGCAGGCTGGCCGAGGTGAGTGACCGCGCCGGCGCCGCGACACGCCGCTTCGGCTATGACGGGCAGGGCCTGATGCGCTTCCATGCCGATGCGGCGGGCCTCGAATGCCACTACGAGTGGACCGGCGTGAATGCCGAGGCTCGCGTGCGCCGGCACTGGACCAGCGACGGCCGCCGCTACGAGGCGAGCTACGCGCCGCCGCGCGCCGGCCAGGCTCTCGGCGAAACCCGCGTCGTCGACAACCTCGGGCGCGTGCTGCTGTGGCAGTGGAACGACGCGCACCAGCTCGTTTCGCACACCAACGCGCAAGGCCAGCGCTGGCAGGCGCGCTATGACGAGCTGGGACTGCTGGCCGCGCTCACCGAGCCCGATGGCGCGACCATGCGGTGCGACTACGACGCGCAAGGTTTTCCCTGCAGCCGCACCGATGCGCTGGGACGCACCTGGCGCACCGGCTGGACCGACTTCGGCCTGCCGTGGCACGAGACCCTGCCGGATGGCAGCGCCTGGACCTATGCCTACAGCGACGAAGGCAACCTCGTGCGCGAGACCGATCCGCTGGGGCATGTCACCGAGTACGCCTACGACCGGCGCGGCCTGCCCGTTCGCGTCACCGACCCCCATGGCGGCAGCCAGAAGCTGCGCTGGAACGAGCGGGCGCAGCTCGCGGCCTTCACGGACTGCTCGGGCAGCACCACGCGTTACGACTACGACGGCTGGGGCCACCTCGCGGCCGTGACCGACGCGCTCGGCCAGCGAACCCTGCTCGCGCACGATGCCAGGGGCCGGCTGCTGTCGGTGTCGCGGCCCGACGGCAGCCACCAGGGCTTCGAGCGCGACGCCGCGGGCCGCCTCGTGGCCGCGACCGACGCGCTGAGCCGCCGCACGCACTTCGCGATCGGTCCGCGCGGCGAGCCGATGCTGCGGCGCGATGCGGAGGGCCGCCAGATCGCTTGGCACTACGACGCCGCCGGGCGACTGCAGCGCCTGGTCAACGAGAACGGCCGCGCCTTCGAGTTCGTGCGCGACCAGGCCGACCGCGTCGTCGAGGAGCGTCGCGTGGACGGCACGCGCGTGCAGACCGAACACGACGCCAACGGTCGCGTGGTGGCGGTGACGCACTGGCCCGGCATCGGCGACGAAGACCTCTCGCTCGACCCTGCCGCGCAGCCGCGCCGGATCGCGCGGCCGCTTCGCACCGAGCTGGTTCGCGACGCCGCGGGCCGCCTGCTCGAGAAACGCACCGCAAGCCATCGCTATCGCTACCGCTACGACCTGCTCGACAGGCTGGTCGAGGCGCTCAAGCTCGAGGTGGTGGAGGGCGAGGGCGCATCGGCCACGCTGCGCCCCCTGCATCGCACCTGCCTGGCCTACGACCGCCTCGGCCGCATCGTCAGCGAGATCGCCATCGACGAGCGCAGCGGCGAACGCCACGCACTGCATCACGAGCACGATGCCTTCGGCAACCGCACGCGCACCGTGCTGCCCGCGCTGGATGGCGCGGGCGGCGCCAGCGGTGCGGACGACGGGCGACGCGTGCTCGACTACCTCCACTACGGTTCGGGCCACCTGCACCGGATCGACTTCTCGCACGAGTCCGCGGGCGAACCCGCGCGGCGACGTGTCGTGTGCGACATCGAGCGCGATGCCCTGCATCGCGAGGTGGCGCGCAGCCAGGGTGCGCTGTCGCTGCGCTTCGCGCTCGATCCGCTCGGGCGGCGCAGCGCGTCGTGGTGCCGGCCGGGCGCGCTGGCCGGCGCCTTCTCGACCGCCGACGAGGATTGGCGGCGTGCGATGGACAGTGTCGGCACCGCCGATGCGCGTGTGCTCGATGGCCTGATGAAGGAGTACCGGCACGATGCCGTGGGCGAGCTGCGCGGCAGTCGTCATTCCATAGAAGGCGCGACCGGCTACCGCTATGACGCGACCGGACGCATCGAGGAGCGCGTGCGCATCGTCGGCGCGGCGCAGCAGCCCGATCGCGCCGATCGCGGCGACCGGCACGAGCGCTTCGGCTACGACCCCGCAGGCAATCTGCTCGATGCCGCCGCGACCTTCGCGCCGCCGCAGCTGCGCGACAACCTCGTGCGCGTGAGCGGTGCCCATCGCTACGTGTATGACGGCCACGGTCGCCTGGTCTGCAAGAAGTCGGGGCGGCACACCGAGCAGCGCTTCGACTGGGACGACGAGAACCGCCTCGCCGCCGTGCACACGACGCGGCGCCCGCACACGCCCGAGGCGATCAGTCAGACCACTCGCTTCGACTACGACGCACTCGGGCGACGCGTGGCCAAGCGCGATGCCTTCGGGCACACGCGTTTCGTCTGGGAGGGCATGCGGCTCATCGAGGAGCGCCGTGGCGGGCAGGCCGTGGCCTACGTCTACGAGCCCGGCAGCTACGTGCCGCTCGCGCGCCTGGAGGCATCGCCACCCGAGGCCGGCGGGCCGCACGGTGGGCGCATCCGCCACTTCCACACCGACACCGCGGGCCGGCCCGAGGAGTTGAGCGACGAGCAGGGCCGCCTCTGCTGGCGTGCCAGCTACCGGACCTGGGGCGCGACCGTCTCCGAGCACTGGGAACTCGCCACGCTCGATGGCCGGCCGGCGCTGTCCGCAATGCCACGGGACGACGATTCGCCGCGCATCGAGCAGAACCTGCGCCTGCAGGGGCAGTACCTCGACCGCGACACCGGCCTGCACTACAACACCTTCCGCTACTACGACCCCGACATCGGCCGCTTCATCGGACCCGACCCGATCGGCCTGGCCGGTGGCATGAACCTGCATGCCTATGCGCCGAACCCCATCGCGTGGATCGATCCCTGGGGCCTCAACACCCTGGAGAAGGGCTCGCCGCTGCCCGATGCCGCCAAGGTGTATCGCGTGAGCACCGACGGCCCCTTCAACTTCGATTTCAACGCGCGCGAGCTCGATGCGATCGGCAAGGGCAAGCTCAATCCACCGGGCGTGTCGGTGATCCGCGCCAACAGCGCCGACGAGGCCATGGGCATCTGGAACAAGGCCTTTCCCAACCGCCCCGCGGCCAGCGTGGGCGAGATCGGCGCGGCCGACCTGCGCGCCACGGGCTTCGACGTGATTCACGACCCTTCCAAGGGCGCGCTGGGACAGAATCACGCCAGGCTGATCCATCCCGAGGGCGTGGATGGATTCAATGCGAACAAGGGAAAGCTGCTCAGCGCATTCAAGGGATGCGCAGGATGAACATGATCGACCACATCGTTTCGCGCCGCGGCGGCGAGGTGTACGCCACCGTCGAATTCATTCCGGACGAGAAGATCGACTTCTTCTTTCGCGGGCGCTTGCTGCGCAACGACTTCCCCGCGGAGCTGCTCGCGCTCGTCGCCGAATACGAGGGCATCGTCGAGGACATGGTGTTCTCGCTCGTCGACGAGGTCGAGGAGAGGATCTACGCCTATGACCTCGGGTTGCGCGAGATGGGCGTGGGAGTTTTCAATCTCTCGATAGGCACGCATGGCGAGATCTCGTTCTTCACGAAATACCCGACTGGCAGCGGCTTCAAGGACCGGTATCCGGGTTGAGGCGCAAGCAGTAGACGACGAATAGCTGCGTCTACACTCGTTCCAAACAAAGCTTTCGGCCGCCGGGAGACGGTCGATAGCGACTCGTGCGCTGCGCGAGCTTCCGCAATTTCCGGAGGGATTGGGATGAGGTCAGTGAAGGCGAAGCAGGAGCTGGTTCATCGGATTCGGCTGAACGAGGCCTCGGGGAACGCGCTTCCGAAGCAAGGGCTTGCGAAGTACCTGTCCTTGTTTGCCGAATACGTCGTTCGGAATCCAGTGGCCCTCGCCACATCCGCGGCACTCACGCTCGGAGGATTGCTTCTTCTGGGGTTCTTTCTTCGCATTGGGTTCATGCCGGATGTCGATCTGGCGGGGTCCATGGCACTGCTTTTTGCCGCAGCTCTTGTAGGCATCGGCACTCTGATCGCGCTGATACTGGCCACCGTCCTACCCGGCGTGAGCATGCGCTACCTGCTTGATGACGCGAAGATCCCGGTGAACTGGTCTTCGGTGCTGGCTACGGCCGGACCTGCTGTCTTGTCGATCACCCTTGCGGTCTTGTCGCCGTTGATGCTTGAGCCGGCAAAGAGACCGAGCATCTGGGTGATTTCCCTGGGTTGTTGGGCGATCGCGCCCATCTTGGGAATCAGTTTGATCTGGTTCGCTCAACGCCGTGCGACGCCATTCACTTGGCGTGCGCAACTTCAGAAGATATGGCCCTTTTTTGTGTCCAGTGTCCTGTGGACCCTGGGACTTTTCCAGGTCTTGCAGGCAGCCATTTACATGGGAGTGGACAGCCCTCATCCGCAGGTCCTCACGATCGTTCTTCTTGCGGTCTGGCTTCTTCTGATCGGGGCGATCAATTTGTTCATGACGCGGATACCGCTGCGGGTATCGCTGATCGTCGGGCCTATCGCAGGGATTTTTAGCTTGGCTGTCTTGGCTCTCCTCACAAGCAGCTATTCGACGGTGTCGGCAACGACAATGAGGATGCTCGGCATCGGCGACATCCCCAGCACCAACCTGCTCCTCACAGCTGATACCTGTCAAGCATTGAGCGCGGCACCGGGCACACTGCATTGCGAAGCCTTGCCCGATAAAGCGACGGCGGGAGTACTCAAGGACGTCACCATCCTCTCGCGCATCGGTTCGAACGTCGTCGTCGAAGGCCAGATTCCCAAAGCAGATCCAACGCAACCGCGGCCGCGTTTGATCCTTCGCAAAGAGGCCGTGATCGCGTGGACCATGCCCGGCACCAAGGGCCGCTGACCTGGCAACAACCGCGCGCTCCTGCGCGTTCTTGTTCTTGTCACGGTCGTGCCACTGAATTCGACCGGCCCACAATTGTTCACTTCCAAGGGCTGGCCTTGCCCGCCTTCCCTGCCTACATTCCAAGGGGTCGCGTCCTCCGCAAGCACCCTCTAGCAAGCGCGAAGGCGAGGCACAAAAGGCGACGGCCGAGGTGCGCTAACACCCCGGCCGTCTAACCAAGTGACGTGCAAATCTTTGGAAAGGCAGCACACCAAATGGCTGAAGAGATTATGGCCGGCGCCCCCGCGCCCTCCGCGTTCATCCCGCCCACCACGCCAGATGCATTCGATCTACTCGAGAACAAGTTGTCCCAGCTGCATGCGCTGCTGAGCAGTTGCTACGGCATGGGCAGCGACTGGTTCGAGGAGATAGGCCCGAGGCGGCGCGACATGATGATGTGGATCGCCTCGGACCTCACGCGCGACGCCGAAGACCTGCTGCAGGAGGTGGCGCCTCAGGTGCTGCGGGGCTCAGGCGCCTAGAGGCCGAACACCGCGACCGTCGCCCAGAATGCCAACCATCCTGCGCCGAAGGCTATGAGCGACATGCCCAACAAGAAGGCAAGCAAGTAGCCGAACCGCTTCGGTCCATCCGCGGCGCGGGGTACGCACCACACATAGATCGCGACGGCCCAAGCCAGCAAAAAAACGAGCGATCCTGCGGCAATGCTGCCTGAGACAGGCACGATCTCTCGCCGGTCGAGCCATGTGACGCCGAGGTTGAGCAAGGGAATCGCGGCGGCCCACAGAAAAACGTTGAGAGCGAGTCGAGAGCCGACCTTCATCGGATCGCCTCCCCTTTGTAGTAGTACTCCGGCATGGGGCTTTCCCACCCGGGCGCTTGGTAGCCCGGTGTGGGAACGAGCGGTACGTAGCCCATCACGCTCTTGAGTAGACCGGCCACGTAAGAGCTGCTGTTGTATTCCCCCGAGCGCATCTGCGAGCCACGCACGTTCTTGGGTGCGGAATAAGGGGCCACGTAGCTGGCAAAGCGCTGCGAGTTTTCGATCAGCTTGCGTGCGAATTCCTGGCGGCTCATGCCTGCTGGAGGATTCAAGGGAATCCGCACTTTCGCTCCACCGGGCAGCGAGTTCTCGTACTTGTTCGTCCTGATCAGCTTGAAGTTGCCCACCCCGGCTTCGGTGAACGTCGGCTGCCCATCGATGACGGTGATGCCGCTGTAGGCGTCGTCGATGATGATTGAGAAATGAAGATCTGGTGGATCAGGCCAGCTGACGTATCCCGCCAATCCAGCTGCGACACGGCCATACAAGGTGACGGTGGGCTCGGAATGCTGGGCTTGAGCTACGGATGCTGCACTCGAAGACATAAGTACTCCCTAGTGTGGCGGCTCTCGAACGAGAGCGCGAAACATCATATGACGTGAGCTCGTCGCTGCGTCAATCAGGCTATGAGTGCACGCGGACAGGTCACTCGATGTGCCGCCGATCGTCGCGCGGATGGCGGTTGGTTCGATGACGTTGACCTGAGATGTCTAGGTCTGCCGCAAAGGATGAGGGCGGTCTTGTGACGCGCGATGCGTCAATCCCATGATCAGGGATCTCGATGGCGCGTTCAGCAGCCCAGGCGCTGCTTGATCTCGCGCAAGCGCAGCGAGTGGGCCGAGAGAAATTCCGGCCCCGCATCTTCCTTGGATGCGCCGCGATAGCTGATCTGCCCGATGTCGTCGTTCGACGCGCGCGGCCCCGTGTGGCATGCCGGCGAGCAGTAGCGGCAACCGTTGACCTGCCGGTAGAACGCCCTTGCCGTCTGCATCGCCGAACGGCAGTCTTCGTGCCAGTCGAGCGACAGCGTGTTCACCGGATGCGGCCAAAAAATGCACCCCTGTGCGTGTACCTCATGGTCGCCATTGAGTTGTGCGGTCTTGTTGACGCAGTACTGTGGCATTTCGATCCTCTTGGCCCCTTTGCTTGGGGAGGATCGTAGGAGGGCGAGGGCGGGAGGTGAACGTCACTCCGGGTGATTGACATTTGTCGCGGGAGTGTTCACGAACCTTAACGTCAAGCGGGCCTGAGGTACGCGACCGCAATGCCTCAAGGGGGCGATGCGTAGGGGGTTGCCTCGAGGTTGGAAAGGTTTGGTTAACGTATATTCATAAACGTTATCAACCTTCTCTGCCACGAGTCGCCGCCGTAGAAAGACGTGTCTGTGCCCGATCCAAGCCATGTGTCGCCGTCTTTTGTGGTCGGTGAAATCTACGACCGACGATCCGAGCTTCACAAACCTTATGGCGGAGGCTGGCAAAGCGGCATCTCTTCGTCTTCGCTCTATCCGTTGATTTTCTTGTTCGCGGGGCACAGCGGTACCCGTCACGGATACGCTGATCGCCCAGAGGATGACGGCACGTTCATCTATACAGGCGAGGGTCAGCGCGGTGACATGAAGATGACGCGTGGCAACCTAGCGATCCTGCAGCACTCAATGAACGCGAAGGCGCTTCATCTCTTCCGCACGTTGAAGAAGGGGGCGCAGCGTTACGTCGGCGAGTTTGTCTACGGCGGGCACGAGTGGATCGTGAAGCCAGACACGGATGGCTTGGATCGAAATGCGATTGTGTTCAGGCTGGTGCCTATCGGTCATCTGGAGCATCGAGAACTCCTAGATGAGATGGATGCGTCGGAGGATGTCTCGTTGGAAGAGGCACGACGCAGAGCGATTGCTGCTGCCAAGGTCGATGGCTCAAGTAATAGCAAGAGCGGATCGCGGACAGTCTACGAGCGCAGTCGTGCTGTACGCGACTACGTGCTTCGGCGCTCACAAGGTGTGTGTGAGTTGTGTGCCAAGCCAGCGCCGTTTCGGCGTGCCGGAGGGGCCGAGTATCTGGAGCCTCATCACACGACCCGCGTATCGGACGGTGGGCCGGATCATCCGAAGTTCGTTGCAGCGCTGTGCCCCACATGCCACCGTGAAGTGCACTACGGCGAGCACGCGAAGGCGAAGAATGCGGCGCTGATTGAGAGATTGCAGGTGTTGGAGCCTTAGTCGGAAACGGCGGATGCGTCGATGGTCGGCTCAGCACTTCAGGTCGAAGTACTGTTTGCGGGCCTTGTAAAGATCGACATCCGCGCGTGCCTTGTCTGCTCCTGCTGCACCTGCTTCGCTCCCGAGCCTCGAAATCATGTCGTCGAGCCGAGCGCATTGCCGCTGGTCGCTTTGAGGCAAATAAACACGACGCCGAGCTGTGTTCATCTCCTCCTGAGATTTGCCGTGCAGGGGCCGGGCCGTGCCATCCAACATCCGTCGCCACTCATCGCGCTGAACGGCATTTCCTTTGCGTGAGCTGCCACTCATCTTGTCCGGACCTTGCATTGGTGTCGCGTCGATAACCTTCGCCCCGACGCATGGCGCATCTGAGTAGCTAACTTTGCCGTTGGTAATGGCTGTCCCGCCGCGGCCAAGCGCACACCTTCCGGATGGGCGTCCTCTCTTTACGTTCCAGCAGGTCGCTACTGCGCTTGAGTTCGATATTGGCAGGCTGTACAGCAACAAAGCAGCGGAGTTGTGAGGGTCTCGGCGGGGTAAAAACGAAAATCGACACTAATTAATTAAATGGCGTTGTGACAGCAGCCCCGGTCCACCATTGGTAATAATTTTGTCCTAGACATTTGAGGAATTAAACCTTTTGGTCAATTTTTGTTGTCAATCAAAATTAGACTTGTCAATATATTGTTGTTCGGGTATCTTAAAGTTTCAATCCTGCGATGAAGCAATGGTCAGTGGGGCCCGGCTCCGCTCTCTATTTCCATTTTTTTTTTGAGTTGCCGCCCACTGTTGGACTAAAGAATTAATTCTTGCCGTCAATCAATTGCGACGCAAAATCGACCAAGCTCGCGCTGTCCTGGCTTGTGGCCTTGACGCATTGGCCTTCTATCATCAATGTTGTTTTGATTTAAATTTTATAATTTAAAGCGGAGGAGAGTGATGTTTAAAAACTTTCTAAGCGCCACTCGTCATTATGGTGGTCAGGATTTCTTATTAAAAAATCGCGCCTTCCTGCGGTTTTTGAAGAAGGTGGTTATTTTAATTTGCCTCGTATTGGGGGTGGTGGGCACGGCAAATGCCGATTATGTGGCGCGAAGAAAATACCCCGCAGAAATTCACTATAGATGCCTCACCCAAGTGAGTCTCCAGGGGACTTTCCTGATCTACTACGGCAGTAAATTTACGGATCGTGCTTCGTGTCTCGAATCGATCGTGAATGCTTGGAAGTATTTTACGAATCCTCCATTTGTAGTTCATCAGCCGTGCCTGTTGAACCCACCTACCAATCTGCCTCCGCGGCCGCAATCTCAATACTTCAACACAAACCTACGTGTTGCGGATGTTTTTCTAAACACCAATATTCCAAATTACTCTGACCGCCAATGGGGTATGACTCGGTCGTGTGAAATTGATGGAATGGATGGAGGGCATGCGGGGATGCTCTTTTATTCCGTAATTGCTGTGTGCCAGCCAAATGCCGCCTCGGTCGAATGGGATCTAACGGGAGATGAGGCTAAAGCCACTTGCACTTCGTATCTGTCTATCCAGGATAAGGAGCCAATGCCCCAAATTTGTCGCGCTACGGATGGTGAAAATGTTGGGAATCCGATTGAGCCCGGCTCCGGAAGCAAGAGACAGTATGAGGCCGACATTCCTGACAATGGTCCATTTCCCCTGACATTCGAGCGACTTTATCGAAGCAGATGGTCTGAGGATATTGCGAGCGGCGACTCGCCTTTAGGGCGTGGATGGACTCACAACCATCTATTCAAGCTGGAGCTGAACAATCCGACCAATCCGGTCAATGCTGCCATCATCAATGGGAAAGGCATTGTTCGGCTTTTTAACAAAAGCATTGTCGGCTGGTCTGCTTCAGATAATGCGGACTCGATTGCTCAAAATACGTCCGGCACGTGGACCTATAAAAATTCGGACGACGACTCCACATCCACGTTTTCTCAAGACGGCAAGCTTTTGACCGTGGTGGCACGCAACGGATTGCTCACCTCATATGCCTACAACGCTGACGGTCTGCTTGCTCGTGTGGAGAATGCATTTGGTCGATCTTTGAATTTTTCTTACGACAGTGCAAAGCGACTGGTTCTAGTTACAAACTCGGACCTGCGTTCGTGGGTCTACGCATATGACTCGAACGCGCGCCTTTCCAGTGTTACTTACCCCGATGGGAAATCTCGATCTTACGTCTATGAAGATGGGAATTTCCCCTACCTGTTGACGGGAATTTTTGATGAATCCGGATCTCGTTATTCCACTTACGTTTATGGAGGCGATCGTCGAGCAATATCTACGGAGCTGGCTGGCGGAGTTCAGAAATATCAGGTCGAGTATCCATATAATTCCCCGGTTAAAGTGACCGATCCTTTGGGGACGGTGCGTCAATACACCTATGGAGCTTGGAAGTACAGTGCCGTACTGTCAGCATCTTTGCCATCCAATGGAGGAAATCCTGATGCTGCATCGAGGACTCTCTACAACGGATTTATTTTTCAAGAAACTGATTTCAATGGCATAAAAACTAGCTATGACTGGGATCAATCTCGTCGGCTTCCGATTTCAATTACGGAGGCGATTTATTTGGCAGAGCAGCGAGTCAAGAATATTCAATGGCATCCTCAGTGGAGCTTGCCAGAGGTAATTAAAGAGCCTGGCCGTACTACAACCTACACCTATGACGGTGCAGGGCAGCGGCAGAGCCAAACCGTTCTTGACACTCAGACCGGCACCACCCGCACCTGGAACTGGACCTACACACTTCAGGGCCTCGTCAACTCCGCAAAAGAGCCAAATGGCGCGGTCACGAGCTACACCTACGACCCCCGAGGCAACGTCCTCACCAGCACCAACGCCCTGGGCCACGTCACAAGCTACGCCTACGACCTCGCCAACCGCGTCACGAGTCAGACCGAACCCAATGGCCTCGTCACCACCTACACCTACGACGCGCGCGATCGCCTGCTGACCCAGACCGTCGGCGGCCAGCAGACCACCACGCTGACCTACAAGCCCTACGGCAGCGTCGAGACCATCACGCTGCCCACGGGCCTGGTGCTGACCTATACCTATGACCCGGCCCACCGCCTCACCGGCTGGAGCAACAACCGCGGCGAGAGCGGCAGCTTCACGCTCGACGGCATGGGCAATCGCACCGCCGAGCAGATCAAGGACAGCAGTGGCGCCGTGGCCTGGAACGCCGCACGCACCATCAACAACATCAACCGCGTCTCGGGCAAGACCGAAGGGCCGAACCAGACCAGTTCCTTCGGCTACGACGCCAACGGCGATCTCACCCGCAGCACCAACGGCCTGAACCAGAGCACGCAACTGGGCCTGGACAACCTGCGCCGCGTGGCCTCGGTGACCAACGCGGCCAACGTCATGGCCACCCTCAAGTACAACGCCCTCGATGCCGTCACCGAAGCCAAGGACTTCAAGGGCGTGGCCACCGGCTACACCCGCGACGCCCAGGGCAACGCCACTACAGAGAGCAGCGCCGACACGGGCGGAGCCACCACCCAGTACGACAACCTGGGCCTGCCCAGCCAGATCGTCGACGCGCTGGGCCAGGCGACCACCATCAACCGTGACCCACTGGGCCGGCCCACGAGCCTCGTCTTCGCCGACGGCAAGACCACGACATTGCGCTACGACCTCACGGCCAGCAGCAAGGGCTACCTGTCGGAGATCGTGGACCGCAGCGGCACCACCGAGTACACGCGCGATGCCTTCGGGCGCGTGGTGCTCAAGAAGCAGACATTGGCCAATGGCAGCGTGCAGCAGATCGGCTACGCCTACAACCTCAACGGCACGCTGGGAAGCATCGCGTACCCCACGGGTGCCACGCTGAGCCACGTCTACGACGCGACCGGCCGCCTCACCGGCCTGAACTGGAACAGCACCCCACTGGTGAGCAACATCGCCTGGAATCCACTGGGCCAGCCCACCGGCTGGACCTGGGCCTTCACGAGCACCGACCCGAAGCTCAAGGCTACGCGCAGCTACGACACGGCCGGGCGCATGACCGCGACAGAGTTCAGCAGCTACGTCTACGACGCCGCGGGTCGCATCACGAGCCTGACGCAGAACCTGTACGGTCCGGCGGACACCGACCCCGCGCACGACACCATCGCGAACGCCAGCACCACCTGGAATGTGGGTTACGACAGCGTCGGGCGCATCACGAGCTTCAACGTGGCGGGCAGCAGCAGCAACACGGCGGGCTTCGGCTACGACGCGAACGGCAACCGCTCGAGCAGCACGCGGGTGGTCAACGGGCTGAGCACGAGCCGCAGCTATACCGTCCCAACCAACGGAAACCGCCTCACGGGCTTCAGCCAGACCACGGGCGGCGCGACCACCAGCGTGGTCTATGGCTACAACGCCAACGGCGACCTCACGGGCGACGGCCTGCGCAGCTACGGCTACGACGCCGAGGGGCGACTGAGCACGGCGACCACGGGGGCGACGGACAGCAGCCCGACGACGCGCTACGCGCACAACGCGCTGGGGCAGCGGTTGTTCAAGACGGAGCCGGTGTATCCGCCGAGCCAGGGGGATGAGAGCGATCCGGGGTTCTGGGGCAGCTTGGTGGCGTTCTTCACGAAGATGTGGAGTCCGAGCACGAGCCAGGCGGAGCAACTGGGCTATGCCTATGTGTACGACGAGCGGGGCACGCTAGTGGCGGAGATCGGTAGTGGGGGCACGAACAGCTCAGGTCAAACCAGCTACATCTACCTGCCGACGGCCAATGGGCCGATGCCGGTTGCTGCCGTCATCAATGGCAACACCTATGCGGTGCACAGCGATCACTTGAACACGCCAAGAAGGCTGAGCAACGAGATGAGCCAGCCGGTCTGGCAGTGGCGCTATAGCGCGTTCGGGGAGGAGGAGCCGACGACGGCGGCCAAGCGGTTCACGGGGCCGGAGACGGTGCCGAGTACTGGCGCGACGTCAACCACGCCGGCCACATTCAACCTGCGCTATCCAGGGCAATACGCGGATGCGGAGAGCGGGCTGTTCTACAACGGGTTCAGAACATACATTCCGATCGTTGGACGATACACACAGGGTGACCCTATCGGGCTTGGGGGAGGATGGAATCGGTTCGGCTATGTTTCCGGCGATCCGGTCGGCTTCGTAGATCCGGAAGGACTGCAGCAATCAAGGATGCTTCGTCCTTTGGAAAACCAGCTACTGGAAGGCGGAGGCGGCGGTTTCGGAGTTGGCGGTGGTAGTGGTGGCGGTGGGATGACGCTCGGCATGATCGGTGGGATGGCTGCCGCGGCACTTGGTGTAGGAGGCGCAATCGGTCCAAGCGGGGACTACAGTCCATGGTCGCCTGATAAGTCAGTGAATGACGATTTCTTAAAAGATCGTGATCGGGTGAAGGATTTAGACACGCCACCCGCTCCATATCAAAATCCGCAAGATCCTGAATGTGAAGAGATTCGTCGTCGAATCAAGCACTATGACGACGCCATCAAGGCGAGAGAAAATTTCACTTCCAGGTGGTATGGGGGACTGCTTAATGCAGGACACGCATACCGAATAGGGCGATTGAAAAGTGAACGAGATAAATTGCAACGCCGACTGGATCGAGGAGACTGCAAGTGTTAGTTTTGGAAAAACTTCGACAGCATTGGTGGGCTGAATTGGATGAGAATGGGCACGAAATCCCTCTAACAGATGTAAATCAAATTAATGTCATTGGAGAGTATCCAATTCACATTGCTGCTTGGAAGGGGGATCCGGAGGATGTCCTATGGCTTCTTGAGAATGGGGCCAATATTAATCAGGTGGGAGACTTTTCTATGACGCCGCTTCACTACGCCTATATGGCAAAGAATTATGGAGTGATTGAGGTTTTGATAAGCAGCGGTGCAAATAGATTTGCTAGATGCGATCGGGGGCTTCTTCCGCATGAGAGCAGGAGCGAGGGAGAGTAGATGGAGTGTAGAAGTGGATGTTTTGCTGTATTCAGGCGTAAGTTTCTTTCCCAGCCAAGTCGCAAGCCTTGGGATGCAGTTGGAGTCAGAGCCCGCAATCCAGCTTCTGATCCAAGACGGAGCGTGAATGACTTCGTGAGGACCCGTGCTCATGCCACAGGTTAGCGCGCCGGGGGGGGCCGTGGGGAAAACTGTGAGCGAAGAATGTTTGTCTGAAGAGAACTATCAAGCGCTCAAGGTCTTCCTTGACAAGCATTTGAGTGGTACGCGCGAAAGTACCCGACGACCCCTCCTGTTACGCCATCGCAGTTCTTGGCCCGAATAGAGGCGACTTCGCTTGCGAATGCAAAGAAGGGTTTGCAGATGGCCATCAACGATATCGTTGAAGAGAGCGCCGACTGGGCGCCGCAACAGATTGCGGCTGCCGATGCTAGGTTTTTTCGGCCGCCAGCACCTTCACCTTGAGCGAGGTCAGACAACGTTACTCGACGAAGTACCTGCAAATACTCAAACGAGGGACAATCCGCTCCGAGACGGAGTACTACTTGGTCAAGGGCATCGTCGATGGTGGTGGCATCGAGCCGGGTGCGACGGATGTGACGCAGTTGCAAGCAATGATGAACGACTTTTAAATACGGTTCGTTGCTGCGCAAAACAGAAGCCGCCTGCCTCGACGTAGTTTTCTCAGAAACGACGAGTAACGATTACCCAATCAACGATGCCAACAGGTTGCCCGTGACGACGATCCACGAATGAGGGGCGGTCGTCTTGTTCGCGCATGAGTAGGCGGCCGTGCGCCGATATTGCCGACTCCTAACAGTAGCCAGAACTTCCGCCACGGCTGCCGGCGCAGCCGTAGCTCGAGGGGCGAGTGTTCAAGCGGTCCAGCAGGTCTTCGGCGGCTTCGAAGCGGCTGGGGCCGGCCTTCTTTGCGAGATGCCTGGGACCCGGTCGAGAGCCCAGATTGGCGATGCGAATCAACAGGCAGGGCTCGAGGTGAGGCATGAAGCCATTCTGCCCGTGAGGTCTGTCTTCTCGCTGGAAACGAGTGCCCGATTGGCTACATGGTGGCTACATGACGCCAAAAAGAAAAAAGCCCGCTATCGAGTTGATAGCGGGCTTTCCTTACCACGATTGGTGCCGGAGAGATGAATCGAACACCCGACCTTCTCATTACGAAACCGTTTTGACCGCGAAACGGTGCCGGCTCCGAGTGAACCGTAGCTTCAACAGCTGTCCTTTGACTACGTTGGAGTTACGCATGAATCTGACCTCTGAACAGGTCCTGGCTGCGATGCCGGGATGGTGGGCGCCCCTCGGTCGCAAGGCCGTTGCATGGGTCCTGCAGGGCCCTAGCTGGGTGCCTTTCATCGTTCGCAGGGTGCCGCTACGTTTCTGTGTCTTGGTCGCTCGCGTCGCTGTCTATCGGCTGAGCTGGAGGCTGAAATGAACGGCGCGGAATGGTTGGCAAAGTGCCAGGCGCAAGCGCAGGCCGTCGAGGCTGCGAGGCTGGTTCAGCCGCCTTTGGTGCGCGGCCAAGAGCGGTGCCGCCGTCATGGCAGCGTCACTAGTGACGACTGCTTGAAGCAATCTGTGCGTCCACTGCAAGACAGGGCTGTTGGGGTGGGGGCCGCTTGCGGGAGGGGCGAAGCCGCTCCGGGGGCTGGAGCGAAGCGTAAGGAGGGGGTGCAACCCCCTGGTTGCGCAACGGCACGTACACGTGAGGCAGATCCTGACCCTATGCGGCGAATCTGGGTGAATGCCGTGGATGGACCGCGGCCTGGCGCAGTCGATGCGCAGACGTGGTTCTCGGTGTTGGGGGCTGCATGAAGAAGAAGCTCACTATTCCGTATCGTCCTTGGCATACCGACAAGGTCGAGCCCTATGTCTATGACCTGGCGAAGAGGTTGGCCAAGGACGGGATGATTGGTGGCTTGCTTGGACCCGATTTCAAAGTGCTTGTGAAGTTCGATGCCCAGGCGAAGCGGATCACCTATTCGTTCAGGACGGCGGACTACGTCGAGCCGGATGAGAGCGAGCAAGACAAAGGCTAGCTTGCTTTCAATGAGAGATTCGCGATAGCATTCCGATGCGACTAACGGAGTGGTGCCCCGGTCTACATACGCACTGCGCTGGCAAATCAAGTCCGACCATCGAGCCTTTCAAGCTCGCGGCAAATCAAGTCCAGATAACGCACGACAGCTGTTGCGATTCCCTTGAATCAAGGGTTCGCGCAGCTGTTTTCGTTTGCGCGAACCCCAACCGATTGGAGTTCGCATGGATTTTTCCGATTCGATCCTGCCTTGGAGTGAAGGGCCGAGAAGCGGCGCCGGTGCAGAGGGCGAGCGCGTCAGCGCCGACCGCCGCACGGCGCCAGCGCCCCGTGTAGTAACTACGGGGAGAAAGAACGGGAAGCCGTTGCCCGTTGATTTGGATAGTGGTGATTGGGTGGAGTTGGTCGCATCGCGTCGAGGCATTGGTGCGGTGCTGCACCCTCCCACTAACGAGGCTGTGCCCTCGAGCGCCGCGATCATCGACGCTGTCGCTTTCAGCATCGTTCCTCCAGACGAACAGTCCTATACGTGGGTGCTCGAGCATCTGCGCCGATTCGTTGCGTTCGAGGGCATCGAGGTTCGGCGGGGGCTCTACGGTTTTCGCCATTCGGCTAGGTTGAGCGATGGCGTCGGGGTTATAGCTTGGGGCGGTGAGAGCCAGCGGGGCCGCGTGTACGTGAGCCTCATGGGCAAAGGGTGCAGCCAGGTTGAGGACTGGTGCGGCTTTGCCTCTTGGCTGGAGCTCCATCGAGCTGCGCTCAAGCGGGCGGACGTGGCGCACGACGATCACGAAGGCAAGACCGTCAACATCAAGTGGGCCGTGGACCAGTATCAGGGCGATGGCTTCAGCACTGGTGGGCGTCGGCCGGCGCATGACACGGCAGGCGATTGGCTGAGCGGCGATGGCGCAAGCAAGGGCCGGACACTCTATGTTGGCAATAGAGCTAGCGGCAAGCTCTGTCGTGTCTACGAGAAGGGGAAGCAACTGGGCGACCCTTCATGCACATGGACTCGCGTCGAGGTCGAATGGCACGCACAGGACAGGCATATTCCCTATGACATCCTCACTCGCCCTGGCCACTATCTTGCTGGCGCTTACCCTTGTTTGGCGTTCCTGAGCGCGGAGCAGTCGCGAATCAAGACCATCGCCAAAGGCGCACAGATCGCCTTTGACCGGGCCATCGAGAATGCGAAGCAGCACTGCGGCAAACTGGTCAACCTGGCACTAGAGGTGTTTCAGGGCGACTATGCCGAGGTCGTGAGCAAGCTAATCCGGCCTGGCTACCCAGGACGCATCGATCCGTTCAGCTACCACGTGCGACGAGATCCATCGATGCTTGATCCTGGTCTACAGGGGGCGCTATGACGCTTTATCAGCGCCCGGATTCCTCCTATTGGTGGATCAGCCTACCCGCGATCAAAGGGAAGCTGTCCAGGCTTCAAAAGAGCAGTGGGACGACAAACAAGCGTCAGGCACAGCGCATGCACGACAAGTTGCATACCGAGCGATGGGAGCAGGCTCAGCTCGGCGTGAAGCCCGCGTACACCTGGGACGATGCGGCTGAAAAATGGCTGGCCGAGACAAAGCACAAGCGAACTCACAAGTGGGATCAGTCGATCCTGCGATGGCTGACCCCGCATCTAGGGGGGAAAGAACTGGCGTCCATCAATCGGGCGTTGCTCGATGAGGTCAGGTCAAAGCGTGCAAAGGGTGTCACGACTGCTACGGCCAATCGATACATGGCGCTGGTGCGGGCGATTCTTCGGCGAGCTTGCGATGAGTGGGAGTGGATCGATCGTGCTCCCAAGGTTCCGATGTTTGGCCAGGTCGCAGGGCGAGATCGAGCGTTGACGCGGGAGGAGTTTGCGCAGCTGCTGCGAGAGCTGCCGACACACTTGGCTGACATGGCGCGCTTCTCGGTAGCCACTGGCCTCCGTCAGGGCAACGTGACGCGGTTGCAGTGGCGGCAGATCAGCTTGGAGCGCCGGCATTTGTGGGTGTCGGCCAGCGATCACAAGAACGGCAAGCCGCACTCGGTTCCATTGAACGATCTGGCGATGGCGGTCTTGGAGAGGCGCCAGGGCGACCATCCGACTCACGTTTTCACCTACGAGGGGAGTCCGATCGTCCAGGTGAACACGAAGGCTTGGCGCGCGGCGCTTAAGCGAGCTGGGATCGAGGATTTTCGATGGCACGACCTTCGGCATACCTTCGCGACCTGGCACCGGGAAGCGGGCACACCGACGCATGAACTCCAGCGCCTGGGAGGCTGGAAAACGCAATCAATGGTGGAGAGGTATGCGCATGTCGCGCCAGAAGGCTTGCAGCTGGCGGCCGCGCGCCTGGATAATCTGCTCGCGGCTACGAACTAGCTACGGTGAAAAGGCCCCTGACCTTGACAGCCAGGGGCCTTCATTTGGTGCCGGAGAGATGAATCGAACACCCGACCTTCTCATTACGAATGAGCTGCTCTACCGACTGAGCTACACCGGCGAAGCCTTCGATTATAGCGAGGTTTTCAGTCCTTTTGAGCGTGGTACTGGGTCAAACGCTCGACTTCGTTTCGCGAACCCAACATCACGCTGACGCGCTCGTGCAGCTTGGTGGGCTGCAGGTCCAGGATGCGCTGCTTGCCGTTGGTGGCGGCGCCGCCAGCTTGTTCCACCAGCCAGCTCATGGGGTTGGCCTCGTACATCAGGCGCAGCTTGCCGGCCTTCTCGGGCTCGCGCTTGTCCCAGGGGTACATGAAGACGCCGCCGCGCATCAGGATGCGGTGCACGTCGGCCACCATGCTGGCGATCCAGCGCATGTTGAAGTCCTTGCCGCGCGGGCCTTCCTTGCCGGCCAGGCATTCGTCGATGTAGCGCTTCACGGGCTCGTCCCAGTGGCGCATGTTGCTCATGTTGATCGCGAATTCCTTGGTGTCGGGCGGAATCTGGATGTCTT
>JAESGW010000575.1_pt1 | contig 24473 bp, 23 predicted proteins | sample 9269791 | NCBI WGS metagenome assembly JAESGW01 (sample SAMN16773120, study PRJNA677053) | algae metagenome | isolation source: Aphanocapsa lilacina HA4352-LM1 and co-occurring heterotrophs from near cave... | place: USA: Maniniholo cave, near Haena, Kauai, HI | collected 2009-07-28 | reverse complement strand
GATGCCGCCGAAGATGTTGACCAGGATGCCCTTCACGTTGGGATCGGCCGTGATGATCTTGAAGGCGGCCGCGACCTTTTCCTTGCTGGCGCCGCCGCCGACGTCGAGGAAGTTCGCGGGCTCCATGCCGTAGAGCTTGATGATGTCCATCGTCGCCATGGCAAGGCCGGCGCCATTGACCATGCAGCCGATGGTGCCGTCGAGCGTCACGTAGTTGAGATCGTATTTGGACGCCTCGACTTCCTTGGCGTCCTCCTCGGTCAGATCGCGCAACGCCACCGCGAGCTCGGGGTGACGGAACAGTGCGTTGTCGTCGAACGACACCTTGGCATCGAGCACGCGCAATTGACCCTGCCTGGTGACGACGAGCGGATTGATCTCCAGCATCGCCATGTCCTTGGCCGTGAAGGCCGCGTAGAGCTGCGCCACCAGTTTCTCGGCCTGCCGGGCGAGATCGCCGGTCAGATTCAGCGCCTTCGCCACCGTGCGGCCGTGATGGCTCATGATGCCGGTCGCGGGATCGACCGAGAAGGTCACGATCTTCTCGGGCGTGTTGTGCGCGACTTCCTCGATGTTGACGCCGCCTTCGGTCGAGACCACGAACGATACTTCCGAGGTTTCGCGGTCGACCAGGATCGAGAGATAGAACTCCTTGTCGATGTCGGAGCCTTCCTCGATGTAGAGGCGGTTGACCTGCTTGCCCTGCGGGCCGGTCTGGATCGTGACCAGCGTTGCGCCCAGCATCTGCTTGGCGAATTCGTTCACTTCGGCGACCGACTTGGCGATGCGGACGCCGCCCTTGTCGCCGGCGGAAGCTTCCTTGAACTTGCCCTTGCCGCGGCCGCCGGCGTGGATCTGGCTCTTCACCACCCAGATCGGGCCGGGAAGCTGCTTGGCGGCAGCGTCCGAATCCGAGGCCTTCAGCACCGGCACGCCGCGCGAAATCGGCACGCCGAATTCATGCAGCAGGGCCTTGGCCTGGTATTCATGGATATTCATCTGGACGCTCCCCAAAACCCGATGCGGCTGCTTCTACAGTTCACCGTCATTGGTAGTTGGCATACCATATACCAATCGAACTGCAACCCCGGACGGGCTCCCGACCCCACATCGGGCCGAAAGCCCAACGAAATCAACGTCCGAGCAGGTCGGGCGCGATCTTCTTGCAGGCATCGACGAGGCCCTGCACGGCGCCCACCGACTTGTCGAAGGCTTCGCGATCCTTGCCGGCCAATTCGATCTCGACGATACGCTCGACGCCCTTGGAACCGATGACGACGGGCACGCCGACATACATGTCCTTCACGCTGTATTCGCCGTTGAGATAGGCGGCGCAGGGCAGCACGCGCTTCTTGTCCTTCAGGTAGCTCTCGGCCATCGCGATGGCGGAGGCGGCCGGCGCGTAGAACGCCGAACCGGTCTTCAGGAGGTTGACGATTTCGGCGCCGCCATTGCGGGTGCGGTCGACGATCTCGTCGATGCGCGCCTGCGAGGTCCAGCCCATCTTGACGAGGTCGGGCAGCGGAATGCCGGCCACGGTCGAGTAGCGCGTCAGCGGCACCATGGTGTCGCCGTGGCCGCCGAGCACGAAGGCGGTGACGTCTTCGACCGAGACGTTGAACTCGTCGGCCAGGAAGTAGCGGAAACGCGCGGAGTCGAGCACGCCGGCCATGCCGACCACCTTCTTGTGGGGCATGCCGGAGGCCTTCTGCAGCGCCCACACCATCGCATCCAGCGGGTTGGTGATGCAGATGACGAACGCGTCGGGGGCGTACTTCTTGATGCCGGCGCCGACCTGCTCCATGACCTTGAGATTGATGCTCAGCAGATCGTCGCGGCTCATGCCGGGCTTGCGCGGCACGCCGGCGGTGACGATGCAGACCTTGGCGCCGTCGAGCGCCTCGTAGGAATTGGCGCCGGTCAGATTGGAGTCAAAACCGTCGACCGGGGAGGACTGGGCGATATCGAGCGCTTTACCCTGGGGGACCCCCTCGGCGATATCGAACATCACGACGTCGCCGAGCTCCTTCAGGCCAATGAGATGAGCCAGAGTTCCGCCGATCTGACCGGAGCCAATCAAAGCAATCTTGTCGCGCGCCATGGGAAATTTGTCCTTCTAAGACGAAGAGGAGGGTGAATAGTCAGCCGGATGGCTGGTTATCCCTTTCGATTGACCGGTTCAAGACGGAGCGCGCCCAATTGTAAGGCCCTGCCTCGAATTCGGTCAGGTATGCCAGGAAGCCCGGCCCGTCAGTGCGACGATGGAGAGACTAAGTCTCCACCAGCCCCGTGGTCGAGCCGCTCGCCGCAGAATCCTTCCGGCCATGCGGCAGCGCCAGATAGGACTCCGAACTCATTTCGATCAGCCGCGACGAAGTGCGCTTGAACTCGTTGGCCTCGACCCCATCGGTCGCCAGATACAGCGACAGCGGATCGGCATCGGCCGAGGCCATCAGTTTCACCGCGTTGTCGTAGAGCGTGTCGATCAGCGAGATGAAGCGCTTGGCGGCGTTGCGGTCGGCGTAGTCCATGACCGGAATGCGGTCGATCAGGATGGTGTGATAATCGTGCGCCAGCCGCAGATAGTCCGACGCTGCAAGCGGCTTTTCGCAGATGTCGGCGAAAGCAAATCGCGCGACGCCATGCGCCGAACACGGCACGCGCAGGACGCGGCCCTTGATCGCAATGTCGCGCGGCCTGCACGGCGCGTTGCCGGTCATCCTGCGCCAGGCGCGGTCGAGCGCGGCGCCGGCTTCGTCGTCCGGCGGCACCAGCCACATCTTGACCCCGGTGAGTTTCTCCAGCCGGAAATCCGTGCGCGCATCGAGCCGCAGCACGTCCATGCGGCCCTCGATCTGCGCAATGAACGGCAGGAACAGCGCGCGGTTGAGGCCGCCCTTGTAGAGGTTCTCGGGCGCGACGTTCGAGGTTGCGACCACGACGGTGCCGAGTTCGAACAGTTTCGAGAACAGCCGGCCGAGGATCATGGCGTCGGCGATGTCGGTGACGTGGAATTCGTCGAAGCACAATAGCCACGCCTCGTCGAAGATGGCGTTGGCCGTCAGCTCGATGACGTCGCTATCGGCGATCTCGCCGCGGGCGATGTTCTGGCGATAGGCGTAGATCTTCTCGTGCGCCTCGGCCATGAATTCGTGGAAATGGGCGCGGCGCTTGTGCTGGACCGGGGCCTGCTGAAAGAACAGGTCCATCAGCATGGTCTTGCCGCGGCCGACCTCGCCATGAACGTAGAGCCCCCGCGGCGGCGGTTCGCTCTTGTCGCCGAACAACCGCCCGAGCAGGCTCAGCTTGCGCACCGGCTTGTAGCTTGAAAGCCGCTCCTCCAGGCCTGCGAACGCCTCGACGGCGTCGGCCTGCGCCGGATCGGCCTCGATGGCGCCCGAGGAAACCAGAGACTCGTAATGAGCACGGAAGGAGGCGGGTTGGGTCGACAGCATGGCCCCCTTTCGGCCTCAAGCGCGCGAAAATTGCAAGCCGCCAATTGGCGGAAGGGGTATGCAGGCATAGCTCGTCATGCCCGCGAAGGCGGGCATCCAGTACGCCGCGGCTCCCCGGTTCTATCTCAGGCGCCTCTGGAATACTGGATCATCCGCCTTCGCGGATGATGACGGCGTCGGGCGTGACGCGCACGAAGCCTTACGCACTCAGCGCGTAGGAATCCTCGACCACGTAGGGCCCGCCGCCGGTGGAGGCGCGGGAGGAGAACAGCACGAAGCGCGAGGCCAGGAACGTCCGGCTCGGAAAGTAACCCCGCACCGAGAGGTAGTCGGCGACATCCTGGCTCGACGCGTCGTGCAGCCGCGCCAGCGTCACGTGCGGGGTGAATTTGCGTCCCTCGGGATCGAGCCCTAGCCGCTGCATCAGCCGCTCGAGTTCGGCCTGCAGTTCGATCAGCGGACGGCACGGCTCGACGGAGGCGACCACCGCGCGCGGTTTCCTGCCGCCGAAACTCTGCAGGCCCTGCACCTTGACCTCGAACGGCTTGCGGTTGATCCGGAACAGCATCGAGGCGATTTCATTCGCCGACATGCCGTCGATATCGCCGATGAAGCGCAGGGTGACGTGATAATTTTCGGGATCGATCCAGCGTGCGCCGGGAAGGCCGCCACGCAAATTGGAGAGGCTCTGGCCGATCTCGGCCGGGATTTCCAGTCCAGCAAAAAGACGTGGCATCGCATGACTCCCGATGCTTGGGCATGACCTTGAAAATGACCATGTCCTGTAACAGCGCCCGGTGACGAATCACCGATAGCTAATTTCTATCCGACTTATATGACCCTGCGAAGCACGCGGCGTTTACAGAATGGAAACCCTCGGGGAAAACGCCGGATAACCTTACCCGATGCCGCTTTTTCAACTCCGTTGCGCGGAAACCGTGCCGACCAGTGCCTCCACCATGGGCAGAATGTTCTTCACGATCACATCGACGCCGTCGGCGGTCGGATGGATCCCGTCGGCCTGGTTGAGCTTGGCCTCGGCGGCCACCCCTTCCAGGAAAAATGGATAGAGCGGCACGCCAAAGGCTTTCGAAAGCTCCGGATAGATCGCGTTGAAGCGGGCGGCATACTCGCTGCCGTAATTGGGCGGCGCGAGCATTCCGCACAAGAGAACCGCGATCTTGCGCGCCTTCAGCCGCGTCAGGATCTCGGTCAGGGCGGCGCGGGTGACGGCGGGATCGATCCCGCGCAGGGCGTCGTTGGCGCCGAGTTCGACGATGACCGCCTCGGTTCCCTCGGGGACCGACCAGTCCAGCCGGTCGCGGCCACCCGAGGAGGTATCGCCGGACACCCCGGCATTGGTCATGTCGATCTTTATCCCCTTGTCGCTCAAGGATTTTTGCAGGCGAACCGGGAATGCCGACGCGGCGGACAGGCCAAGGCCCGCGCTCAGGGAATCACCCAGGACGACCATCTTGACGGGCCTCTCCGGCGCGGCAGCGGGGGTTTGGGCAAAGGCCGGCGCCGCCGTCATCAAAGCCACAAACAACACGCCTATGTGCGCAAACATCCTTTTCAAGCCCTCGACCCGAGCGGGGGAAGTGCCATATGACCGAGTCATGGACAGTCTCATCGAACCCTCTTCACTGACCGGCGTCGAGCCGGACACCATTTCCATCGCCAACGTCAACCTCTCGCTCGGCACCGGCGCCGCGCGCGTTCACATCCTCAAGGATATCAGCCTTCGCGTGGCATCCGGCGAAGCGATCGGCCTGATCGGACCGTCAGGTTCTGGCAAATCGACCTTGCTGATGGTGATGGCGGGGTTGGAACGACCTGACAGCGGAGAGGTGGTGGTCAACGGCACCCCGTTCAATGCCCTCGGCGAGGACGCATTGGCGCGGTTTCGCGGCCGCCAGGTCGGCATCGTGTTCCAGTCATTTCATCTGATCCCGACCATGACGGCGCTGGAAAACGTCGCGGTGCCGCTGGAACTCGCCGGCAATCCCGACGCCGCGCAGCGCGCGGCGCAGGAATTGACCTCGGTCGGGCTCGGCGACCGCCTGCACCACTACCCGACCCAATTGTCCGGCGGCGAGCAGCAGCGCGTGGCGCTCGCCCGCGCGCTGGCGCCCGACCCCGCGATCCTGGTGGCGGACGAGCCTACCGGCAATCTCGATGAAGCCACCGGCAGGCAGATCGTGGATCTGCTGTTCACCAAGCACGCCGAGCGCGGCATGACGCTGGTGCTGGTGACGCACGACACTGCGCTGGCGCAGCGCTGCGACCGCGTGGTGCGGCTGCGTTCCGGCCGGATCGACGGACATTCATGACCACGATCTCCGAACCGGCCTATCGCAGCCGCGGGTCATCGCTGGCACTGCGCTACGCCCTGCGCGAACTGCGCAGCGGCCTGCGCGGCTTCTACGTCTTCATCGCCTGCATCGCGCTTGGCGTGATGGCGATTGCCGGCGTCGGCTCGGTCGCGGCCAGTCTTAGCGAAGGGTTAACGCGCGAGGGCCGCACGCTGCTCGGCGGCGACGTTGCGTTCTCGCTGATCCAGCGCGAAGCCAAGCCCGAGGAACTCGCCTTCCTGCGCGCGCGCGGCGACGTTTCGGTCGCGGCCGCGCTGCGCGTCATGGCCCGCGGCAATGACGACCAGCTGGCGCTGGTCGAACTCAAGGCGGTGGATGGCGGCTATCCGCTGCTCGGCCAGGTGACGCTCGAACCGCAAATGCCGATGGCCGATCTGCTGGCCGAGCGCCAGGATTCGTCTGGTACCGCGTACGGCGCGGCTGTCGATTCCACGCTGCTGGCGCGGCTCGATCTCAAGCTCGGCGACCGCATCGGCATCGGCAACGCCACGTTCCAGATCCGTAGCGTGGTCACAGCCGAGCCGGACAAGCTCGCCGGCAATGTCGGGCTCGGCCCGCGCGTCCTGGTCAGCGAGACGAGCCTGCGCGCCACCGGGTTGCTGCAGCCCGGCAGCCTGGTGCGCTGGATCTATCGCGTGAAGCTGCCGGACAATGCGACCGACGATCGCGCCGCGAACCGGCTGATCGAGAGCGCACGCAGCGCCCTGCCGGAGGCCGGCTGGTGGATCCGCAGCAGCAGCAACGCCTCGCCGCAACTCGAACGCACCATCAACCGCTTCACCCAGTTCCTGACGCTGGTCGGCCTCGCCGCGCTTCTGGTCGGCGGCGTCGGCGTCGCCAACGCGGTCAAGAGCCACATCGACCGCCGCCGCGACGTCATCGCCTCGTTCAAGGCGCTCGGCGCGACCGGCCGCGACGTCTTCACGATCTATCTGACCCAGGTGATCCTGCTCGCCGGGGTCGGCTCGGTGATTGGCCTTGTGGCCGGCGCGGCGCTGCCGTTCGCCATCGTCGGCCTGTTCGGCAAGCTGCTGCCGCTGCCGGTGATCCCGGCCTTGCACGCGGACGAACTGGCGCTGTCCTTCGTCTACGGCCTGCTCACGGCGCTCGCCTTCGGACTGTGGCCGCTCGGCCGCGTTCACGACGTGCCGGTTGCCGCGCTGTTCCGCGAGGAAGTCGCCCGCGAATGGCATCGCCCGCGCTGGGGTTATCTTGCGCTGATGGCCGCGGTGATCGCGCTTCTGATCGCGGTGGCGATCGGTCTTGCCTACGACAAACGGATCGCGGCCGTGTTCGTCGCCTCATCGGTCGCGGTGTTCGTGCTGCTGCGCGGTGTCGCTGCCGGCCTGATGGCGCTGGCCCGCCGGATGCCCCGGAGCCGCATCACCATGTTGCGGCTGGCGATCGCCAATATCTACCGCCCGGGCGCGCTGACGCCCTCGGTCGTGATGTCGCTCGGCCTCGGGCTCGCGGTGCTGGTCACGATCACCCAGATCGACGGCAATCTGCGCCGGCAGTTCATGGCCGCACTGCCAGAGCGCGCGCCTTCGTTTTACTTCATCGACATTCCGACCGCCGACGCCGACCGCTTCGGCGAGTTCCTCAAGAAGGTGGCGCCGGAATCGACGGTGGAGGACGTCCCGATGCTGCGCGGGCGCATCGTCGGGGCCCGCGGCGTCAAGGCCGACGAACTCAAGCCGGCGCAGGATTCCGAGTGGGTGCTGCAGAGCGACCGCGGCCTGACCTACACCAACGAGGTTCCCAAGGGCTCGAAAGTGGTCGAGGGCGAATGGTGGCGCGCGGACTACAAGGGTCCGCCGCTGGTCTCGCTGGAAAAGAAGATCGCGGACGGCCTGAAGCTCAAGATCGGCGACGAAATCATCGTCAACGTGCTCGGCCGCGACATTCCGGCCCGGATCAGCAACCTGCGCAACGTCGACTGGCAGGGGCTCGGCATCAATTTCGTGCTGGTGTTCTCGCCCAACGCCTTCAAGGGCGCGCCACACAGCCATGTCGCGACGCTGTCGGAGGCCCATCCGGACGCGGCCGGCGACGCCCGGATCGTCAAGCAGGTGGCCGAGGCCTTTCCGACAGTGACCAGCGTACGGGTCCGCGAGGCGCTGGACACCGTCGGCACCGTCGTCACGAACCTGGTGCTCGCGATCCGTGGCGCCAGCGCGGTGACGCTGATATCGGCAATCCTGGTGCTGGGCGGCGCGCTTGCCGCTGGCCACCGCCACCGGGTCTACGACGCGGTGATCCTCAAGACCCTCGGCGCGACGCGCGCGCGCCTGCTCGGCGCCTATGCGCTGGAATACCTGATGATCGGATTGGCCACGGCGGTGTTCGGCATCATCGCAGGTTCGATCGCGGCGTGGCTGATCGTCACACGGCTGATGACCTTGAGTTTCGTCTGGCAAGCCGGCAGCGCCGCCGGCGTGGTCGCCGCCGCCCTGATTGTCACGGTAGGTTTCGGACTCGCCGGAACGTTGCTGGCCCTGAACCAGAAACCGGCCAGTGTGTTGCGGAATTTGTGACAAAATGTAGCGGCAGAAAGGCGCGGTTAACGCTGCTTTTGCTAGGGAATGACAGGCAGAAGCGACATTCAGCCGCGCGTGGAAGCTTGCGTTGAATGTGTTAGTTTCCCACATACTAGCCAAGTTCAGTGGCCGGTTTGATGACCGAGGCTTGATGACCCAAGCTCAATGTCTGCAAACCTGGATAACTGAGATGGAAATCTAACCGGCGCCGCAAACCCTTGCGGGCGGCCGGGCAACCAACGGGAATTCGACCATGTCGGACCTAGACCGTAACTACGTTTCTCCTTTCGGCCGGGCCGCCGGGCGCGTTGATGCCGCGACCGTCGATGCCGGTCTGCGCTCCTACATGCTGCGCATCTACAACTACATGAGCATCGGCCTGGCCATCACCGGCCTGGCGGCGCTCGGCGTCTACATGGCCGCCGTGACCACCGATCAGGCCGGTGCCGCCGCCAAGTTCGGCAACGCCTTCCTGACGCCGTTCGGCTACGCGATGTACGTCAGCCCGCTTAAATGGCTGTTCATCCTCGCGCCGCTGGTCATGGTGTTCGCGATCTCGTTCGGCATCAACCGGCTGCGGCCCGCGACGGCACAATTGCTGTTTTGGGCGTTCGCGGCACTGATGGGCATTTCGCTGTCGTCGATCTTCCTGGTGTATACCCACACCTCGATCGTGCGGGTGTTCTTCATCACCGCGGCGACCTTCGGCGCGCTGAGCCTCTACGGCTACACCACCAAGCGTGACATGAGCGGCATGGGGTCGTTCCTGTTCATGGGCCTGATCGGCGTCATCATTGCGAGCCTGGTCAACCTGTTCCTGGCGAGCTCGATGCTGCAGTTCATCGTCTCGGTGGTCGGCGTTCTGGTGTTCGCGGGCCTCACCGCCTGGGATACCCAGCGGCTGAAGAACGACTACATCTACGGCTACGCCTCCCAGGGCGGAGAAGTTGCGGAGAAGGCGGCGATTACCGGTGCGCTGTCGCTCTATCTGAACTTCATCAACCTGTTCACGCTGCTGCTGCAGCTGCTTGGACAGCGCGAGTAGCCGCTACCTCGAAAGATTGAGAGTTGGAGCCCCGGCCTCGCGGCCGGGGCTTTTCTTTTGCCGTCAGCAAAAATACTCTGTCGGCATGCCCGCTCCCGAAATCCGGCCCGCCACCGAGGCCGACCTCCCCACCATCACCGAAATCTACGAGCACGCGGTGCGCTACGGCACGGCGACGTTCGAACTGATCCCGCCCGATCTCGCCGACATGACCCGGCGGTTCAGGGCGCTGATGGATGGCGGTTTCCCCTATTTCGTCGCCGCGGTCGAAGGCGCCGTCGTCGGGTATGCCTACGCCGGCCCTTACCGGCCCCGGCCGGCCTATCGTTTCACGGTGGAGAACTCGGTCTATCTGCGGCCGGCCACTCACCGCCGCGGCATCGGCCTGCAGCTGTTGCAGCGGCTGATCGCCGAGTGCGAGGCGCGCGGCTACCGGCAGATGATCGCGGTCATCGGCGATTCCGCCAACGCCGGGTCGATCGGCGTTCACACGCGCTGCGGATTTCAGATGATCGGGACCCACCCGAATGTCGGGCTCAAATTCGGCCGCTGGCTCGATACCGTGATGATGCAGCGCGCGCTCGGCGAAGGCGCGACCACGGTGCCGGGGGAAGCATCGCAGTAGGATGGGTAGAGCGCAGCGCGCTTTGCGCTTCTTCGAGATGAGGTCTCTGACCGTTCAAACCAGCGCCAGCTTGCGGTCGATCACCAGCAGGACACGTTCGAGTTCGTGACCGCGGCGCAGGATCAGGCCGGTCGCCGAGATCACGCTGTACATGCCCTGCTTGCGGGCCAGCCGCGGATCCTTCTCGATGCGATAGATCGGTACTTCCGAGGCACGGCGGAACACCGAGAACACCGCACGGTCCTTCAGGAAGTCGATCGCATAGTCGCGCCATTCGCCGTCGGCGACCATGCGTCCGTACAGATTGAGGATTCGATTCAGTTCGAGACGATTGAATGTGACGCGATTCGGCGGTGGGCTCGCTGCGGGCGCGGCGCGCGCCACCGCGCGACTCTCGCTTGGATCGGTGTCCTCCGATATCGAGCTCATGGAGCGCCTCCTGTCATCTCAGGCATGCTCTCGCTCCGAAAACCGGTCCCCACTTTTCGGGAGCATGTCGCAACCTACATGATCGCGCTAACCGCAAGTCGCCGCAAGTGGGTTGTAAAATCGAGGAAAACCGCCACGAACCGGCAAAGTAGGAAGAAATTTCCGACTCACGGGATCGTTAGCGGAATCTTATTGCTGCCCCACTTCCGCCAACCGCCCGCCCCGCTGACCTGCGAAAAGATAATCCTGCGTTGGCCCGGTCCTTTCGGTTCCGGATTCCTCAGCCCCCAGCCCCCCGGGGCCGTCGGGATCGGGCCTGTTCGCAGGGGAGTAAATCCCGACACTGGGCCAACGAGAGTTGGTCCTTTTTCGTTTGTAAGACCGCCCGCGCAATAGGGCGCGAGAGGTTGGCCGGCTACGGCGAAACCTTCGGTTCGAAATCTTCGGGGTCGAAGCGGAATGGAGCCAGCAGGGCGCGCATTCGCGCGACCCTCAGGACCTTCAAAGCAAGATTACCGGAGTGCAGTGTAGGCGGCACCCAGCATGGCGCCCGGCTTTTCGCGACTGCCGTGCTGGACATAGACGACGGCAGCGTCGATGCCCTCGCGGGAAATATTCTCGAGCGGCACCGTCCAGCTTCCCGGGCTGCCGTTCCAGTCGCCGACCTTCAGAATATTACGCACCACGTTGTAGTAGGTCACTTCCTGGCCGCGATTCTCGCCGCGCCCGATCATGATCGGAATGGCCTTGGAGACCGAGCATAGCCAGACTTCGCCATGCGCCGCCGCCGACGGCACCTTGCTCGCCGCCACCGAGACATTGAGCAGCTTGCCCGACAGCGACATCGTCACCGGCACCGACATCACGCCGTCGGCCTTGCTGGTATCCATCATGGCGCCTTCGATGCTGGCGCGGTCGCTGCCGATCACCTGCTTCGAGCCGTTTACGATCACCTGCGGCGTATAGAGATTGCGATCGCCGCGGACGTGCGAATAGGCCTTCTGACGCGCGCTGAACCGCTTGTCGGCCAGTGTGTCCTTCCAGCCGAGATAATCCCAATAGTCGATCGGAAAGCTCAGCGCGATCACCGACGGATCCTTGGCGAGTTCGCCGATGATCTGGTCGGCCGGCGGGCACGACGAGCAGCCCTGCGAGGTGAACAGTTCAACCACCGCACGTGGCTCGGCATGAGCCGGGCGGATAACGGCGATGATGGCGCAGACACCGAGCGCGCCGGACCATCGCGAGATACAACTATAAGCCATCATCGCTGTCATGCTGCGGACCGGCGGTGGCGTTTTTCCGTATTTGTACGGGGCATTATTTGATCCCAAAAGGCGCGCCCCCAAACGCGCGAAAGCGGCCTTCTCATAGGCCGCCTTCCCGTTGCTCGCCACTCACTTCGAAGTGACACTGATCACAAAACCGCGCTTCATGGCGTTAAGGAAAACGCGTCAAACAAAGACCCGTCAAACAAAGACCCATCAAACAAAGTCTTGGAGCCCGGTTCTGATCTGGTCAGAACCGGAAAACCCCTAGGCCGCCAGTTTGCGCAGCACATAGTGAAGAATGCCGCCATTCCGGTAGTATTCGAGTTCGTCGAGGGTGTCGATGCGACACAGCAGCGGCACGCGCTGCAGCGAACCATCGCCCGAGACGATCTCCGCCGTCAGGGTCTGGCGCGGCTTCAGGTCACCCTGCAACCCACGGATGGTAACCTTCTCGTCGCCCTTCAGGCCGAGCGACGTCCATGACGTGCCGTCCTCGAAGGTCAGCGGCAGCACGCCCATGCCGACCAGGTTGGAGCGATGGATACGCTCGAAGCTCTGGCAGATCACGGCGCGCACGCCGAGCAGGCGCGTGCCCTTGGCGGCCCAGTCGCGCGACGAACCGTTGCCGTACTCGGCACCGGCGAACACCACCAGCGGCACGCCCTCCGCCTGGTACTTCATCGCCGCGTCGTAGATCGACATCTGCTCGCCGTCGGGCCAGTGCTTGGTGAGGCCGCCTTCCGGAATGTTGCCGTCGGCGCCCTTCAGCATGAAGTTCTTGATGCGGATGTTGGCGAACGTGCCGCGCATCATGATCTCATGGTTGCCGCGGCGCGTGCCGTACTGGTTGAAGTCGGCCGGACGAACCTGGTGCTCGCTGAGAAATTGACCGGCCGGCGAGGTCAGCTTGATCGAGCCGGCGGGCGAGATGTGGTCGGTGGTGATCTTGTCGCCGAACATCGCGAGGATCCGCGCGTCGACCACGTCTGCGATCGGCTCCGGCTCCTTCTTCATGCCTTCGAAATACGGCGGGTTCTGCACGTAGGTCGAACTCATGTTCCAGCGATAGGTCTCGCTCTCCGTGGTCTTGATCTTGCGCCAGTTGGTGTCGCCCTTGAACACGTCGGCGTACTTCTTCTTGAAGATCGTCGCGGTCACGAATTTCTTCATGAAGGCGTTGATCTCCTTGGTCGTCGGCCAGACGTCCTTCAGGAAGACCGGCTTGCCGTCCTTGCCGATGCCGATCGGCTCGACCGCGAGATCCTTGGTCACGGTGCCGGCCAGCGCGTAGGCCACGACCAGCGGCGGCGAGGCCAAGTAATTCGCCTGCACGTCCGGGCTGACGCGGCCTTCGAAGTTGCGGTTACCCGACAGCACGGCGGCAGCGACGATGCCGTTGTCGTTGATCGACTTCGAGATCTCCTCGGGCAGCGGGCCCGAGTTGCCGATGCAGGTGGTGCAGCCGAAGCCGACCAGGTTGAAGCCGACCTTGTCGAGGTCCTTCTGCAGTCCGGAATTGGAAAGATACTCCGCGACCACCTGGCTGCCCGGTGCCAGCGAGGTCTTCACCCACGGTTTTGCCTTCAGGCCCTTGGCGGCAGCGTTACGCGCGAGAAGACCGGCGCCGATCAGGACGCTGGGATTGGAGGTGTTGGTGCAGGACGTAATGGCGGCGATCACGACGTCGCCGTGGCCGAGATCGAAATCGCGGTTCTCGACGGGATAGCGGGTCGATCCGCCCTCGGGCTTCTTGTATTCGCCGGCGAGAGCGGTGGCGAAGCCGGTGGAAACGGCCGGCAACGCGACGCGGCCCTCGGGACGCTTCGGTCCGGCCATCGACGGCACGACGTCGGCGAGATCGAGCGTCAGCGTTTCCGTGAACACCGGATCGGCCGACTTGGCGGTGCGGAACAGGCCCTGCGCCTTGGAGTAGGCCGTCACCAGCGCGACGCGGTCAGCTTTGCGGCCCGACGTTTTGAGATAATCGATGGTTGCGGTATCGACCGGGAAGAAGCCGCAGGTCGCACCATATTCCGGCGCCATGTTGCCGATGGTCGCCTTGTCCGCGACCGAGAGATAGTCGAGGCCGGGGCCGAAGAATTCGACGAACTTGCCGACCACGCCCTGCTTGCGCAGCATCTGCGTCACGGTCAGCACCAGGTCGGTCGCGGTGACGCCTTCCTTGAGCTGGCCCTTGAGCTTGAAGCCGACGACTTCGGGCAGCAGCATCGACAGCGGCTGGCCGAGCATGCAGGCTTCCGCCTCGATGCCGCCGACGCCCCAGCCGAGCACGGCGAGGCCGTTGACCATGGTCGTGTGCGAGTCGGTACCGACCAGCGAATCCGGATAGGCGACTTCGAAGGTGCCGGTCTTCCTGCCGACCGTCATCTTCTCCTTCTTGGTCCACACCGTCTGCGCCAGATATTCGAGATTGACCTGGTGGCAGATGCCGGTGCCGGGCGGCACCACGGAGAAATTCGAAAACGCCTTCTGGCCCCACTTCAGGAATTCGTAGCGTTCCTGGTTCTGCTTGTATTCCTCGACCACGTTCTTGCCGAACGCCTTGTTGTCACCGAAGAAGTTGACGATCACGGAGTGATCGATGACGAGGTCGACCGGGACCAGCGGGTTGATCTTCTCGGCAACGCCGCCGAGCGCCTGCATCGCGTTGCGCATGGCGGCGAGATCGACCACCGCCGGCACGCCGGTGAAATCCTGCATCAGCACGCGCGCCGGACGAAATGCGATTTCGTGTTCGAGTTTGCGCTTTCTTAACCACTTCGACACCGCGACGATGTCGGCCTTCTTGACCGTGCGATCGTCCTCGTTGCGCAGCAGGTTTTCCAGCAGCACCTTCATCGAATAGGGAAGTTTGGAAATTCCCTTCAGACCGTTCTTCTCGGCGGCGGGCAGGCTGTAATAGACGTAGGTCTTGCCACCGACCTTGAGGGTCTTGCGGCATTTGAAGCTGTCGAGCGAGGTCATGTCAGGAAATCCCAATTCTTAAGGTATACCCGGCAAGGGTATTTAAACACCGTCGGCGGGATGGCCTAATGGCTTGCAGCCGCCGATTGTGTGCTGCATCAAGTTCCGGGCTTATAGAATCTTTCTAGAAGCGCCGCCACACCGACAAACGTGCTGCAGCAATGCGGCACCCACAAATTCTGACGCGGTACCCATCAATTTCAGAGGGCTGTGAAGGGGGACAATGCGGCTCTCGGGGCGCGACATCAACTGCATCAGGGGCGGCCGCGAGGTGTTCTCCAGCCTCGATTTCGAAGCCTCCTCAGGCCAGGTGCTGGCCGTGGTCGGCCCGAACGGATCGGGCAAGACCTCGCTGCTGCGCCTGGTCGCGGGGCTGCTGGCGCCGGCCGGCGGCTCGGTCGCCCTCGAAGGCGGCGACGCCGAGCTGACCCTGCCGGAGCAATCCCATTATCTCGGCCATCGCGACGCGCTGAAACCGGCGTTGACTGTGGCGGAAAACCTGTCGTTTTGGCGGGAATTTCTCGGCGGCGACATCGGCGATATCGGCCACTGCCTCAAGGCGGTGGGACTGGGACACGCCACCCATCTGCCGGCAGCGTTTCTGTCGGCCGGCCAGCGGCGGCGGCTTTCCATCGCCCGCCTGCTGGTGGTGCGGCGGCCGGTCTGGCTGCTGGACGAACCGACCTCGGCGCTCGATACCACAGGCCAGGAACTGTTCGTAGGCGTCATGGGCAACCATCTCGCAGGCGGCGGCATCATCGTCGCCGCCACCCATGCCCCGCTCGGGATCGAGACGCGGGAACTGCGGATGGGAGCCAAGGCATGACCGCCCTCGCCGCGCTGATTCGACGCGACATGAAAATTGCGCTTCGCGTCGGCGGCGGCGCGCTGATCGGCGTGCTGTTCTTTCTCACGGTGACGGTGCTGATGCCGTTCGCGATCGGGCCGGACCTGCCGCTCCTGACGCGGCTCGGACCGGCGATCCTCTGGCTCGGCGCGCTGCTGGCCAGCCTGCTCACGCTCGACCGCCTTTTCACCGCCGATCACGAGGACGGTTCGCTCGACCTGATCGTGATGGGCCGGACGCCGCTGGAACTGGCCTGCGCGGCGAAGGCACTGGCGCACTGGCTCGCGGCCGGTTTGCCGCTGATCGTGGCGACGCCCGTGCTCGGGCTGATGCTCAACCTCGACGTCACGGCGACCTCGGCGGTGGCGCTGACGCTCCTGGTGGGAACGCCGGCGCTGACCTTCACCGGGATGATCGGCGCAGCACTTGCCGTGACGTTGCACCGCGGCGGACTGTTGCTGGCGGTGCTGGTGCTGCCATTGTCGATCCCGGTGCTGATCTTCGGCGTCGCGGCGTCGCAGGCGGCGATCACAGGCCCGCTGGCGTTCGGAACGCCGTTTTCGATCCTTTGCGCGCTCTCGCTGGTCAGTTTCGTGGTCGGACCGTTTGCCGCAGCGGCCAGCCTGCGGCACGGCCTGGACTAACTGACGATTTCTTGACGCCGATCAACTCCCGGACCGGGCAATATGAAACAAGCCAAGCCGCATTGCCTGCCCCGCCGCTGACGACTATCAGGATGCCATGACGCTGATCGACCTCGCCAACCCGACGAAATTCCTGTCGCTGACGACGCGCGTACTGCCGTGGCTGGCGGGCGCGACCGCGATCCTGCTGCTGGTCGGCTTCTACCAGGCCGCGATGGCGCCCGACGACTACCAGCAGGGCGCCACCGTGAAGATCATGTTCGTCCACGTGCCCAACGCGTGGCTGTCGATGTTCGTGTGGGGCGTCATGAGCATGGCCGCGCTGGGAACGCTGGTGTGGCGGCATCCGCTGGCCGATGTCGCGGCGAAGGCGGCCGCGCCGATCGGGGCGGCGTTCACCTTTCTCGCGCTTGTCACCGGCTCGCTGTGGGGCCGGCCGATGTGGGGCACCTATTGGGAATGGGATGCGCGGCTCACCTCGGTGTTGATTTTGTTCCTGATGTATCTCGGCCTGATGGCGCTGTGGCGCGCGGTCGACGATCCCTCGCGGGCGGCGCGGGCCGCCGCCATCCTGACGCTGGTCGGCGCGCTCAATTTGCCGATCATCAAATTCTCGGTCGACTGGTGGAACACGCTGCATCAGCCGGCCTCGGTGATGCGGATGGGCGGGCCTTCACTCGATAACGCGTTCCTGATTCCGCTGCTGGTGATGGCGATTGGGTTTACGCTGCTGTTCGTCACGCTGCATCTGGCGGCGATGCGCAACGAGATCCTGCGCCGTCGCGTGCGCAGCTTGCAGATGATGCAAGCCAGCCAACAGGCGGCGTGACGCGATGTCGCTCGGACCCTACGCTTCCTTTGTCCTGACATCCTACGCGCTGGTAATAGCGATCGTTGCGGCTCTCATCGTCTGGATCGCCGTCGATTACCGCCATCAGAGACAGCGCCTGCGCGACCTCGAGGCCAGCGGCGTGACCCGCCGCTCCGGCCGCACCGCGACGGAAATCTGATGAGCGCGCCGAACGCAACATCCGGGACCTCGCCGCGGCGCTGGCTGGTGATGCTGCCGCTGTTCGGCTTCCTGGCCGTCGCCGCGCTGTTCCTGTTGCGGCTCTATGGCGGCGACCCCTCAAAACTACCCTCGGCCCTGATCGGCCAGCCGGCGCCGCAAACCACGCTTCCGCCGCTGCCAGGTCTCGTACGCGACGGCGCGCCGGTGCCCGGGCTCGATCCCGCCGCCTTCAAGGGCCAGGTCAGCGTCGTCAACGTCTGGGCGTCCTGGTGCGTGCCGTGCCACGACGAGGCGCCGCTGTTGACTGCGCTGGCAAAAGATACCCGGCTGCAGATCGTCGGCATCAACTACAAGGATTCCCCCGACAACGCCCGCCGCTTCCTCGGCCGCTACGGCAATCCCTTCAGCATGGTCGGCGTCGACAGCAACGGCCGCGGCTCCATCGAATGGGGCGTCTACGGCGTGCCCGAGACGTTCGTGGTCGGCCGCGACGGCACCATCGTCTACAAGCTGGTCGGACCGGTGACGCCGGAAAATCTCGACAGCGTGCTGAAGGTCGCAATCGAGAAGGCGTTGAAGGCGGGGACCTGATCCACCGTCATTCCGGGGCGATGCGAAGCCTCGAACTACGGTGCGCAATTGCGCACCTGAGAATCTCGAGATTCCGGCTCCAATAATTCCCCGCTTTTATCCGGCGTTCATTTCGCGGCCATGGCGCCGACACGAATCCGCAGCTAGCTTTATGGCGTTACTTGAACCGTCCTTGGAGGGACACCCCATGCGTCATTTCACGCTCACTTCGCTTCTCGCAACCGTACTGACCACAGGTCTGCTGACGGCTGGTCCATCGCTGGCCCAGACCGCGCAACCGGCGACCAAATCCGATAGCAAGATGATGGCTCCCGCGCCGAAGGCCTCGGAGTCCAAGATGGCGCCGGCGCCGAAGGCCGAGCTTCTCGACATCAATTCCGCGACCGTCGATCAGCTCGAAACGCTGCCGGGTGTCGGCAAGGCCTACTCCGCCAAGATCGTCGCGGGCCGCCCCTACAAGGGCAAGGACGAACTCGTCCAGAAGAGCATCGTGCCGCAGGCGACCTACGACAAGATCAAGGACCAGATCATCGCCAGGCAGAAGAGCTGACCTTTACCACAGAGAACGCACCGGCGTTCCCGCGCCGGTGCGTTCTGCATTTGATCAGCCCTTGCTCACATCCCCCGCTTCGGCCTCGCTCGCCTCGAGCGTTGCCGGCTCCAGACGATAGCGCTTGATCAGCGGCATCTGGGTCATGGCAAACAGCATGGTCAGTGGCACCATGCCGAAGACCTTGAAGCTCACCCAGAAATCGGTCGATTGCGTGCGCCAGATGATCTCGTTCAGCACCGCCATCGCAAAGAACCACACCGCCCAGCGCGCCGTCAGGATGCGCCAGCCGTGGGCGGTGAGATTGAACATCTGGTCGAACATGATGGCGATGAAGGAACGGTTGAACAGCAGGCCGCCGGCGAGAATGGCGGCGAACAGCGTGTAGACGATGGTCGGCTTCATCTTGATGAAGGTCTCGTCGTGCAGGATCAGCGTCAGCGCGCCGAACACGAAGACGACCACCGCCGTCACGATCGCCATCATCGGAATGTGGCGCGTCACCACATAGGACGCGACCATGGCGGCGAGCACCGCCACCATGAATACGCCGGTGGCGATGAACAGGTTGGTCTTGGCGTTGGCGAAGAAAAAGATGAGGAGCGGACCAAGCTCGGTCGCAAGCTTGAACAGCGGGTGCGGTACTTTCTTGTCCATCTCGTATCCTATGTTGCCGTCATCACCCGCCTTGTGCGCAATTGCGCACTGGGGCGGGTGATCCGGTACTCCGAGGCTCCTCGGCCTCGATTGGCCGCGCGACGTACTGGATGCCCCGCCTTCGCGGGGCATGACGAGAGAAAACCTATTTCTCAATTCCTGCAATCGCGTTGGCGAAATCCCGCGCGGTGAACGGTGCGAGATCGTCGATGCCCTCGCCGACGCCGATGAAGTGCACCGGCAGTTTGAACTTCTCCGCCAGCGCCACCAGGATGCCGCCGCGCGCGGTGCCATCGAGCTTCGTCATCACCAGACCGGTGACGCCAGCGGTACGATGAAATGCCTCGACCTGCGACAGCGCATTTTGTCCCACCGTGGCGTCGAGCACCAGCAGCACCGCATGCGGCGCCGATGCATCGACCTTCTTCATGACGCGAACGACCTTTTCGAGTTCGTTCATCAGTTCGGCCTTGTTCTGCAGGCGGCCTGCGGTGTCGACCAGCAGCACGTCGATGTTCTGTTCCTTGGCCGCCGTCAGCGCGTTGAAGGCAAGGCCCGCCGAATCCGATCCCTGTGCGCCCGATATGACCGGCGACCGCGTGCGCTCGCCCCAGACCTTGAGCTGCTCGATCGCGGCGGCGCGGAACGTGTCGCCGGCGGCCATCATGATCTTGCGGCCCTCGGCGCTCAGTTTGGCCGCGAGCTTGCCGATGGTGGTGGTCTTGCCGGAGCCGTTGACGCCGACCACGAGGATGACGAACGGCTTCTGCGCCCGGTCGATCTCCAGCGGCTTCGCAACCGGCGCCAGCACTTTTTCGACTTCGGTCGCGACCACGGTCTTAACTTCGTCGGCCGAGATCGCCTTGTCGTAACGGCCGGTACCGACCGCATCCGCAATCCGCACCGCGACCGCGGTGCCGAGATCGGCGCGCAGCAGCACATCCTCGATATCGTCGAGCATGGCGCGGTCGAGTTTGCGCTTGGTGACGAGATCGGCAACGGCTGACCCCAGCGAAGCCGAAGTCCGCTTCAGCCCGCTCGAAAGCCGCCGCCACCAGCTCTGTTTTGGCGTGTCGGGAGTGGTATCGCTCATGGTGGGGACGTGTTAGCGGTTTCGCGCCATGAGCGGAAGTCACAACAAATCTTTCGATATTCCCGGCGCATCGCTTGATGTCGCCGGTACATCCCTTGATGTTCCCGGGGCATCTCTTGATGTTCCCGGGGCATCTCTTGATGTCCCCGGCGCTGCCTTCGATGTTCCGGGGCTGACGGCCGACGAAATCCAGGCCCGCGTGCTTCACCGCGACGGGTTGATGCTGGTCATCGACAAGCCCGCCGGCCTGCCGGTGCATCGCGGCCCCAAGGGCGGCCCGAACCTGGAGGCCTCGTTCGATGGCCTCCGCTTTGGCCTGCCGCGGCCGCCGGTGCTGGCCCACCGGCTCGACAAGGATACCTCCGGCTGCCTGGTGCTGGGTCGCCACCGCAAGGCGACCGCCTCGCTCGGGCTGCTGTTCAAGCACGGCAAGATCGGAAAGACTTATTGGGCCGTGGTCGAGGGCGGACCTGCTGAAGATGAAGGCACCATCGACATGCCGCTCGGACGGCTCAATGTCGAGCGCGGCTGGTGGCAGAAGCCGGACCCCGACGGTCAGAAGGCCATCACCAACTGGAAGGTGCGCGGCCGCAGCGACGGCCTGACCTGGCTGGCGATGGAGCCAGTTACCGGCCGCACCCATCAATTGCGCGTGCATACGTCAGCGATGGGCTGGCCGATCGTCGGCGACAACATCTACGGTAACGGGCCAAGATTCGGCGAGCCGATCCTGCATCTGCATTCCCGCGAGATCGTGATCCCGATCTCGAAGAACAAGGAGCCGGTGCGCGTGGTCGCGCCGGCGCCGGCGCATATGCGCGAGCGGCTGCGAAGATGCGGGTGGAACGGGGAGTAACTGTTCATCCCAACCACCACTGTCATCATCCGCCACCGGGTCGGCCGAATGGCCGCCCGATGACAGGCTCCGGATGATCCAATATTCCAGAGGCGTCTGTGATTAACTGAGCAGCCTCGGCGTACTGGATCACCGGTCAAGCCGGGCGATGACAACTATTCTTGCGGCCACACCGTGAACCACGCACCTCCGTAGCCGCCGATCGGAAGCGCCATCACCGCGCCCGGAGTTCTCCCCGGCCCGCCAACCGCTCCCGCAACCAGCCAAGGAAAAGCCCGACCAAGTTTCCTTGGCCGGGCAGCAGCACACTGGTAGTTCGGAGTTTGGTTCGCCCCTCTGAGAAAGAGGCCGTTCGGTTAGGGAGTCTTAATCAGCTCCGTCTTGATCGAGTTGAAGTTGGTGGACAGCTGGCTACCCACGCCCTGGACCGCCGTAATGATCGCAATCGCGATGCCGGCGGCAATCAGTCCGTATTCGATGGCGGTAGCGCCGGACTCGTCAGCGAGAAACTTCTGGAAAACCATTTTCAATTTTGCCTCCTTCAAGTTGGGGTCGATCCAACGTGCACATCAGTAATTGTTACAACCTAAGATTCAGTGAAAGCCTTAGAGCCAATTTTAAATAGATACATTTTTGACGCGCTTTTATAAATGTATGCAACTGCAGGTAAAATGCTGATTTTGGCATTGTAGAGTTGGCGAGGTCGCGGCGTGGCCGATAATAGTAACGCGCGAGGTCACGTCATCACCGCGGCCTATTGCTCGCCGCGCTGTCCTGAGCCGAACCTCGCTCGCTGTATGGAAGAAGAAACATCGATCGCACGCAGTGGGGCAGTCGCGGTGATTGACGGCGACGAGCGTTTCAGGCCGCAGGCCGAGCAACTCCTGCGCAAGCGAGGTCCATTCCGCAGCCGATAATCCGGGAGATCGAGCGACGGTCACTTCGACAGTTGGACGTCAGGGAAGAGCGGCTCACACCGTCAACCGCGATCCATCATGGCCTTTGATCGCAAGTGCCATCACGGCACCCTGCGTCTCGTCAGACACCGCCACCGGCAGGAAATGCTCGGTGCGCCCCTGCGTCGCGCTTTCGATCAGGACCTGGCGCGTCGCGCCGGCCTCTGCCGCCAGCCGCCGCTGCAACGCCGCCTCACCGGCCGCGCGCAACCGCCTGGCGCGCTCCCTGATCGCGCCGCCCGCGACCTGCGGCATCCGCGCGGCTGGCGTGCCGGGTCGCTTCGAATAGGGAAACACGTGCAGGAAGGTGAGGTCGCACTCCTCCACCAGCTCCTGCGACCTCACGAGCATCTCTTCGGTCTCGGTCGGAAAGCCCGCGATGATATCGGCGCCGAGCGTGATGTCAGGACGGAGCCGCCGCACCTGCGCGCAGAACTCAATCGCATCGTTGCGTGAATGTCGCCGCTTCATCCGCTTCAGGATCATGTCGTCGCCCGACTGCAGCGACAGGTGCAGATGCGGCATCAGGCGCTCGTCATTGGCGATGACATCGAGCAGGTCGCGATCGGCCTCGATGGAATCGATCGATGAAATCCGCAACCGCTTCAGTTCCGGCACGTGCCGCAAGATCTGCTTCGTCAGCTGCCCTAGCCTGGGCGCACCCGGCAGATCGGCGCCGTAGCTGGTGAGGTCCACGCCGGTCAGCACGATCTCGGCATGGCCGCGCTCGGCAAGCGTGCGGACCTGGTCGACGACCGCGCCCATCGGCACCGAGCGCGAATTGCCGCGGCCGAACGGGATGATGCAGAAGGTGCAGCGGTGATCGCAGCCGTTCTGCACCTGCACGAACACCCGCGGCAGCCCGGCCTTGAACCCGTCGAGCAGATGCGGCGCCATCGCCTTGACCGCCATGATATCGGCGACGGCGATCTTCTCGCTTGCCTCGATACCTAAGCCTGAATCGAACGCCGCGCGCGCCTGGCGCCAGGCCTCGCTCCGCATCTTCTCGTCATTGCCGACGACGCGATCGACCTCGGCCATTTCGGCAAACATCTCCGGCTGCGTCTGCGCCGCGCAGCCCGTCACAACGATACGAAGCTCCGGCCGCTCGCGCTTAAGCCGCCGGATCGACTGCCGCGCCTGCGCCACGGCCTCGTTGGTGACGGCGCAGCTATTGATGACGACGGTATCGGAAAGTCCGGCGCGCTCCGCCTCGCGAGCGATCACCTCGGATTCGAACGCGTTGAGGCGGCAGCCGAAAGTGAGAACGTCGACGCTCATTGTGCTCAGACTCAGGCGACGTTGGCGAATAGCGCCGGATCGAAGCGGCCTTCATATTCGAAATCGGCCGTGCCGGTCATCAGCACATGGTCGTCGCGCTCGCGCCATTCGATCGCAAGCTTGCCGCCGGGGAGCGTGATCTCGACATGGCGGTTGGCGCGCTTGAGCCGCGCCGCGGCGACCGCGGTCGCGCAGGCGGCCGAGCCGCAGGCCCTGGTCAAGCCGACGCCGCGCTCCCAGGTGCGGATCGTGATGTGGTCGCGATCGACGATGTGGGCGAGCGTGATGTTGGCGCGTTCGGGAAAGATCGGGTGATTTTCCAGGAGCGGCCCGAAGCGCTCGAGGTCGTAGGCGTTGACGTCGTCGACCCAGAAGATCGCATGCGGATTGCCCATCGAGACCACCGACGGCGAATGCAGCACCGGCGCGTCGATGGGACCTACCTGCAGTTCGATGTAGCGGGTGTCGCGAAATTCCTCGGCCAGCGGGATGTCCTGCCAGGCAAATTTGGGCGCGCCCATGTCGACGGTGTAGAGGTCGGGCGCCGGGCCCTGCCAGCAGTTCAGCAGGCCGGCGCGGGTCTCGAAGGTCACGGCGGTCTGGCCGGTCTTCTCGAACAGGCGCCGCACCACGCAGCGCATGCCGTTGCCGCAGGCACCGGCCTCCGAGCCGTCATTGTTGTAGATGCGGATGAAAGCCTCGGTGCCCTGCAGCCGCGGCGGCTGCAATACCATCAACTGGTCATAGGGCACGCCGCCGGGGGAAGCGACCGCCCGCGCCTCCTCGGCGGTCACAGCCGCCTTGGCGCCGCGAAGGTCGGAATCGCGCATGTCGACCACGACGATTTCGTTGCCGATGCCGTTCATCTTGGCAAATGCGTGGTTGGCGAGCGCGCTCATGGGATTTCCCAATTTATGCCTGCCTTATATGGCCAGTCATGGCGCCTTGACCAGTCCGCAGGGCCACATGACGCATCTGTCATAGGACGGGAGCGGACCTTGCATGTTAGGAATGGCGCTATCCGGGCGGGCGCGATCGGGACGTGCCGTTGCCACCCGGGGTGGATGGAGAATACCCGAATGAACATTTTCAGCACGTTGCGCGCGGCCACGGTCGCGCTGGCTCCGATGGTGGCCATTGCGCTCGATGGCGCTGCCCTGGCGCAATCGCCGGCACCGTCAGCCTCTCCGGCCGCGAGCCCCTCGGCATCGCCGGCGGCTTCCCCGGCACCAGTGGCATCCCCCACCCCCGCCCCTGCAGC
>JAESGW010000574.1_pt1 | contig 24732 bp, 41 predicted proteins | sample 9269791 | NCBI WGS metagenome assembly JAESGW01 (sample SAMN16773120, study PRJNA677053) | algae metagenome | isolation source: Aphanocapsa lilacina HA4352-LM1 and co-occurring heterotrophs from near cave... | place: USA: Maniniholo cave, near Haena, Kauai, HI | collected 2009-07-28 | reverse complement strand
ATTGACCTGCCACTGAGTATTTCCTCCAGATGGAGTTAGAGTCCGGCCTGAAGAGGACGGACCGATGAAGCGAGCAAGGTTTACGGAAGAGCAGATTATCGCTGTGTTGAAGGAGCATGAGGCCGGGGTGAAGACGGCGGACCTGGCTAGCAAGCACGGGATATCCGAGGCGACCATCTACAATTGGAAGGCCAAATTCGGCGGCATGGATGTCTCCGAGGCCAGGCGGTTGAAGGCGCTGGAGGAGGAGAACGCGAAGCTGAAGAAGCTGCTTCCCGAGCAGATGCTCGATGCGGCTGCGCTGCGCGAGCTTCTTTCAAAAAAATGGTAGGGCCCGCTGCCAAACGCGCCGCGGTGGCGCATCTGGAGGCCAAGTTGGGCCTGTCGGAGCGGCGGGCCTGTTCGATCGCGGGCGCGGACCGGAAGATGATCCGCTACCGCTCTCGCCGGCCGCCAGACACCGAGCTTCGCGCCCGGCTGCGCGAACTGGCTGACCTGAGCCCCAACTTTCATCCGCCAATAAGTGGAGTCCCGGTGACATTTGAGCCCAATGGGCTCGGTGAAGCGGGGCGGGGCGCGGAGCCCCCGGCATAGCGCAGCGCCTCGCCCCGTTGCGGTCGGCAAGCGCTGCGATCGATAAATTCGCTCGGCGTGAGATCGCCGAGCGAACTGTGTGGGCGAACGTTGTTGTAATCGTCCTTCCATGCAGCCAGCACGGCGCGAGCCTGCGCGAGCGAGGTGAACAGCGTCTCGTTGAGCAATTCGTCGCGTAGCCGGCCGTTGAAGCTCTCGATGAAGGCGTTCTGGGTTGGCTTGCCGGGCGCAATGTAGTGCCACTCGATCCGGATCTCCTGGCACCAGCGCAGAACCGCCATACCGGTGAGCTCGGTGCCGTTGTCTGAGACACACATGGCTGGACGGCCACGCCGGGCGACGATCGCCTCGAGCTCGCGCACGACACGCAAGCCGGGTAAGGAAGTGTCGGCGACCAGCGCCAGGCATTCGCGGGTAAAGTCGTCGACGACCGCGAGAATGCGGAAGCGCCGACCATCGACGAAAGCATCCGACAGAAAGTCGAGGCTCCAACGCTGGTTCGGTCCACTCGGGATCGTTAGCGGCGCCCGGGTGCCAAGCGCCCGCTTACGTCCGCCTCGTCGGCGCACCTGCAGCCGTTCCTCACGATAGAGGCGGCGGAACTTCTTGTGGTTCATGGTCAGACCCTCGCGACGCATCAGCACGAGCAGGCGGCGATAGCCGAACCGCCGGCGGACTGCCGCCAGCTCGCGAAGGCGGGCACGCACGGCGGCATCAGCGGACCGGCTGCTTCGATAACGGAACGAGGTGCGATCCACCCCGAGCACCGCACACGCCCGTCGCTCGCTCACTCGAACGCACCCTGAAGGTGAGCGACGGCCTCTCGCCTGGCGGCGGGCGTCACCATTTTCTTGAAGTGACCTCCTTGAGCATGGCGTTGTCGAGCATCGCTTCGGCCAAGAGCTTCTTCAGCTTCGCGTTCTCGTCCTCCAGCGCCTTCAGCCGCTTGGCGTCGGAGACTTCCAGACCGCCATACTTCGCCTTCCACTTGTAAAAGGTCGCACTGCTGATCCCGTACTTGCGGCAGACGTCAGCCGTCGCAGCCCCTGCGTCCTGCTCTCGCAAAATCCCGATGATTTGTTCTTCGGTGAACCGGCTCTTCTTCATCGTCCATCCCCCAACCCGGGTTATGGACTCTACCCATTTTTGGACGAAATGCCGGGGCTCAGGTCAGCGGCTCAATATCCTCCAATAATGGGTAGAACTTCACCCGTGATGTAACTTGAGCAACATGGCGCTGCGAGGAACACGTAGGCGGGTGCGATTTCCTCGGGTTGGGCCGCGCGTTTCATCTTCGACTGCTGTCCGAATTTTGCGACCCGCTCAGCATTTTGGTCGGCTGGGTTGAGGGGTGTCCAGACAGGACCAGGCGCCACCGCGTTGACCCGTATCCCCCGCTCCATCAGACTTCCGGACAGCGACCGTGTGAAGGCGTGGATTCCGCCCTTGGTCATGGAATAGTCCAGCAAGTTCTTGCTGCCTTCAATGCCAGTAACCGAGCCAGTGTTGATGATCGCACCGCCGTAGGGGATCACGCGAGCGGCTTCGCGGGCCATGAAAAAGTAGCCATAGAGGTTCGTCTTCAAGGTCCGGTCAAAATGCTCGTCGCTGAGGTCTTCGATATCCTGCGTGTGTTCTTGGAACGCGGCATTATTGACCACAATGTCGATCTTACCAAAGGCGCGCACCGTTTGCGCGATGGTCTCCCTGCAGAATGCGGCGTTTGAAACGTCGCCCGAGATCAGGATGCATCGGCGGCCTTCGGCTTCCACCGCCCTTTTGGTTTCCTTGGCGTCATCATGTTCGTTGAGATAGACCACCGCGACATCGGAACCTTCGCGTGCATAAAGCACGGCGACAGCGCGGCCGATGCCGCTGTCGCCGCCGGTGATGATCGCGACCTTGTCTTTGAGCTTTTCCGAGCCCTTGTAGTGCGGTGCGTCGTACATCGGTTGAGGCGCAACATCGCTCTCATGGCCCGGTTTGGTCAGATGCTGCTCGGGAAAGCTTTCGGGATATGCGCGCGCACCAGCCTGCATGGCTTTAGTTTTTTGGTTTCCCGCTCCGGGCTTTTGCACTTCAGTCGCATCCGCCTTGCGTTGGATGTCGCGGCCTTCTCTGGCAACATTCTCGGCTTCCTTGGCAAAACTAGTCTGCGGGAGTTGCTGCGACATGGGTAAAATCCTTTAGGCTTGGACGCACTTCACCCCAAGTTGCTTTTTAGACACATGGATAGCGGGCACGATCCATAAAAATGGCATAAGCTAAAAAGCGAGTGCGGGTCGTTGGTTCCTAGGCTGCGCTTGAGAGAGACGCCGCTAGCGACGTCAGCGATGTGCTCTCGCGGAAACGAACAATCATCGGCCGCTACCGCTTCCTTCTCAGCTGCACGGCGTGAGTGCGGAAACGCTGTCTCCCTTGGTTTCTGACACATGTTCGCCGACAACGAATAACCCAGCTTAGTTCCGAGCCGGAACTACGTATCACTGCCGGTCGACCTGTGTCGCTTGGCGCAGACGCTTATTGCAACGCCGCACGGGAAGTGGCTTTTGGATGAGGGAGTTTGAACAGATGGCGAGTGAAGTTTCGGGCCTGAGAAACATTCGTCGTCTGTCAGACTTGGGCCTGTGGCCAAGGAAGTTGACCATGGACTGCCCAAAATCCGCAATTCATGGAAATGTTATTGCATGTCGCACAAGGGCAGAGGTGTGTCGCACTAACAATGCCAGAACTCAGCCTGAGGAAAAGGCATGGCTCGATCTTGCCGACAACTGAGACAAACTGGCAGACGCATTTTTAGAGCAAGACGCGCATCATCCACCCGCACATTTTGGACGTTCTTCATTATTCACGGGCATGAGGTTTGCCTTGGTAACGCATTATCGTCCTGGGACCGAAGATGACGTTAAGCGCCTTAAGGAGCTGGTTGCATCTGGCGCTTCAGCCGCTCGTGCATCAATTGCCTTAAAGCGGTCGATTGCGGTTACAAAAAATAAAGCTCGCGATCTTGGCGTTCCATTTAGGCCCGACGCGGAATTGAGAAAAGAACGCAAGAAGATATTTCAGAATTCAGCGAACAGTCACAGCCGCCCTTTCACTGATAAATAGAGCGGGCCAACGGTCCAATCCTAAGCAACCGCTGAGCTGGGATTGTCAGTGTTGCGAATTGAAGCTTTTCGGGTTGCTGGCGATAAACTCTTCCCATAGTTCGCGCATTAGTCTCACGACATCCTCTACCAGATATTCCGGCGCAGTCGGATGCGTGTTTGCAAGTTGGCCCAAGCGTACCGTTCCCTGCTTGGGATTACTCGGCTCCGGCACAAACGCGGCATCAGTTGGTTTTTGAACCACCCCATCGGGCGTCACGTTGAACTGATTGCGCGTGACAAGTGCGTGCACCATGCCCGAGCAACTACAACAGACGACCAAGGTTCCTAATTATGCCATTTGCAAATTCCGGAAAATCCGAAATTACGCTTGCGCCGACGGGCAAACCAGTGATCAATTATGCAAAGAGTAGGAGGTTGACGATGAGAATGCCCACGCTGAGCAGCTTCGTAAGCATTCTTGCGCAAGCCCCCGCCGTGTCGGCGGCGTTTGGCCCGGCTTCGCTTTAATGATGACTGCTTTGCTTGGGGCGGTCGCGCTAGGCGTTTTGACCACGCTCATTCTTGTGCGAGCCTTGATTTAATTTGCAACGTAGTACGAAAGATCATGATCAAGAACAGAACGGACTCTACGCACTTAGTGCCACTCCCCGCGATGGTTCGATTGATGATGTGGGCGGCGTACTTATCCTGCGGGATGGTGAGTTCCGTGGCGGCGACGCCTATGTTTACTACACCGGAAACTACGAATGCTCCGCCGCTAACAACTGGCAATGTAAAATGACCAGTCAAGAACATACGCCCACCGAGCGACCAATGGCGGCCAGAGTGCAGCACATCGGGTTCTTTGGGACATACAACGATGCCGGGGCCAAGGTCGATGCAATGGCCCTCGTTGGCGAACAAAGTGTTCGATACGATGCTACGCTGCGCTTGTTGTTCGCTACTTAACGATCAAATAACATCTTCTTTGTCCTAGAGGCCGCTGCAATGCTTTTCGCTTCGTCCTAATGCTCGCGCATTCAGGCGTGACGCTCTTTAGTCTGAGGCCAGCACGATGCTGCAGCCGACGGCACCGGATGGAAGGCGCTGATGGATGCCGGCAAGTACGCTTGCTGATGATCTGGACTGCGCAACGATCGAAAAACTGGCCCGACGTCCCGACCATGCAGGAGCTCGGCTATTCCTTCGTGTTCGATTCGCCATTCTGGGCCACGTTCGCTCGAAGCGAATCCCCACACTAATTTCCGAAAGACCCCAGGCTATTGGCCGCAGAAGGTTGAACCCGGGTTCCTCGATCGCCTCCTTGAAGGCGTCATGCTACGTCGCCCCTTGCTTTTTTTATTAACGGGCCAGCATAGCACAAAGCAGGGTTGCGAGAGCCCGAATTGGCGTAAAATGCTTCTCGCCAATAGGAACGCAACAAGCCAGCACGCTTGATGTGAGCCGGCAACGTCGCCGGTCCGACGAAAGGAACTAGGCCATGCGTAAAGCTCTTCTTGCTGCATCCGCCATTCTGATGGCAGGAGGCATTGCTGCACACGCTCAAACCCAAACGACACCTGGCGGCAGCACCTCCATGTCCAATCAATGCTGGGATGTTTCGACCAACACCATCAAGCAACAGGCGCCCGGCTCAACTGCATCCGGCAGCGCTACGAGCGGCAGTCCCGGGGCGTCAACGTCAGCGACCACGCCAGGTTCAACCACCGGCGCCGCAAGTTCCGGCGGCTCAGCCTCGACCGCGACAACTCGTCCGAGCGGCATGCAGAATTGCTGACGGCACGAATAGCGACCCTGAAGCCACCCCCATCGGGTGGCTTTTCGTTGTCCACACCAAGCGGTGTGCACTGGTAGATATAGCCGCGCAGAATATTCGCATAATGTCCCGACGCTACTCCCAGCTGATCTTAAGTTCTTTGAGATCGATTTGGAGGGAGCGGATAATCACATTTAGCGATATTCGAAATTCGCATCTATCGCAGAATAACGAAGACAAAGTGCTTATTGGCAATAGAAGTCAAGCCCGCGAGATTCCAATGAGCCGTCACATTGCGACGGCCCGGAAGCAGTGATCGAAATTATCCGTAGCTACCTCTCAGAAGAACAGCAGCAAACCCCGCCCAGTTTCAGACGTGCTTCGGTTTCAAGAAATGACGACGGCCATCGTCGCGGCCTATAAGTCAGTGCTCGGGGGGATGTTTTCGACGCAAATTCTCGAACTCGCCAAGGTCTCTAGGGGACTGATCGAAGAACTTGTTGTGACCGAAGATTCGAGGCGACCCGACCGGCCGCGTCACGCGATCACGAAGAATGCCAGAGGCTCGACACGGATACGCAGTCATTGCCGCACAAGCCGGCGCCAGAAGAAGCACTCGCGGGCTCTCAACACACCGGTCAATATGCAGGCGCTCTACGAGGGCAACGACCCGTTTGCCAGCTTCGGAGAAGTCTTGGCTACGATGCATAAAAACTAGTGTGGAGCTGTCCAACCGCGGAGTACATGGAAGCGCAGGAGCATCCGCCCCTGCGCTTCCTCGAAGTAGTTCACGCGGATATGTCCGCGCTTATCTATGGAACGCTTAGTACCATCGGCCCCGACCGTAAAAGCCGCCGCCGCCAATGAGCAGGATAATTAGAATGATGACGATGATTGTGGTGGTATCCATGACTATCCCTCCGCGCTAGGCGTTTAAGTGCAAGGACTGAACTGAAGTAACGTTCAAGTAATCAAGGGGTTCCGCCCAGTTATCCGGCTTGAAGACGTTAACTATGATCGATCAGTCACGTGCTTCTGCTTACGGGAAGCTAGTCGTCCGTGAAGCTGCAGCGATCTGCTCAAAGGCACGCTCGCCAACCTGCCGCAGCTCGAGATCGAAACGATGTAAGCGCCCCACTCACAGCAGCCAGTCTGCATACTTGTTTGCCGCAGTCTACGGCGCGCGCGCTGTTCGTCTCACCGCGTGCGTTTGAGGACCACCGTTTCAACGTCTACCACCGGACGCTCGGTATAGAGAACGGTGTGGAGTTAACCCGTCAGGCTAACCTCACATCGCTATCCGGAGATGCTGATTGGCATCGACCCGGCGTCCGCTAAAACTAGTCCCGATAAAATACGCCGCCGGGTTCAAGAAATGCCCCCCGGCGGCGCTGTCTCAAACTGGGCCATTATAAAGTCACCAACACAGAGCAAGCCCTATGCCAATCGTCGTCATCTAGACGAAAGCCCCGCTTGGGAAGCGGGGCTTTCTTGGGTGGCATTCTAAGGGCTTGAGGCGTGGACAGGCCTCAAATCATCTGTCTGTGCCGGTCCTAGAAAGGTTCAAGCAAGCCTGCGGTGAGCATGCCGGGAATGGAACCTTACGAATAGCGCCGATTTATAGGGTTTTTAGAAGGGAGTATCGCGTATGCCCGACAATCGACGCACCTGGACTGAGGAAGATATTGCCAAAGCTCAGGAGTATGGCCGGCAAGCTTTGCTCTCCCAGACATTGCTAGGGAACTCGGTCGCACCGCCGGCGCAACAGCCGCAGAGGCGTCCAAGTTAGGGCTTTCGCTAAGCCGGCGCCCCGTTGCTCGTCGGGAGACGCCTGAGGGCAGACCCTATTAACTTCCCTTTGCTAGGGTCTGGTCAATCGCGGAGTGACCCCCGCGGTTTTGGGTGCGTAGGAGCCGTCGCTGTTCCCATTCAGCGACGGCTTTTTCGCGCCCGCCATTTTAGCATTGGCGAGCCTTCATTGAGGTTAGACTACCGCTTATTCACGCCGTCCTTCACGGCACCAGGCTGCGTGGCCGAGCCGGTATTGTTCACGCCTGCCGCGGGACCTGCGCCGGAAGTGCTCCCGTCCCCACGGGGCGACGGCATGGTGCTGGTACCGGTGGTACCTTGATTCATCGAGCCCTTATCCAGGGTGTTCATGCCGGGCTTATTCATATCCGTCTGGGCATTGGCCGGTGCGCCAGTGCTCTGAGCAAAGGCGGAGCCACACATGAGGGTGAAGGCAGTGGCAGCAATTAGCTTGTTCATTGGGGTTACTCGCTAGGGTTACAGTCCGTCTAGAACAAGGCAGCAAGAAACACGTTCGTGGCTACGGCTTTGAAAGAAAAACAATCTTTGAAACTCATTGGCACCTTGGTCGTATCGGCGAAAACTAGTGTCCAAATTAAAACACCGACCGACACTGCTACGATGTTCGCTGGTCGGATGACGCAAGAGATGAGAACGGCCCCAGCTGAGAGGACGTGCTGGGGCCGTGAGGGTAGTCGGATCGCCACCGCGTAAGTGGCGTTTACCTCAATCCGCTCCCCGTTCACTCGTTCCTGATGGCACTGGAAAATTCCGAATCGCTTTCCATCATTCGGCATGAGCAAAAAATGCGTTTCCAGTTGTCCATTTCTGTTGCCCGGCTGCGAGATGATCTACAGCGCGACGCAGGAACACACGTCCGTGCGTCACCCGGGCGCTTTCCATTGCGATACCTGCGGGACGCCGGTCCACGAATGGACGGGCCGCTATAACTTCATCAGTTGGAAACCTGTCATGAAACCGAAGGGGCCACATAGGTGGTTTTGGTAGCTAACCACCCATCCTTAAGACAGGAGAGCGGGTCCGATCAATCGATCTGGGCGGTCCCCTCCGGTGGGCAGTAAAGCTTCATTGGAACGCTAGGTCCTGTTGGGGAGCCGGATCGATCCAGACTTCCGGCTGTGGGTGCCAAATTCACTCACCGGGGAAACCGACTCGACCTCGATTGGCGGTCCTGGCCTAGAAACACCCAGGGCCGCTTTTTGGTTTTGTCTTTAACCGCCGAGCCCACCGTCCGCTCCTGAATGAGGAACGGCCCCACCACCCTGTCAGGGAGTACTGGAGCCGTCCCTGCGCCACGCTGGAAAGCCATCGGTACCCGCACAGTACAGCCACATTCCGGGTCTGCTTGCTACATGGAGCGGCCCCAGCAGGTTGGGACAAGCTGGGGCCGCCTTTTCCCGGAGAGGCTTGGGAGCTGGTTCTCCGGAGCAGATGTAACTCTGTTTCCAGCGCCTCGTTTCAATCAACCGCGCCAGCGCCACGTCCCAAAAGATACTATCTATAGATCCTGCTCAGGCCTCTGCGCGTCCTGTCTATGCGCACAGAAGAAGGCCGCCGGTTCACGCGGGCGGGCCTTAGTCATAACGATGTCAGAAATTCATAATTCAGGAGTCTGAACCCATCTGCGGTTCCAGTAGTTGATTACGTCGTTAGCGCCGGTTTAGACGGGATAGACATGACGGAACATAGTCAGCTGATACAGACGTCACGCTTCCTTGAATCGGCGCGAACAGAACTGGCGGCGTTCGAGCGCAGGGAAAGCCAAATTCGCCAAAATCTCCGAAAGGAGCGAGCCGAACAGTTGCCATTGCCGAGCGTGAGGAACGACTTGGTAGCATCACTGTCAAACTAGCAGGGTAGTTTGAGCTCCACCTCCCCCGAGGTGACCAAGCCTCCTGACTGGCGGGCCGTCCCGATTTCCCCACCGGCTCTTTCTTTTTTTGCCGATGTTATTTCATCCTTTTTTTGCCAATGTTATTTCATCGCACTGTCACGGAACAGGCCGTTCACCGGCTCCATTATCGAAATGCAATGGAGCTCACGATATGGATACGCCCCGCCCCAAAGGTCTTGCCACCGCAATCGCTGTCGGTCTTGCGGGGGTCGCTCTGTGTATTGTTCTTTCCATGATCCAATAGCTGCGGGGCCTATCCCAGCGGAGGATCGTCAATGTCTGTTCCCGTTGCCGCTTTCTGAAGCAGAGGCCTGACGTCGGCGCCGCGCCGGCCGCATGCCTTGCAGGTGAACTTGGGTTCCAGATCCGACAACCGAACGTGATCGGGCCAAAGCCCTGAGCTGATGATGACGGAATGCGAGCATTTGAAGTCGCTGCAGTAGACGATCAGCAGGCGGGGGCCGTTGTTCGATCGCATCTCTCCAAGGGTGATTTTTTGCTCTCGCTGCATGTCCCTATTTTGCCATGAATCATAATCAGCCTGAACTAGCCATTCGGCGGGTGAACCGAGGTGGTAGGGGCCCGATGCAAGTCGTCCGGAAGAGTCGTGCATCGGGCCCTTCAATAAGGCCCCAGATCGGCCCGTCGCGCCTATCCGAAAACCCACACGGCGGCCATCGAGAGCAGCGGCACGAAGGCGACTGAGACGAGCAGCACCGGCGTGGTCCGGTTGGCTCGGCGAAGGGAGGGCCTGTCGTCATCGGTCATGAGGGCCCAAGCCCACAGGGATCATTCCGTTCCTAGTCTCTAAGGCTTTGAATATTTGAGAGAAGCCTGGTAGCGCTTGAAAGCCCCAGTGCAGGTTTCGCAACGGGGCACTTATTAAGCAATAGAAATCGGTTCCAATCTGTGTCGTTCCAAACACGCTGAATCAATGAGTCTGCTATAGGTAGGTTGCGCGCATGGCCGCAAACAAGGTAACGGCGGTACGCGCGGGGATCTTGGCAATTCCTCCCGATGCCAAGTTAAACTGGAGCCGTCTGGATAGGCGCTGACGGCTCCTGCTTTTCTTCTGAGTTTCAGATGCCGTTCGACTCGGTCGTCAGATTAGCGCTGATGGCCCAGGCCGATACCGAGCTGAGATGCTTTGACGCGTAGAGCGCCAATAGTCCGCTTGGTCTCCTTGGATATCTTGTCAATCGGTGTCTTGGCCTTCGAATGCTTCTTCAGAACCCTCACGTCGTTCGGTGTCCACTCACGACGTACAACTTTCTTCACTTTCTTGGTAGTTCGCACGCTTATGCGCTCCATTCGATTTGCACGAGGCGGCGCTGTTAGCATCGCCCGTTCATTCGAACAACTTACAAATCAAAGAGATCAAAAAAGTTCTGAGCGTTAAGCTGGACACATCCAGTTTCTATCCTACGCCGAAGAATTAGCGCGAAGGACCTGGATTGGCGGCCTAAGCATGCCCCATAGCATGCGCGGTAGAAAAGTAGGATCGCGTGCCTCTCAAGACTCATCTGCTGTGATCTATTGCCATTGTAGACCGATCATTACTTGATTTCTTCGATTAGGGCCTTGCAACCTTGTGCGTCCTTGCTCATCCACAACACAACACCAAGCTCTGCCAAGTGGTGCGGCAACTCAAAATCGGGACGGGCATGCATATTGTTGACGAATGAGGAAATCGCGCTTTGAGATCGCCTCGTTCAAGATAATCGAAAGCGCGCTGCTTACACCGTTCGACGTACTTGTCGCGCGGAACATCGGCAATAACAGAACGATCCATTCATCAGCTCCCAATCGAATCAGACTCGGACTGGCAGCCGATCAAAGACGACCCGGAATTGAACTGTCTGTTCGAAAGCCAACATTCAGATGCTTTTCAGTCGCGGTGTGGGGATCACGCCACAGCAGCGGAGCAGGAAGCTTCAGTAGGCTCCAATACCTAAGTTTAGGGAAGCGACTCACCGGTATCGAGATTTGAAGACGGGGCGTTGGAAATTCTATTGAGCGCGTACTTTAGTAACGCGCCTTAGCAGCAGAAGAATGGAGGCGGGAGATAGTGCACAGTTTTTGGGGCACCACCTGGGGCATAAAAATCGATGTCTGTGGTCTTGTGCACCTGTCCCGCTTGTGGGCGTTTTCCTCCTGCACCGCTATTGCCCCCAACCAAAGCGACGCGTCGAAGGAACGTTCGGAGAACGCTGGCGTTACAACTTCCAAACAAGGAGCGGCGTCATGAGCAATCCGAGAACCGAAACGACAGACAACGCTAAGAAAGATCCCGACGAGTGGTTCTCGGGCGATGACCCCATGACGGGCGGCCAGGCCGTCTTATCTGAAGACCTTGTGCGAACAAGCGGGCATGCCGGAGTTAGTCAATGACAATTTGACCAAGGCTGAAGCCTCTAAGCTCATCGACGACATGCGTCAGCAGGCGGGAGTGGAGTGATGCCAGAGGAACCAATGATGACTGAGGCGCAGCGAGACGAGCTTAAGACCCTGTGTCGTGGGTAGCCATCGAGACAGGGTAATGGGTAGCGACGTCGCCGCTTCGTACAACCGCGAACGCTGGAACAGCGTCTAACCGAGGATGCAGCAGAGTTACGAGAACAGCTGAAGGTGCTGCCCAAGGTCACGAACGCAACGGTGTTCTGCGGAAGATCAAGCAGAACGAGACGGCGTCGCTTCAGCCAGTGGCTACGATCTCCAATCCCCTCGAAACCGTCGACATAAGAATCAAATCAGGGGAGCGCATGTCGGAGTTCACTGCACGATACTAGCGGAGCCAAGCAGCAGCAACAGCGGCGATGGCTGACCGTCGCTGGATCGATGAGAGAGAAAAATTCAAGTTGCTTCGCGTCGCTCGTGAATACGACAAGCTCGCACGCCACAGCGTCCGCGCGAGCCGCAAGCGAAAGAGCAGTAAGGGCATGAGGGGAGTCCGCCCAACCGATCGGCCGGACGGTTCGTATGAGCCCGATGATGATGCCGTGGACAATCAGGCGGTATTAACGGATCGCTCGGAAGATCGCCGCTATGACGGGGGAGCCGGTCCAGGTCTGCAACGAGGATTCTGTCATAGCCGTGGTGCCGGCTCCCTGCCGGCAATAGATGCCCGGCGTCGGCAACAAACTGGTGTGGCTGGTCCTTACCCGATGACTTAGCGGCGGCCGTCGAGGCCGCCAGCGCGTGGAACGGTGACATGACTGATGCTCCGCCGGACGCCCCGCTGAGCCCGAACTAGATCGATCCGACCTTCCCGCCCCGGGCGACATGACCCACCTTCAGGCCGCAGGACACGGACAAATGTCCGGACAATGGCGGACGGGCGGGATATTGTCCTTCCCCGACATTCTACCGGCAAGGAACGGTCACCCGCGATCCGCATTCTGCTTGGAGGGAAGAATGGTAGCGAATGCCCCAGAATCTCCGTCGATGACGTAGGAGTGGAACTACGAGACGTCGAGGTCGCTCAACAGGAAGCTGCTCAAGCGCTGGCTGACATGGCCCGGGAGGCGGTAAGCGCCACCACGGGTGAACCCGCGCAGCATACGGCCGTGGAAGTCTGGGACGATGCCGGACTGGTGCTTCAGGTAAAATTCTCGTTTGAGATAAAGCGAACGAACTAAGGCCCGGCTAACCGGAATTATGGTCAACATCATCCCGAGATTTTTTTCGCTGCGATCTCCCGTCGCCGACGGCGGGCGGTGCCGCGCGGCTACCCCTCCGGCAGGGTGGGTTCAGTTAGGAACGCGCCTCCTCCGATCGCATTGGTCCGGCACGTGTTGCCCTTTCGCGAGGCTATCCATGGTGAAGAAAAAGCACAGCGTGATTATCGAAACCCCCACGGAGGCACGTCAAGCTGAACCGGGCCCTTCAATCCTACGGCTACTCCTAGCGAGCGTTGCCATGGCCATCGCCGCAATGGGAGTTGTTTGGCTTTGGTTTTTTTCCGGACTTAGGGTGACCTGAGAGGATCATCTTAGCCAAAGGTACAACAGGCGCCGGTGTTCACGGCCGAAGTTCCGAGATCAACGAGACCGACGCGCTGGCTTGAGTCTCCTTGCCGTTATGGAGTGGATCATGCGTAGTTGGACGCCGTCGATCGTGCCGGGGGAGAACGACCAGACCATCTACTTGGTCGCCGACGATTTCGGAAAGATCGGCCGTGCTTGGCGGGAAGCTGATTACGGAGCTGCCGACCTGGAGACAGTCATTCAGCAGCTGCTCTCCGGCGAATACACCAACCCCATCCGGATTGTCGCTTTCAACACCTCGGAACGCTGGTCCGAAGATGTTTCCGAAGACGTAGCTGCGGAACTACGACGACGTTGCGACTTGCAGATGCGTGAAGTCCCCTCCGCTCTCTCTGATTTTGTGGAACGCCACGAAGGCCGAGACCGCCTGACGCTGCGGCTGCCCATGCGCCTGGGATGATACGATGGCACCGGAGCAGCCGCGCGAGTTTGATCGAGACGAAGTCGTCGTTTGCATCGTGTTGGCGGTCTGCATAGGCAACTGGCTGATTTCAACCGTCTATCGCATCGCGGGGTAAGCATCGCCACCGTTGAATTCGAAAGTTTTCGGCTGTTGCAGGTCGCCATCATCAAAGACCGCGGCAAGAAGTTCATTGTCGAGCCGCCGTCACGCGTCAGCGCTGCGGCTCGGGTCACCCTTCTCGACCTGAGAGCCCAAGGCTTTGACATCGCACTTCGCAGCGCAAGGTAGAGCCCGGCGCTAGACGCTCAAGAGGGGACTCGTCCGCCGCAGCCGTATGACGAACCGATCGAGCTGCCAAAGCTCGATATCGCACCGCGATGTAACCAGATCACGCGCTTGCGCAATAGCCGCTCCATCGTCATCGGCAATCAGGTGGTAGGGCGGACCCGCGATGCTATCGCCGTTCATCTGGTATGCTCGATACTGTGGCATCACCCCGCTCCCCGGCCGTCTGATCCGCCTCGATAGTCGCCGAGCCCGTGAGGAGACCACGAATGCTTCCACTTCGGGCCGTCCTCCTGCTCGAAAGCTTCCGCGAGCAACAGCCAATCATCAGCGAGCCCCAGCCACGCAGCTTCATCGAAAGCGTTCCGCGCGGTCGTCGCATTCAAGCGGCAGTATTCCGCTCTTTCGCGACATTTCTCAGCGCGCGATTTTTCCACATCGACGGCATTAGGTCGCCTGTTTGAGGCCGGGCGAATTGAGCCATTCCGTCATATGGAGCGCCGTTTCATTCTGCCGTGCTTTTCGCAGCACGGCATCCCGTTGCGGCCCCGGCGGAAGCGCTTCACTGTGTGAAGGTGTTACGTCTCTTCAGCGAGCCGCTCCTCGAGAGATCGGGTGTGTTTGAAACGGCGACGCTTCTTCATGGAGCGCCCCTTTCCATTCCGGAGGAAGGCGGGAGCGCAACAGGCGTTCTCGGCACCGACAAATACCCAGGACAGTTCGGTGATCCTGAAGCAATTTGTGCGGATGTGATTGGTTCCTATTGGGGCTGGGTCATCTCCTAGGGGAACGAGTGAGTGCGAAGCGGATTGAAACTAGGCGTCACTTACCCCGGTGGCGTCTCGACTACCCCAGCGGCCCCAGCATGTCCCCCGGCTGGGGCCGTTTCGATTTTTAAGGCGCAGGAACGAACGCATTCAGCAGCCGTTTGCCCCGTCTGAAGATAGACCCCAAGGAGACCTCCAATGAAGAAGCTAATTGCAGTTACCGCGTTCACGCTCATGTGCGGCTCGGCTTTTGCTCAAACGACTGGCGCACCGGCAGCCGCCCAGAATGACATGAACAAGCCTGGCATGAACAATCCGGATAGGGGCTCAATGAAGCAGGGCACCACCGGGGCGAGCACCATGCCGTCACCCCGCGGCGACGCCAGCACTTCCGGCGCGCCTACCAGTGCTCCCGCCAGGAACACAGGTGATATGACCGAGCCCGGCGCCGTTAAGGATGGCGTCAACAGACGGTAGGGCGTCGCGCCAGCAAAGAAGTGGCCCGCCAGTGAGCCGGCGGGCCTCGATATACCCCAGGTATCAATCCTTGGCGCTAAGCGTCGAGCGGCCCACCAAGATCGCAGCCCGCCCCTCCACGTCGCTAATGCGGCGCTGTAGGACGAGCGTAACGGTGCATGCCATCGAAGGCGAAAATAGACTTCAGCCTTCAATCCTTTGGGAACAGCTTGTCCCTGATGTAGCGCGATGTAGGGGTCAGCCGCAAGCCGCGCGGTTTCCGCCAAGCGGCGTGGCTGATCTCTTTTTTGTCGCCGATCAAAAGACGACCCGAAGCTCGCTTGGCGATAAAGATGGCGTCGCTCATTTTGCGACCCGAATGACGGTTGGTACGGTTGATCTCTTTCCAGAGCTGCAGTCGCCCCAACTTTACCTTGGGCAGCTCTTCTTTGAGCTCGCGCTTGATGCACTCCTTCTCGTCTTCGTTGCCACGCTTGCGTCCGCCCGGGAACATCCATCGGCCATCAACGCGCCGTCGAACGAGCAGCACGAGACCTTTCCTTACCGCGACTAGTTTCGAAGATCTGGCCATCTGAGACGGAATACCTTCAAGTCAGAAATACTATCGATAATTAAATGCGGCGCGAAGTCGGTTTCCCACCCGCGCCTGGTCACCCTACCAGCTCGATGGAAAAAGCCGCCGCTGGGTTGAGATCAGCGGCGGCCTTTACGCATTACACTTCCCGCGGGGGTGTCTGACCGCGGTTGGATCGAACCCTATAGGCCGGCACTTAAGAAAGGATTGGCCGATCCGTTTGCAATTTAGTTTGCCGTGCTGGTTCCGAGCGCAGGCAACTCTGGCGAGATGTTAGCGGGTGCCGCCCCCGCCGCCGATCTACATCCCGAACAGCAGGACGCCGATCCCGCTGGCCGTTAGGGCCAGCGTAGCGGCAATGGACAGTACGAACAGCCACTCGTCCCGCTCCATGGCAGGACGCGGGACCCGGGCCCCGCCGCTTCCTTGATCTGTGTCATGGGAACAGGCTCACAGCCCTACTCGGCCGCCTTCTTGATCGAGCGATTGCAATAGTGGCAAAAGCGTTCCTGGACGTCGCGGTGATAGTAACTTCTGATCCCGCACGGCTTAAAGATGATAGATTGGCGATCCTCGGCGACTTCGAATGTGGATCGTTGAAATTCGCGCACAATGCTCCGCGCCAAGCGAGCTCGGCTCGTAGCACCATCAAGGTCCCTGAATCCTTCAGGCGGATTTCGGAGTGCTCGTTGAGCTGATGAAGCCACTGGCTTTCCAGGGAACAAAGGCAAATGGAACCCAAGATGGAAGCCCTGGCTGCAACACCTTTTGATCAATCGAATAAACTTAAGCTTATCCGCATTATGAAGTCGCTGTTATGTTGCTCGGATAATTAGACAATTAAACGTCGGAGGCGGTGATGCAAGATCTAGAACAACAGGAGATCGAAGACCGGCGCAATTTTTTGAAGTCCGCTGGCAGATTTGCGGCCGTAACACCACCGGCTATCACGCTGTTGCTGTCAACCTCCCTGACCTCCGATGCGATCGCCGGATCGGGCGCACGCGGTTATGGCGGGCCGAAGGGAAATAATGGCTACGGCAATGGCGGCCGGGACGGCAGCCCAAATGGCAAGGATGACAAATACCGATAACGCCGTACCGTCATCCAAATTCGATCAAGCCTTCGCCAAAGCGCGGGGACAGCGCAATGCTTGGTATCTGAAGTGATGGTCACTCAATGGAAAAGCCTGAAGCCGGAGGTCCCGCTCCGATGCACCTATTTTCGAAGATTGAGAGTATTGTTGAGGACTACCGTTTGGGTATTCGTGCGGGCGGAACCGCACAGACAAGCAAACCTGGCGCGGTTTACTACGCGAGCATCAGCCACAAGCTGACGCGAGAGGTCCTCGACCGGCTTAAGTTGTCGGCGGATGACGCTTTTATTGACATCGGCTGCGGCAAAGGTCGCGTCCTGGCGATTTCAGCGACATATCCAGTCGAATCGATTGTCGGCGTCGAATACGAGCGAGCTCTGGCCAGGATGGCGCGGGTCAACATTGCTCGGCAGGACCATCCTCGAATTAGTGTCTGGCAAGGGGCGGCGGAAGACTTCGACTATTCGAAGATTACAGTCGCTTATGCCTTCAATCCGGTCGAGCCGGACGTTCTGGATCTCATCCTTGCCAAGATCAATCAGGATCGCATGAACTTGGCCGCCAACCGGAGGCGCTCCTTCCGTATGGCCTATGTGATGGAAAGCCTGGAGCAGCGTGCTGTGTTTGCAAGCCATTCATGGCTACACCGGTACGACAGTTTCACCAACTCGGGTGGTCACGCCATCAGCCTCTATCGATCCATGCATTAGTCTAGACGCGCGCGCCAACGGCCCTCACGAGCGAGCGCCCCGTTTCTAAGAAGATTTTCGGCGTCCACGCCATTCTGGTCATCTCTTTTCAGAATGCGTTAAGCCACCCGTCAAGGTTCCCGCCTCACAAACCCGAAAATAAGGACAAACAGCGGGCCGCTTGCATCCCTAACTTCAACCGCCATCGGGCTACCTGAAGGTTCAATGATTCTAGACGGCAGATCCTTTGCCATGTCTACTAACAGCTCGGCAGCTGCTGCCTGAGCCTCGGCAATATTCCGCAGTTCTGCCCCATGATGGTCTCTGGAGAAAGTGTCGCCGTCCCGACAATCGAAATAATACTGGGGCATGGCAAGGTAATCAAAGCGGTCTTACATTGCTTGTTCCCTGACGTGCCGCGCGGCTCTCGGTCGCATGTTCCTGCCGGATTGTCGCCCCCGCTTTCAAGATTGCTCGCAGAATTATATTACGAGGCACTAAGTTGGGGCAGCCTAGAACCTAGAGTTGGGCGCCCAGTTACCATCGTGTCAATTGTCTACTACGCGCAGGAGAGTTCCATGAAGCAGCTCTCTGATCTTCAAATGGCCACAGCGTCAAGCCTGATGGCCGGCGCCATGCAGGCAGCTGTCATTCAGACCTTGATCCGCAATCATCTTCTCACCGACGAGGAAGACCATGAGATTTACGAGCAGGCACTCCTGATGCTTGAGACCAACCAGGCAAGATCATGGGCACCGGATGTGTTCGAGGCCGCCCGCGAACTGATCGAGCAGCACCTTCGGTGTAAATAGGTATCGAACATCCAGCCGAGACGCCCATTTCAGCGTCAACGTGAGCGGCGCGGGCTTCAAGCCCGGCACCACTCTCAAGCGATGCTCAGTTGATAAACCGAACAGCAAGCATAAGCCGATCGCCCTGCGTCGGCGGCGATGCCCTGTGGTAGCAAGAGGTATCCTGAACGAAGCCGGTGCCGGCGGGTCCTTCGATGGTTATCTCGTTCTCGACGCCATACCTAGCTCTCACCGCATCCTGGCTTGCGACGGCCGATCCGAGAAGCATCCGCAATGGCTTCCGTTTGTGCGAGCGCCGCATCATGACATGCGCTCCAGAATGACGATCGGTGTCCGTAATATAAAAGCTGGCGTAGACGAAGTTATAGCCGCCAACGTCGTAATGGTAGTCAATGACGTGATGCTTCAGTTTTCGCCGCTCTTCATCGGTGTAGTCGGACGCAAAACTCCAATCAAGGATCGTCATGATCCGGCGCGGTTCGTGTCCGAGATAACCGGTCACGATCGATCGCAAGACTGGATCATCAACAACGGCCTGAACCGCGGGGCATCGAGCAGGATCTCGCACGCCACCAATCGGCACCTGCCTGCCGTCAGGAGTTTTTCCGCGCCGCACGTCGGCATACCTGAACGTGGGACCATTCGGATCGTAGTTGGCGTGAAGCTGCTCGGAGCGCGTGAAGTTATCAATCTCGGCGATGGTGCTTGCGGGAAGATTGAGGCCGACGAAAACAGCCTCTTTGTGGATCGTTTGGACGATCTGTCCTACGTCAGCGTCTGGAAATAACGTCGAGCTTCTTTCGCGAACGGGAATCGGTCCGTCGACCAGTCGCCTCATACCTCCGTAAACGGTTCGAACAGTTCGAAAACGACCTAACGCGTACTGGACGTCACCATGACCAATTTTGGCTGCAACTGACTTTAAATTCATTGCCTACTCCTAAGGACGCAGCTCCTCTGATTTGGGAAATCTCTGGCCGGAGAATGGGACCTGATTTCACGACTGCTAGAGAAAAAACGCCAGAAATAAGCGTGCGGAACCAGTTAGAATAATTCTAACAGCACGAAACTATAGTTAACGGTTTAGCGAACGCGAATGATCTGGGCGCCCGTGACACGTTTTCCGGCATCGATCATCGTCTCGAACCTCCGTCGCTCGGTGTCCGAGGTTGCCGACGACGGTACTTCCGTCAGGGCGTGGCAACTGACATTGCGAAATATCTCCGGCATCATCTCGGTGACGCTATTGGAGGCGTGGAGAACGAAGCGGTGGCGGACGATATCGCCGAAGGCGGTTTGCACTGGAGTGACAGCGCGGAGCGCCACAAGCTTGCGGCCGAGTTCGATCTTCTGCTCCACGACCCGCGCGGTCGCCGCAGCCCTCGCCTGTTTCTCCGCTACGGTCTGCTCTTGCTTGTTCGGCTTTGGCGGCGCCTCTGACTGCGGTGCTGGTGCAAGAATGCGGCGCAGCTTGTTGCGAATGATATCAGACAGAGCGCTTCGCACGTCCGACTGATGGAAGTGTTCTAAGCCTGCGCATCGTCTGGAAAATTTCGACGAGAGCGATCTGGTCGAAGGGCCTCGATCAACTCGAGGCCGCAATCCGCGAGCTCTCTGCTATTGCAAGCGCTATACACAGCGCTGACGTATGGTTCAGTAAACGCGCCTCAGTTGCCCTCAGATCCGAGGATGCACCGACACGCCGAGATGATCTGGCCGCGGGCGTCGTAGTCAAAGTATTTCCGCCGGTACAGGCCCTTCTGAAAGTGAAACATCACCTCCGGATCGGCCAGCGTCGATTGAATCCAGGATGCTTTGGACCTCAGCAGCCAGTACGGGCGTTTCCCACGGATGCCGATACTGCTCAACCGTACCAGCGGGTGCCGGCAAGTCGTCGCAGTCGTCGTCCTCATCGCGGCTGGCGCCCGCGCGGCCCCTCATTTGCGCCCCTCCATAAATGTGCAGCCAGGTCGCGCGTTCGTCCGGCGTCGACCTGGCTATTGAGCGCCAGGCCCGCCAAGGAAAGACGCTCAATCTCTAAAGTAAGAAGTGGAGTCGCTCTCAGCAACGCCTTCTCAATCGCGCGCTTCCGCGACGTCAGTTGCAGCGTGGTCCGGCCGAAGCCGTTTGGCATCACCCTGACGATCTCATAGACCGCGCCGTCGGTTTCCTGGTCAGGACGTCGCCCTTCCGCTCCCCGGCGACCGGAGCGTCGTCGTTGGGCTGTCCCAGATGCCCGAGATGTCCACCTTTGGCGCGCGAGATGTCCGCCACTGGGTGCCACTCGCAGTTGCTCGTCACGGCTCGGGGATTTATGGGCTACTGTGCGCCGGTGACGAAAGGCGGGGGTTGTGATGCCGGAGTATCGAGCCTACCTCATGAACGGCGATCGCATTGATGGTCCGCCATACGTGCTGGTCGCGGATGACGACGGATCAGCGATCGCGCTTGCGTGGTCGCTGGTCAGGCAGCGCGACATCGAGCTTTGGCACCTCAATCGGTTCGTCATCCGGCTTTCCGCAACAACCGACCCGGCGTAAGTGATGGCGCACGCCTTACGCGCACATCGCTATGTCGAAGCCTGGGCCCTCAAATCGAGAAGCGTCTTACGGTCGGTGGCGGTCGCATGCACGGGCTCCCGAACCACGAACACCATCCCACGGTTCTCGACGATCGTGATCCGTAGCGACGACAGGCTGTTGAATTCGAGCGTCGCGGCGAGCGAACCCGGATCGCCAGCGCGGCGATAGATCTCCAGCATCCACCCGTCGCGGCTCATGGCTTGGGACCCGCGTCGACGGAGAGCTCGCGCGAACGCTTGCGCAGTTCATGGAGACGTCCGTCGACGGCTTTCGTGCTGCGCTTCAGAGCGGCTGCAATTGAAATAGAGGAACGACCCGAAGCACGCAGCTGGAGCAAATGCTCATCCTCCTTTGCCGTCCAAGGTTTGCTTTTCTTGAGCATCTCACGACGCCGACGTGCCGTCGCGGCGGCCGGACTGACCTGCGGGGACCTTCGCCAAGGCGCGGATCCTCGCCCTTACTGCGGGCGCGCTCCGCCGAAGGGCATTTGCAATCAAAACATTGGAACGGGCGCCCGCGCGAAGCTCGAGCAGCCGCTCATCATCGTCAACAGTCCAGGGTCTATTGAAATCTTTCGACAACGGAACCTCGACCTCGCGCAGCGCGAGCCGCAGTCCGCCTTTCGTTCCGCACGCGGCGCCTGCTAGGGCTACTAATGACGGTTGGACAGCTCGGCTGCAAGCTTTTGCCATTCGCACAAGCCCTTTGAGCCTCTCGATATCCGCTCTCAAGTTGCGAAGCTCGGTCGTGGTCTGCACGAGATATTGCTCGTCGAAAACCCTCGACAGCGGCACCTTCGTTCGATTCACGCAAAGCGGCCAGGACCTCTTCGCCTGATGTCCGAGAGAGGCTGGAAAGCGTTGACGCTAGGCCTTCGTATGCACTGCCTGCCCTGAAGTTTAGAATTTATCGACCGTCCGGAAGTTCCGCAACGGCAGGTAGGAACGCGGGTTGCGCGAAGCGTTTTTTGAGAGCGCCTGGTGCTTGATCCGTCCTTTGGCGCATCGGAATGGTGGCCCAGCCGGCGGCCAATCGGTAAGCCATACTTGAGGAGCACAAGAAGGCTACGTGGGCCAAGAGGGACGACGGAAAGCGCGATGGTGGCCTCGGTTAGCAGCTTTCGCTGCGCTGCAGCGCCTTCAAGAACACCCCGGCCTCCGATTGCCGAGCGTTGGTAACTCATCACCGTCACAACGATAGACTAGGAACGCCCCTCACAAGCCGGCGTTGTTTCCATGTTTTTCATTTCTTGTGAGGTTGATCATGCGTCACCTGATAAACATCGTCGCGATAGCGACAATACCCGCCTGGTTAGGCGTCAATATGAATTCTGCTGCAGCGCAGGACCTGTTCAATGAGAGATGGTCCATCATTCCAAAGGCTCACGCAGAACCTGCTCCTGCAGCACCCGACCGAACCAAGCAAAATGCGCCAGCGCAGGCTCCAATTGGCGAACAGCCAACGCCATCACCGCGCGATCGAGATCAAGCAGCCGCACGATCTTACAATCGGATTTTCTCCGGAAAGGCATCCTTCTATTCTTACTCGAAGGGCAAGACCGCGAGCGGAGCCACCTTCGATCGAGAAGCCATGACCGCTGCGCATCGCACCCTGCCATTCGGCACAAGAGTTCGCGTGATTGATCTTGCCAGCACCAAGTCAGTAGTAGTGAAGATCGTCGACCGCGGTCCCTGGATTCGTGGCCGCATTCTCGATCTATCCCTCGGCGCCGCCCGCACCCTGGGGATCACGGATCGCGGCGTAGCTCAGGTTCGCGTAGAGGTACTTTAGGTTTCTGGCACCAATGCGGATACCCCCGGCGGCGGTGACGCGCTCGCCCGCCGAGTGTCTCCCGACGACGTTCGTCTGACGTTGCCAACGACCCAGTTCTACCAATGTGCGCGCTACGAGGGCCCTCTCCTGCCGCTTCCAAGGTGATTATCGAGCCGAACTGCTTACGAACGGCCCAGCCGATCGCCGATCCTGAAAGGCTGCACGCCCGCCTCCTCTGATCGAAAAGTCAACGCTGCTTCCATATCCGCTCTATCCTGAACACAGTTTCGCCTCTTCGGCTGCGTTAATTCAGACATACAGAGTGGTGCGGCTCTATATGGCTGTCCCTGGGACGTTTCGGAGCCGAAGATGTCTGCGTTTCATTGAACGCTCGCTCGACGCAACCAAGATCCACCGATCGATCTCAGCAGGAGCACTTCATTCGGAGCACCAGATGGATTTCACCCCAAACGACAAAATCATCGCTGGCTTGGATAGAGAACTCTCGAGCCTGAGGCGAGAATTGGAAGACAATCCTACGGACCCTCCGGCGAGCATCAATAGATTCCACGGCGCGCCGGCGACGACGACCCATCGATTGACGAATTGGCGCCACGTGGCTTTCTTCGGTTCTCTGGTGGGAGCATCCATTGGCATTGCTAGTTGGTGGTGGTCACCCTCCGCGAATTCGACAATGAATGCTGGCTCGGCCTTAGCCCCTCTGACACAGCCCGCCACGAAAGACGGTGCGCCAATCACCCCTGCCCGGTCTTCCGACTTGGCACAACACCTCCAAACGATGACACGCGATCTAGCCGCCCTGAAGCAAGCTGTTGAACAGATGAACGAGAGGCAAGAACAGTTTGTCCGTGACAATGATAACGTCACAAACCAACTAAAGGCGAGCCAAGAACAAGTCGCACGTAACAATAGTGCCGTCGACCAAGTAAAAGAGACTCAGATTCTGATGGCGCGCGAGAGCCAGGCGCTCACCGATCGGCTCAACGCAAGCGAGAAACAGCCTACCCGCGGTGTGGCCAACGCAGAGCCAACGGAGACTACTGAAGAGCCAAAAGTGAGCGCCGAGGAGCCGAAGGTGATGCCCGAAATACCACTGCCGCGCCCGCGCCAGCCTGCCGCTGTGGCGCAGATGCTAAGGCCGGCCCCGAACTCGGCTAGGGCGCAAGCGCAAAAGCCACAACCGTCATTGGCGTGGCCGTGGTCAATGCGCTGATGCCAAGACCTGCGATGATGACAAGTCTCGTTCTCGAGTGCGGCTTTTTCTTAGCCGCGTATCGGCGCTCTGGGAAAGGCAGCATCATTGTGCTGGAAGTTGCGGATGAAGATGCGGCCCTTCGAGCTGCGCGATTGATCGCTCGCGAAACCGGACGCTGTGTCAGTGTGCATTATGCTGACATGGCACTGATTTGAGACCATCCCAGCTGCTAGGACGCATTGAAGTAGGTCTTTCAAATGGTTCGCTACTTTTTCGACCTCCAAGACGGCGATGTCTTTTGTCAGGGACGATCAAGGCACGGATGTGCTGGACATCGCAGAAGCCCAAATGGAAGCAGCCGATACATTGGCTGACATGGCAAAGGACTTGTCTATGAGATGTCTGGACTGCTCGAGGCACCCCATGGCAATTGAGGTTCGAGATCCGGACGGTCCGCTGTTTTCCATCGGCTTTTGCATTTTCGAGACGAACGCAGTGAGCGTATGCAAGATTACAGCGCATATATCCTAGGAGCCGACGGCGTTGTCCTAGAACGCATAGACCTGACTTGCGTCGATGATGATGATGCCCTGCAACAGCCGAACACCTCTCCTCAGTACATCGGCTCGTCCAACTGTGGCAGGCAAGCCGCTTCATAGCGACCCTGGTGCCGCGTCCCACAATCCAATAGAGCCATCTTGCCTGACGAGGAAAAAGATTCAGTACGCACGCCACAGTGCAGACGTTGCCGGTTTTCCCTGTTCGATGCCCTCATTCGTTACTAGAGTCCATATTTTCGCATCGCCCGGCGGCCCCCTCCAAGACGCC
>JAESGW010000573.1_pt1 | contig 24837 bp, 24 predicted proteins | sample 9269791 | NCBI WGS metagenome assembly JAESGW01 (sample SAMN16773120, study PRJNA677053) | algae metagenome | isolation source: Aphanocapsa lilacina HA4352-LM1 and co-occurring heterotrophs from near cave... | place: USA: Maniniholo cave, near Haena, Kauai, HI | collected 2009-07-28 | reverse complement strand
ATGAACATTCGGGACAACTACCTTCTCTCTTCTGCCTATCGGTTGGAAGAGCAGGGCACAGTCAATTGCCCATACCTCCCCGGCGCACCGAGGGACAAGCTACCGGCCTCGTGCCGGTAGTGTTGACTGTCAAACCCTTCGAAGCAGTCGAGTTGCGCACGGTGATCGCCATGGCCACGCAGCGGCTGAAGCTCAAGAGGCAACTGGAGCAACAAGGGGCTATTCAGGCGGAACTGCAGCACTACCGGCAGTTGCACCACCAGAGAATCGGCAATGGAATCATCTTGGACAACCCGGAGGAGGGCGCTCAAAGCCCGGCAGAGAGACGTCCCCGGCAAACTTTTGAACGCGGCAGGGAGATCTCCCTCTGATCCTCAAAGACCGCCTCCGAGGAAGGCTATCGGCTACCTGCGGCCAAAGACGGCTGATGGTACTCCTGCAGAGATTTCACCTCCAGCGGCCCCTTCTGCAGCGCGGCAATAGCCGCCGTGACGGCACGGGCAGCAGCTAGGGTGGTGATGACCGGGATCTTCTGGGCAAGGGCGGTACGGCGGATTACCTGGGCATCGGTCTGGGCTTCGCTGCCCGAGGGAGTGTTGAAGACCAGCTGAATCCGGCGGTTTTTGAGCAAATCGCCGATGTGGGGACGACCCTCGTGGATCTTGAGCACTTTCTCGACTGCGAGGCCCTGCTCCTGCAAAAAACGCTGGGTGCCCTCGGTGGCGATCACCCGAAAGCCCAGGTCGAGCATCTGCTGGACAATCGGTACGACCGCGGGCTTGTCGCGGTCGGTGACGGAGACAAACAACGTGCCGGCCGTGGGCAGCTTCTGCCCGGCGCCGATCTGGGCTTTGGCAAAGGCGCGGCCGAAGTCGGTGTCGATGCCCATCACCTCGCCGGTCGAACGCATCTCCGGCCCCAGGATCGTGTCGGTGCCGGCGAATTTTTCAAAGGGCAGCACCGCCTCTTTGACGGCGATGTGGCCGGGGATCACTTCCTCGGTAAAACCCAATGCTTCCAGGGTGCGCCCCGCCATCACCCGGGCGGCAATCTTGGCAAGCGGTACCCCGGTCGCCTTGGCCACGAAGGGTACCGTGCGCGAGGCGCGCGGGTTGGCCTCCAGCACATAAACCTCGGCACCCTCCCTGTGGGCTTTGACGGCGTACTGGACATTCATCAGTCCCACCACCTTCAGGGCACGGGCCAGTTTGACGGTCCAGTCGCGGATAACGGCCAGCACGCTTTCATCGAGAGTGCGCGTCGGCAGCACGCAGGCCGAATCGCCGGAGTGGATGCCCGCCTGCTCGATGTGCTCCATGATCCCGCCTATCACCACCTGTCCGGTCCGATCGCAGATAGCGTCCACATCGACTTCGACGGCATCTTCGAGAAATTTGTCGATCAAAATCGGGCGGCCGGGCTCCACCTGAACTGCGTGGGTCATGTAGCGTCCCAATTCTTCGTCGGCATAGACGATTTCCATGGCCCGCCCCCCGAGCACGTAGCTCGGGCGCACCACCACCGGGTAGCCGATGCGGCCGGCCACGGCCACGGCATCGGCGGTGGAGCGGGCCATGCCGTTGGCGGGTTGCCGGATACCGAGTTGCTGGCACAACTGCTCGAAGCGCTCGCGGTCCTCGGCAGTGTCGATCGAGTCGGGGGAAGTTCCCCAGATGGGCACTCCCGCCTTTTCGAGAGGGACAGCAAGGTTGAGGGGCGTCTGGCCGCCGAACTGGACGATGACGCCCACCGGCTTTTCTGCTTCGACGATGTTGAGCACGTCCTCGCGGGTGAGCGGTTCGAAGTAGAGCCGGTCGCTGGTGTCGTAGTCGGTGGAGACGGTCTCGGGGTTGGAGTTGACCATAATCGTCTCAAAGCCGTCTTCAGAGAGTGCAAAGCAGGCGTGGCAGCAGCAGTAGTCGAATTCGATGCCCTGACCGATGCGGTTGGGGCCGCCCCCCAGGATCATTGCCTTTGGCCGCTCACCGGGAGCAATCTCGGACTCTGAAGCGTAGGTCGAATAGTGGTAGGGCGTGAAGGCCTCGAATTCGGCCGCACAGGTATCGACCGTTTTAAATACTGGCGTTACGCCCAGTTCCTGACGGGTGGAGCGCACGGTCTGCTCGTCGGTGCCGGTGAGAAAAGCCAGCTGGACATCGCTGTAGCCTTTTTGCTTGGCTTCGAGCCATTCGGCGGCGGTGAGGGAGGCCAGGTCGCGACCTTGGTAGGCACGCTCGAAGGCGACCAGTTGCGCGAGCTTGTCGAGAAACCAGGGGTCGACAGCGGTGAGGTCGTGGACCTGTTCGACGCTGAAACCGGTCATCAGCGCCTGGCGGATCTGAAAGATGCGATCGGGGGTGGCGGTGCGCAACTGGCTTTTGAGCGTCTCGGCGTCGGGGATCTCTTCAGGACGGTCGGCACCGAAGCCGAAGCGCTTGATCTCCAGCGAGCGCAGCGCCTTTTGCAGCGACTCGCAAAAGGTACGGCCGATCGCCATCACCTCGCCCACCGAGCGCATGGCGGTGGTGAGCACCGGCTCGGTGCCGGGAAATTTCTCAAAGGCCCAGCGCGGGATCTTGGTAACCACGTAGTCGATCGTCGGCTCGAAGCTCGCGGGGGTCTGCTGGGTGATCTCGTTGGTGATTTCATCGAGGGTATAGCCCACGGCGAGCTTCGCGGCGATCTTGGCGATTGGGAAGCCGGTGGCCTTGGAGGCGAGGGCCGACGAGCGCGAGACGCGCGGGTTCATCTCGATGACGATCACCCGGCCGCTCTCGGGGTGGACGGCAAACTGAATATTCGACCCGCCCGTCTCGACGCCGATTTCGCGGATCACTTTGATGGCCGCGTCGCGCAGGCGCTGGTATTCCTTGTCGGTGAGGGTCTGGGCCGGGGCGACGGTGATCGAATCGCCCGTGTGCACCCCCATCGGATCAAAATTTTCGATCGAGCAGATGATCACGACGTTGTCGGCCAGATCGCGCATGACCTCCAGTTCGTACTCCTTCCAACCGAGGGCCGACTCTTCGACCAGCACCTGGGAGGTGGGCGAGGCGTCCAGGCCGATGCGGATCATCCGCTCGAACTCCTCGCGGTTGTAGGCGATGCCGCCGCCGGTGCCCCCCAGCGTAAAGCTGGGCCGCAAAATCAGCGGAAAGGAACCAATCTCCTCGGCCACTACCCGCGCTTCCTCAAGGGTGTGGGCAAAGCCCGAGCGCGGCACCTCCAGGCCGATCTTCTGCATCGCCTGCTTAAATAGCTCGCGGTCCTCGGCTTTTTTGATGGCGGGGAGTTTGGCGCCGATCAGTTCGACGCCGTGGCGATCGAGCACCCCGGATTCGGCCAATTCGACGGTGATGTTGAGCGCCGTCTGGCCCCCCATGGTAGGAAGCAAGGCGTCCGGCCGCTCGCGTTCGATAATGCGCTCGACGAACTCGGCGGTGACCGGCTCAATATAGGTGCGATCGGCCGTGGCAGGGTCGGTCATGATCGTCGCCGGATTGGAGTTGACCAGGACAATCTCGTACCCTTCCTCGCGCAGCGCTTTGCACGCCTGGGTTCCGGAGTAATCGAACTCGCAGGCCTGACCGATGACGATCGGTCCGGCGCCAATTAAGAGAATCTTGTGAATATCGGTGCGGCGGGGCACAGCGGCGACCTGCAACTAAGCAAACAGTCCTATCTTAGTCCTTCGCCCCCACGGGCACGGCGACCAGCGAACGTCCTTCACCCTCAGATGCCGCGCCCAGCTGGACAGTAGGATGGTGAGAGCCGCCAGGGTTTAGCCGTGGAAAGCTTTGTACTCGATTTTCATTCCGTCGTCGATCTCACAGACGAGCAGTTCCTTCGCCTTTGCCAGAAGAACCGGGACTTGCGCATCGAGCGGACAGCCGGCGGAGAAATCATCATCATGCCCCCCACCGGCGGCGACTCGGGTCATGGCAACTTTCGCCTCAACCAGCAACTTGCCAACTGGACCGATGGCCACGACGGGCTGGGGTTGGGCTTTGATTCCTCGACGGGGTTCAACCTGCCCAACGGTGCCAGCCGTTCTTCGGATGCGGCCTGGGTAGCGCGCACCCGCCGGGAGAGCCTCACACCCGAGCAAAGACAAAAATCTCCACCCCTGTGCCCAGATTTCGTCGTCAAGCTCAAGTCCCCCACCGATGCAAGTGCTCGAACTGTCCGGCTGTATCGTCACCATCGATGCGATGGGCACCCAGAGGGACGCAGAATCTGGCCCTGTTGCGTCGGTTGGCGCTCAACGCGCTCGGTCAAGAACAAAGCTGTCGTCGCAGCCTGCCTCAGAAATCAAATTGGGCGGCGATGGACGATACCTATATGCTCACGGTGCTGATGGCCTGTCTACCTGACACGCAAACCAGAAATGAGCTGGCTTGTCAATAGCAATTAAGATGCGCTTACCCTGCATTTTGACCATTGTCGCAGGTTTGGACTTTGGCCCGGCAGACGGCCCGATGTGCTGCCGAATTGGCCCGGCGGCTCACACCGCAGGCAGGTTCCTGGAGCGGCGTTTCGTGGCAAGACTGAAATAGCACCCATGACGACGTTGAGTGCCGTTGCAACCCTCCTAGGTCCCGTAGCCCCCAGGCATCCGGCGGCGCCGCCGGGGCAAATCTTTCCGGGGCTGGCGTTCTTGCGCGCACGGTTTACCGAGAAAGAAACCCGCAACCACAAGCGTTTTATCGTGCCCGCGACCAGACAGCGCAGAGCTTCTAGAACACACCGGACACACAGGAAACAGACCGTGGCAGAGCAAGGGCAAGGACCGGCGGAGCGGGCGCTCAACCGGGCGGTGGAGCTGGGCATCGAGAACACCTTGCAAGAGGTCGAATCGGTAGAGGTGAACGTTCGGACCGATCCGCTCAAGGCGATTGCCGGCAAGGCCGACTCCGTCTCCGTACAGGGTCAGGGCCTGGTGATCGACGAGCAGTTGCGCGTCGAAGCACTGGAAGTGCAAAGCGACGGCCTGGCGGTCGACCCGCTGGCGGTGTTGTTCGGAAGGCTGAAGTTGCGCGAGTCGGTGAACACCACCGCCCGGGTGGTCCTGACCGAAGCGGACCTCAACCGGCTGCTCGCCTCGTCCTCGGTGCGGGGCAACCTCCAGAATCTGGTCCTCCGCGCCGACGGGCAGACGGTGAACGTGGCGGTGGACGTGCTCCAAATCCATCTGCACCAGAGCGGCCGGCTGCAACTAACAGTCGAACTGCTGCACGAATCCGGCCGGCGCGAGCGGCTGACCCTGGCAGCTACACCCTGCCCCGGCGAACGGGAAAGTAGCCTGTGTCTTCAGGATGTGCGCGTGCAGTTCGGCCAAATCGCGCTGGCGTTGCTCGATCTCAAGCCTGGTGAGGACGAACTGGCGGTCGAGGCCGAGGTGCATTTCGACCCAGAATCGCGCGACGATACCAGCGCCGGGGTCGATATCCGCTCCGGCAGCCTTGCGTTTGCCCGTATCCGGCTTTCGCATGTCGAGCGTGCCCTGGCCCGCGTGCTGCTGCCGCTTGCGGGCGTCAACGGTTTACTCGCCTCCCCCTGGGTACAGGGCAATTTGCAGATGCTCTCGCTACAGCTGGGGGAGCGGTCGATTGCAGGCGCAATCGAACAACTCGCGATGCGCCTCCAACCCGACTTGCTGGAGCTGGAAGGCATATTTTGCGAGGCGAAGGCTGCCAGGCGCACTCCTTTGAAACTCCAGGCAACCACCTGTGCGGGTAGCGGGGCGCTGAATTTTTTGCACCTGCGCCTCGGCGCGGCCACACTCGCAATCGGCATCGAGACTTGCGAAGTAAAAGCCGGCAAGCTCACCCTTGGCCTGGCGATTCACCCCTCGCCCCCGCCGGACTGATCCGCATCCCCGGCGCCAGCAGCGCGCCTTGTTCTGCCCCGTTGAGGCAGCGCTCCCACCACCCCCCTATCCTGTTTCCGAATCGGGCGCAATGCCCGCCAAGCGTCCAGTACAAGTTTGCTATCTTGATGGCAACGCTGGAGGCTCAAGGCAATGTTGACGGCAGCACTACTGCAGACAGGCGAGCAACGCATCTGGCTGGAGGGCATTAGCTGGGAGACTTTTGAGCGGCTCCTTGACGAGTTGGGAGAAAGCCGGGCAATCCGCCTGGCCTATGACCAGGGGGTGCTGGAGATCATGAGCCCTCTTAACATCCACGAAAAAATTAAAAAACTGATCGCGCGATTTATCGAAGCCTGGGCCGACGAGATGGACATTGCGGTGGAAGGCATAGGCTCGTGGACCATGCGTAGGCCGGATCTGGCCAGAGCGATCGAACCCGACGAGTGTTACTACATAGCGCACCAGGCAGAGATTCTCGGCGTTGAGCGCATCGATTTGCAGGTGAGCCCGCCGCCGGACCTGGCAGTCGAAGTGGATGTTTCTAGCTCCTCGCGTGTGCGTCTGGCGATTTACCGGCGTCTGGGGATACCGGAGGTGTGGACTTGGCGCGGTGAGGGATTGATCGTCCAGCACCTGATAGACAAAGAGTACGTCGAGGCGGACTACAGCCGGGTACTGCCGGGTTTTGTGGTGCAACAACTGAGCAGCCTGGTGTTGCGTGGACTGGAAATTGGACAATCCGCCGCTGTGCGCGAGTTCAAGCAGCAAATCCGCGCGCGCGCGAACCCCTGATGTCCGGTTGCTGTCCGGTCGCACTGATGCGGTTGTGGCACACCCATTGCGTCGCCTAGTAGTGGGGGGTACCTCCCCGTCGGTGGCTCGCCCATGCAAAAATTTGCCCGTATCCAAACCCTCGGCCTCGTGTTTGCCGCGGGTCTGCTGATGGCCGCCGCCGCCGCCGCCCAGCAGGCGCCCAAGCCTTTGCAAACCTACGTCAACGACCTGCTCGCCTTTATCAAGAGCGTGCAGGATTCGACCTATGAAACGATCAGCGCCAGTTACCAAGAGCAGATGGAAGCCCTCTACGGCGAGCTGGAAGACCTCGAATTTGACGATTTTCTCGGGGAATTGGGCCTACCCGACACGTTTGCCCTCGGCCTTAGCCTCAACGAGGACGACAACGGCGACCCGTTCAACCTCGGTCCTTTTGCCCCGAGGGCGCTGATGCGCAATCTGGTGACCCGCGAGAGCAACCGCGCCCTGGCGCGCGCCACCCAGACCGACCGCCTCTCCGCCGAAAGCCAGACGCGCATCCAGAAGAACAACGACCAGTTCCATACCAAGCTCAAAGATTCCGCCAACCGCGCCGTCACCTACGCGAGCACCGCCGAGGCCGCCCCCTCCACCCAGGACGCCCTCAAGCAGATGAACCAGCAGATGGCCCTGGTCAATACGTCGATCGTCTCGACCTCGCTCGAATCGCTTAAACTCCAGACCGATTTCGTGGGCGGCCTGGGTAACCTCCAGATGCTCGTCTCCGATGTCGGCGAAGCCTTCGACGAACAGGTGCGCGAGCGCTACCACCAGCGCTCGCAGCAGGCCCTCGCCACCGCCGCCGCTGCCTTTGCCGCCGGCGAAACCTTCGCCTGGAAAACTTCGACCGCCGAGGCGCCCCGGTGAGCTTTCTTTTCGCCTGGACCACCCCGGACAGCGCCGCGGAAGGGCTCGCGCAGTTCGCCCAACAGGCGGCCTCCCAGAACCGCCTCTACTGGGACGGCCTGTGGCAGAGTCTGTTTAGCAGCGGCCTGTGGCTGGGTCTGGAGGCGGCGGCCGGGGTGGTGGCGGGGCTGGCGCTGCTGGTTTGGGGGGCGTTTTTCTTGCGCGGCCTTATCGAAGAGGATTCTACCCCCGCCCTGTCGGAACTCCTCTGGCCCTTGCTGGTGATCTTTGGGCTGGTACACACCGGCAGCGGCACCAGCAACCTGGCAGGCTGGATCAACTCCGCTCGCACCGTGCCTTACACGCTGGTGGACATCGTCTCCAACTACAGCGGCCGGGAGCTGACTACGCTGTCCACCGCCACCGGACCGCTCGATCTGCACGACACCATTTTGCTGGCCGAGTACCGGGTGGGCATGGAGCAACTGGTGCGCAATCTCTACAACCAGTGCGCCACGCTGCCGGTGGGCCAGTTCAAACCTTGCCTGGCGGAGCGCCGCGGCGATGTGCGGGCCGTCCTCGCGGTGGTGCGCTCGCGGGTGACTACCAGCGAAGCGTTCGAGAGCGCCGCGCAAGAAATCGACCAGGTCTTCAGCGGTACTATCGATCCCTACACCGCCGTGAGCGCCACGCGCGCCCTGTTTGCCCGCGACGCCACCGTCGACGGGTGGATGGTCATGCTCCTCTCGTGGCAAAAAAACACCGTGCCGACTTTGGAGTATGCGCTGATGGTCTCGGCCAGCCTCGCACCGCTGTGCCTCGCCGCCAGCCTGTTGCCCGTGGGCAACCGGTCCATCCTCGGTTGGGCGGCGGGCTTCGCCGGCATCTGCACCGCCTACTTCAGCTACTACATCCTGCTGGGGCTGGGTGCCCACAACTATGTCTTCAATCTCGGTTTTGGCCTCGACGGCACCGCCTTCTTGATGAAGACCTGCCTTGTGGATCCGCTCATCGCCCTGGTACTCGGCATCGGCAGCACCCGCAGCCTGCTGTGGGGAGGTGGATACCTGCTGACATCGCCCCACGGCTATGGCTTCGGGCTTTTGCGCCGAGGGAGCTAAAAAGCGAAAAGCCCTCCGCGACAAAACGCGCAAGGGCCGACGCATAGAAAAAAAGTGAGGGGCTAGACTTATCCTGGAAGGGGGGAGAATGCAGGCATGTACTCAGTGTACCTCCCCCATACAGGGGAGAAAAGAGGCTTTTTGTTAAGTTTTGCAAAGCTCGCTGTTTTTGCTTTCTCACCTCTACGCGGAGCATGAAAAAAGGGACCTTGTGCGGCCCCTTTTTTATCGTCAATTTAGCGGAGGTTGACCATCAGTCGCGGCTGCCGCCGCCGAAGATGCGCAGGAACGCCAAAAACAGATTCAAAAAGTTGAGATAGAGGCTCAAGGCGATCTGGCCGGCGGTCTGGCCGAAGCGGTTGTCGCGGGCAATGTTGAGATCGTAGGCGGTGAAGGCCGTGAAGACGATCACCGTCATCCAGGAGATCACCAGGTCGGTCACGGGTGACTTCAGCCAGAAGACATTGAGCAGCGAAGAGATGACGATGCCCAGCACCGCCATGATCAAGATACTGCCCAGGTTGCTCAAATCCCGCTTGGTCGTCCAGCCGTAGATGGCACCGGCGCCGAAGGTGGCGCCCGCTGCCGCCAGGGCCTTGAGCACGACCGCCTGCCCGACGCTGGTGGCTAAATAGATGGCCGTGATCGGGGCAAGGACTAGACCTTCGACGACAGCAAAGACAAATAGCAAAATCAGCGAGAGATTGTCAGCGTTTTTTGACCAGGAACGGACAGTGCCAATCGCCAGCAGCAGGCCGAGCTGCACAATCAGCAGCGGCCAGAACCAGGCGTCGATGCCGGGCAGGGCGGACGCCCACCAGGAGACCGCTCCGGTGAGGGCGAGGGAGATGCCCATCGCCGCAAACGCCCCGGGCAGGTTGGAGGCGCGCTGCTCCCGCTGTCTGTTGAGGCCGGAAGCGTCGGGGTAACTGTACATTGCGTGATACCCTCGGAATCATCGTCGATATCTTAACATTTGGCGATATTCTGGGGACCCACCCCGCGACAGAATCCCGGGGGTGGTAGCCTCGAAAACATGTCCAATCTGACCGTCGCCACCTGGAACGTCAATTCGATCAATGTCCGCCTGGGGGGGGTATGCGCCTGGCTTTCGGCACACCGGCCGGAGGTGCTCTGCCTGCAGGAGACGAAGGTGCCGGATGAACGCTTTCCGGCCGCCGCCTTTGAAGCGCTGGGCTACGCAGTCGCCTTCGCGGGCCAAAAAGCTTACAACGGGGTCGCCATCGTCAGCCGCAAACCCATCACCGCCGTGCGCCGCGGCCTGCCCGGCGACGAGGCGGACGCCCCGCGCAGGCTGATCGCCGCCACCGTCGAGGACACCCAAATCATCAACGTCTACGTCCCGAACGGCTCGGAGGTGGGTTCCGGAAAATTCGCCTACAAGCTGCTCTGGCTGGAGCGCCTGCGCCAGTACTTGCACGCCGACTTCGATCCAGAAGAAGCGGTGCTGCTGTGCGGAGATTTCAATATCGCTCCAGAAGAGCGCGACGTCTGGGATCCCAAGGCGGTGGCAGGGAAGGTTCTTTTTCATCCCGACGAGCACGCCGCCCTGGAGCGCATTCGCACCTGGGGTTTTATCGACGCTTTTCGCCTGCACTCGCCGGAAGCGGGCCAATTCAGCTGGTGGGACTACCGGGCGGCGGCTTTTCGGCGCAACCTCGGCATGCGCATCGACCACATCTGGGTGAGCGGCCCGCTTGCCGAGCGCTGCTCCGCCTGCTGGATCGACGCGCAACCGCGCGCCCAACCCTTACCCTCCGACCACGTACCGGTGGCGGCCAGCTTTTGTTAGGGTGTCTGCGGCCTAGGCCGCCGGACGGACGAGCACCGGCGGCAGGGTATAGACCTCACCCGCTCCTAGCTGTTGGACGGCTTGTAGAGCAAGAGCCATCTGGAAGAAGACCGCCAACAATACCGCGATGTGAATGGCAAACTCCAGCCAGAGCGCCGCCTCATTTGGCCTGCGATTGACGATCATGGTGCACACCAAACTGGATAGATCTGTTATCGCCTATACATATTCGTCGCGGATCTAAAACGCCAAGAATCGCTGTGCTTCCCAGAGTGGTTCAACGCGAGAAGTTTAATTTCTGTTGCGCCTAGCGGCGGATGGGGCTGCCGTGGTGGTGCACCAGGTGCCAGGATCCGCCCAGGCGCTCGAAGACGTTGGTCGCCATCGACTGCGCGCTGGCACTCTGCCCGCCCGCCGCCTGCAGTACCTGCTCCACGAGCACGATGTAGGCGAGTGTCCCCTGCACTTCACAGGCGAGGACTTCCGTTTCGATTTCGATGTAGGCAGTGACTTTAAAAATTTGCTCCCACGACTGGCGAACCGCACTCCAGCCGCGCAGCGCCGGCCGGCCGGGATGGATGCAGAGACTCACCGCGCCCTGCGACCAGACGGCAGCCATCGCCTCTATGTCGCGCTTCTCAAACGCCCGATAAAATGCAGCGTTTGCGCCCAGTACCGCCTCGCGCTCGTCCATCGGCTCGCGTCAGTCGGCGGGCTGGTCGTGCGCGGCGGCAAGCCGCTCCAGGCGGGCTTTGAGCGAATCGAGCTCGGCGTTCGCTTCGAAGGTTTGCAGTTCGCTCACAAAGTCGGCGACACCCTTGAACTTGCGGTAAACCGAGGCGAAGCGCACGTAGGCCACTTCATTGAGGGGCTTGAGTAGACCGAGGACCATCTCGCCAACCTCGGCACTGGTCACCTCGCGGCTGGAGCGCTGCTGCAACTCGGCCTGCAGATCGTCGACGAGTTGCTCGATGAGTTCCGCCGGCACGTCGGTCTTCTCGCAGGCAATCATCACCCCGCGCAGCACCTTCGAGCGATCGAACGCTTCGCGCCGCCCGTTGCGCTTGATCACGACTGTTGGGACAAATTCGATGCGCTCGTAGGTCGTGAAGCGCCGTCGGCATTGTTTGCACTCGCGGCGGCGGCGCACGCTCTCCCCCTCCTCGGCCAGACGGGACTCGAGGACACGGTTGTCAGAGTACGAGCAGAATGGGCAAAGCATAATTACCGACTATTGAATCAGTTCCTTGGGGCAATCCGGTCCACCCGAGACATATTGTTGCAGAAGTTTACACCAGTGGGCGGCCAGCCCCGTCTCGGTAAAAGGTATAGATATTTGCTGGCCGCTCTCGAGGGCGAGCTGTAGCGCGATGCGCCGGGCCCTGGCGGGTGGGGCGTCGGGGCCGGCCAGCCGGCCGTCGACAGCGAGGCCGACGCTTCTAACCGTTTGCAGCGAGATTTGTTGAAGTTCAGTCGGCCCCTGCCGAGTCGGTTTGCCCCAGACCAGCCGGTCGCCCCGGCGGCCAAGCATCGCAAATACGTCGTACTTGGCGTTGTCGAAATCTTTGGCCCAGTGGCTGTAAGCCTGGACTTTTTGATATTCGTTCCAACCCGCCCAACTCAAAACGCCAAACAGAGCGAGCAAGGGCAACCAGATCAGGGCATGCACCATGGGCAGCACCAGAAAGATATCTTCATTTTAACCGGCACTATGCCGCGCTTGAGGGCTATCGTTACCCAGGCACTCACCCCGCGCCAGAAGGACCCGGCGGGTTGGGCGTCGGCCATGCCCAGCACCTGGTCGATGCGTCGCAGTTCGTGCTTGTAGGCGACCAGATTGCGCACACAGCGCTCGTCGAGGCGGGCGCTCACCTCTGGCCAGCGGTCGAGCACGGCTTGTAGCGCCTCGGGCACCCGCGCCCGCCCGGGGGTGACGATGGTTTTGCGTGGTCGTGGTTGCTCGGCCGTGCCGTCGTGTGTGAGAGAGACATTCCCCCCCCCGAAAGTTGTTCGGTCTCACGGCCGAGCGACGGAGGGCAAGGGCCGCAGCGCAGCGCAGGGCGAAGCGCACCCTTTCCCGGAGGAGTGGCCGTGGTATCGTCCGCGGCTTGGGGGGGAATGTCTGGTTTGGGACGCCCGGGCAGGCGGGCAGCAGCGAGATGGACCATCCTCCAAAGAAAACCCTCGTCTTTGCGCGCCGCCCCCGGGTGAGCGAAGCGCTTCAGGCCGTGCTCGACCGCTGGCCAGAGGTGAGCGCCCGCCTCGACGAGCGCTGTGTGCGCAATCTGGTCGCCTACAAGCACGAACTGCGACGCATCGACCAGGTGCTGGGCATGGCCGACGCGGCATCTGGTATCGCTGTGGGCGAATCATTTCGCCCACAGCGATACCAGATGCTCATTGTCGGCAAAGATTTCGCCGCTTGCCAGATGCTCGCGGGCAGCACCGTCGTCTTTGAGGTAGGCGTCCCAGAAGGCGAGGCTCGCGATTTGGGTGTACTGGTGAACGCTCTGGGGGTCGATTTGCATGCGGGCCATCCGCCTGGCCATCGCTCCCCCTTCGCCGCGGCGGAACATTCCCCCAAAGCGACCACCCCGGCCGCCCTCGGCGTCGCCCAGTCCTTCGAGGCTGCGATCGGAAAAACCGAAGTGCCCCGCCCCCTGGATCACTATCAAGTACTTATCGCCGGGGGGCATGTTGTAGTAGGCTTCGAGGCGCCACTCGGCGGACTGGCCGGTGCGGCCTTTGTCCTCGGAGCCGGTGATGCTCATCACCGGCGCTTCGATGTGCACCCAGGAATTGGGTAGCAGGCCGTTGAGGCCCGAGCCCTGGGGTGAGATGGTCAAAAATGCCCGAAAGCGCGGGTCGCGAAAGCCCACGGTCTCACCTGTCGGCATGACCACCGACGCCCCGGCGAGCAAAATGGCGGTATAAGCGCCAAAGGAGTGCCCCGCCGCCGCGATGCGTCCCCGATCGATCTTGCCCGCGATCGCCGGCACCTGCAGACCGATGCGATCGAGCGAGTCGAGCAAAAAAGCCATGTCCCGCACGCGATCCACCCACTGGCGCGGGTCGTCGTTGCTGCCCATCATCGCCCGCAATCCTTCGTTTTTGAGTACGGCGGTGTCGCTGCCGTGGTGGGTGGGGTGAAAGCTCACATAGCCGTGGCGCGCCCAGTACTGCCCCAGATAGTCGTAGGAATCTTTCGAGCCGCCGGAGCCGTGGGAAAAAAGAATGAGCGGAAAAGACCCCGCAGCGGCCGGATAAAAAATCTTGAGGGGAATCTCGCGGTGGCGGCTTGCGTCCACAAGCGGCAGCGTCTCGACGGTGCCGACTTCAAAATATTTGCTGCCAGGGGATTGCACGCTGGGAAGATTCCGTAGAAAAGGGGAGGTGGACCCTCTAGAAATAGCATGTTCCTTTCGCCTTTTTGTGCGCGGGGGCCGTTGCCCGAGCCGGTACAATCGATGTACAGCCGTTGAGAGGACCCGCATGAAGCTTGTGATCGGCAGTGACCACGGCGCCTACGAACTCAAAGAAGAATTGAAAACCTGGCTTGGCGAACACGCATATACCTTCGAGGACGTGGGCACCTACAACGGCGAGCGCTGCGACTACCCGCTAGTCGCCCAGAGCGTCGCCGAAAAGATCCAGCGCGGCGAAGCGGACCGGGGCATCTTGCTGTGCGGCACCGGCATCGGCATCTCGATCGCCGCCAACAAATTCGACGGCATCCGCGCCGCCCTCGCCCACGATCACTACACCGCCCGGATGAGCCGCGAGCACAACGACGCCAATGTGCTGGCCATGGGCGGTCGGGTGCTCGGGCCGGAGGTGGCCAAGGATGTGCTTGAAACCTGGCTGACTACCGAATTTGGCGGCGAGCGCCACCAGCGCCGCCTCGATCAAATTCAGAGCTTCGAAGCGCCCAAGGCCCCGCAAACCGTCGGCAGCTAAGACGTGCGGTCCACGGACCTCCAGCTTGTGGCTCCCAAATCTCGGGTGTTATATTGAGTTCTCGTGGGCACGTCGCCTAGTGGATATGGCACCTGACTACGGATCAGGACTAACGGGGGTTCGAATCCCTCCGTGCCCGCTCAGAAAATGCAATCCGGCCGGGGCGTACCCCGGCCGGATTGTGCTTTGGGCACTGGGAGAACTTAGAGCGGTGCGGGGCCACCCGGTCCGCGCCGCTGCTTCTGGGCGCGCCGCTGCTCCATCTGGGCGCGCTGCTCGGGGGTGAGAATCGCCGCAATTTGCTGTTCGGTCTCGGTGCGGGCCTGCTGCATCTGCGGCTTGAGGGCCATCATCCGCTCGCGCACGCTCTCGATTTTGGCGGTGTCGTTCGCTTCGCGGGCGGCCTGGTACTCGCTGCGCAACTGGCGCATCTGTTCTTTGAGGGGCGCGTTCTTTTGCTTTTCGCTCGCGTAGATTTGCTCGATCTGGGCGCGCTGCTCGGGGGTGAGGTTCAGCTGCTCGTAGACCATCATCTTGTTGCCTGGCCCTTTGCCGGGGTAGCGCTGGGCATCGGGAGCAGGGGCGGGAGCGGGAGTCTGCTGGGCGTAGGCCGCGGGGGCGCCGAGCAGCACCAGGGCACCGAGGAGAACGCCGGCAAATTTCTGCATGGTGACTACCTTCGAAACGGTCGGTATCCACTAGGACGGCGGGCCTGGCACCCGCGTTCAACACTGCAGAGCCAGGTTTAATAGAAAGTAATCGTCACTCGCTGCACCTGTGCCCGCCGACCGACCGCGCGCCGAGCCGCGCAATCCGATCAAGCAGACCCGCCTGCGGTTGTTGGTGAGCTATATCGCCGTCACCGCCGCGATCATGGCCCTGTTTGCCGTCGGTTTTTACACCTACGTGCGCAGCACCCTGGTCGAACGGGTCGACGACACCCTCGACCACGTCGTGGAGCTGATCGAGCGCTCGCTGGTGGTGGTGCCCGGGCCGGGCGGCGAACCGGTCGTCGATGTCAACTACGTCTTCGCGGGGGGCGAAGACGACCCGACCGTCGAGATGGACTTGATTTATCTGGAGTGGTTCGACAAGCGCGGCCAGGTGGTGCGCTCGACGGCCATTTTCCCGCGGCCGGTGCCGCTGGTGCGCGGTGCCCTGCACGCGACGGTCGAGGTGAGCCCAGGCCACAAGCTCCGGCAGGTGACGGTGCCGGTGCGCCGCGCGGGCCATCTGCTGGGCTACCTGCGCGTCTCGCACCAGTGGTTCGAAGTCGATAAACCCAGCCGGCAGCTTTTTGTCGAACTGAGCGCGGGAGTAGTACTCACCATGGTGATGATTGGCCTGGGCGGCTGGTTTCTGACGGAACTCGCCCTCAGACCGGTGCGCGAGTCCTACGACCGGCTCAAACAGTTCACCGCCGATGCGAGCCACGAGCTGCGCACGCCGCTTGCCGCGCTGCAGACCAACGTGCAGGTGGCCCTCGCCGACCCGCAACCGAGTGTGGATGAGTACCGCAGGAGCCTGGAAGTGACCGAGCGGCTCACCCGCCGCCTGGGGCGGCTGGTGGCGGATTTGTTGTTCCTGGCGCGCAATGAAGGCCTGCAGAGCGCCGAGGGCCGGATCTGCTGCAACCTCACCGAGATCCTCCAACAGGTCGTCGAGGAACAGACTCCCCTCGCCCAGGCTGCGGGTCTTGCGGTGCAGCTCAAAAGCGGCGGGCCGCTCACCGTCACCGCCAACCCCGACCAGATGCATCAACTGTTTGCCAATTTGCTGAGCAACGCCATTCGCTATACCCCCGCCGGGGGGCGGGTATGCCTCGGTACGGCGCGCGACGGCCGCGACGCGCTGGTGGAAGTGAGCGACACCGGTATCGGCATCGCTCCGGAGCATCTGGAACGGATATTCGAGCGCTTCTGGCGGGTCGATTCGGCCCGCACCCGCCAGGCGGGCGGCAGCGGCCTGGGCCTGGCTATCGCGCGGACGATCGTCGAAAACCACCAGGGGGAGATTCGCGCCCTGAGCGAACCCGGCCGGGGTACCACCCTGCGGGTGCGCCTGCCTGGGCGTCCCGAAGGGCAGGAGCGCCGCCCAGCCTCCGAAAACACCCCCGGCGCGCTTCCCTTGGAGGGCTGATTCGCGCCATACTGTGGACGGGCGTTCCAGCCGCTTTTCGATGAACCTTTTCGCCCGCAAATCCCGTACCTACCACGACCCGATCCACGGGGCGATCAGCCTCTCGGGCAGCGACCCGGCGGAAGCTTTGCTCATCGGGCTCATCGACACGCCCGAATTTCAGCGCCTGCGTCGCATCCGCCAGCTCGACGTAGCCGCCCTCACCTTTCACGGCGCCGAAGGGTCGCGCTTTACCCATTCGCTGGGCGTGCTCGCCGTGGCCCGGCGGGTCTTCGACCGGCTCGCCCCCCGCTACCCGATGCTCGCCCCCTTTCGGGCGATGGCCTTGTGCGGGGCGCTGTTGCACGACATCGGCCACGGTCCCTACAGCCACGCGAGCGAGCACATCTTCGACTACGACCACGAGCGCTGGACCCGGCGCATCCTCAGCGGCCCCACCCAGGTCGCCCGATTGCTGGAGGCCTTCGACCCGCAACTACCGTCCCAGTTGTGCGCCGTGCTGGATAAGACCCATCCGGTGGCCGCCCTCACCCAACTGGTCTCGGGCCAGCTCGACTGCGACCGCCTCGACTACCTGCTGCGCGACAGCTACTTTACCGGCGCACGCTACGGCCAGCTCGACCTCGACCGGATCATCCACGCCCTCGACTACGATCCGCCCACCCAGTCGCTGGTCTTGAGCGGCCGCAAGCAGATGGTGGCGATCGAGCACTATCTGGTAGTGCGTCACTTCATGTACTCCCAGGTTTACCACCACCCCAAGAACATGGCGGCGCGCTTCATTCTGCAGCAAGCGCTCGCCCTTGCCGCCCACTACGCCCGGCGCGGTGAACTCGAAGTCGATGAGGACATGAAAGCCTGGCTGGTGCAGGCGGTGGATCGGCTGCCGCTCTCGACGTACCTTGCCTGCGACGACACGGTACTGGGCTACCATCTGCACCGCTGGCGGACCCACCCCGACCCGATTCTAGGAGATCTCTGTCGGCGGTTTCTCGACCGCGATCTTTTTAAAACCGTCGAGGTGACTGCCCTGGGCGAGCTGCACCGTCAGTTCGTGCTCAATCGCCTGCGCGCCGCCGTCGCCGCCACGGGGCGTCCTCCCGAACGCTACTGCGCCCTGCAGGACACCCAGGCCAAGGGCTATACCCTTTATGAGCAGGGGATTGCCCTGCGCGACGGTGCCCAGTTGCGCGAACTGGCGGACGCTTCATTGTTGGTGCGCTCGCTCATCCAGCCGGAGACGCGCCTGTGGCTGGTCTACCCGCGCGAGGTGCAATCTGAAGTGCAAAAACTGGTGGAAAGCTAACTGTCGAGCACAGCCGGGCGCCCGCCGTCCAACCGGGAGCGCGCGAGCCAATCTGCGGTCACCTGTTCGATTTCGACAATATCGATGGGCTTGCTCAGGTAGTCGTCACAACCGGCGAGGAGGGCCTTCTCGCGGTCGCCCTGCATGGCGTGGGCGGTGAGGGCGATGATCGGGATGTGGCGGGTGGCTTCCTGGGTTTTGAGGACGCGGGTGGCTTCCCAACCATCGACAATCGGTAGCGACAGGTCCATCAAGACCAGGTCAGGCAACTTGCTGGTCACCAGATCGATTGCTTCAGCACCGTTCTGGGCGACACTCACCACGTATCCGCTGCTTTCCAGAATGCTTCGGATCAGCAGGAGATTGTCGGCGACATCCTCGGCTACCAGGATATGATTTTGGTCCATGCTGGCAATTCGTGCTCAAGCTTAATCCTAGTCGAAAGCCGCTGCGACGGACCACAATTTGCGGACAAAAAGCCTCAGATAGCCGTGAAAAAGCTGCCACTGGGCCGCAGAGCATCGCACGGTGTACGATTGTCGCAATGAGTGTCCTCACCGGCGGGAGGTCAACCCGATGCCTTCCGATGCAACCATTCGGATTTTGATCGCCGACGATCACCCCGTCGTTCGGCAGGGATTGGCCGCTGTGATCGATCGCCAACCGGCCATGCGCGTCGTCGCCGAAGCGGCCGACGGGCGCGAAGCGGTGACGCGCTACCGAGAGCACCTGCCCGATGTGGCCCTGATGGATTTGCGGATGCCCGCCATGGACGGCATCGAAGCGATTGCCGCCATCCGCTCCGAATTTCCCGACTCGCGGATTATCGTGCTTACCACCTACGACACCGATGAGGATATCTATCGGGGGCTGCGGGCCGGGGCGATGGCCTTTTTGCTCAAAGAAGCGCCCACCGAAGAGTTGGTCGAGGCGATCCGGGCTGTGCACGCGGGCCACAAGCGCATTCCCCAGCAGGTGGCCGCTAAACTGGCCAACCGCCTGAGCAATCCTGAACTAACCGCCCGCGAGCTGGAAGTGCTGCACCTGGTGGTCAAAGGCCAGACCAACAAAGAGATTGCCGCCAGTCTGTTTATCGGCGAGGGCACCGTGCGCGCCCACATGAACAACATCCTCGCCAAAATGGGTGCCCACGACCGTACCCAGGCGGCCACCCTTGCTATCCGCCGCGGACTGGTTCGACTCGAATAACCCAAAAGTTCATCAATCGGAAAACCTGGGGCATTTATTCAGTAGTGATTCACAAAAAACAAATGGCGTCCTCTCTGTAAAGACGGCCGCCAGTATTGAAAATCGATAAGAAAACAAAGTGTGGAAGGGGTTGCGATCGTGGACCCAATCGTGTGTATGTCAGCCCCTCGACGGTTCTGGCGGAAGGTTTCGCTTCCCTTCGGGTACTGCAGAGCAGGGGAAACGACAAAAACCCTGCACCACAGATCCACCACCGGAACCCCTATCCAGTTGTCGACCATTCGCCTCCCTGTCGTCGTTCTCCTCCGTTTGGCGATGTGCGGGAATAAACCGTAAAATCTGCCCGCGATGGCCTGCAAGGGACGATGTGTTTGATTCATTTCCCTTGCTTAACTATTAGTTTCTATCACTTTTTAAATTGACGGCTCAGTCATGAGATAGAAAGTAACACTCAACCGGTAGGAAGAAGCGTTTCTTTGCGGACGCACCCCAGGACAGGGAGCGGCGGGTACAGGTCCCTCTCCTGCAGCGCCTACTGGCCGTCTGCTGTGGTGAGCAGGCCGTACAGCTCCGGACGCCGGTCGCGGAAAAAACCGAACGAAGCGCGGTGGCGGCGCACCTCCGCCAGGTCGAAGCGGGCGGTGATCACCCCTTCTTCTTTGCGGCCCAACTCGGCCACCGTGTCGCCGCGGTGGTTGCAGATAAACGAGTGGCCGTAGAAGGTCTGATTGCCCTCGGTGCCGGTGCGGTTGGCCGCCACCACCGGGATGACGTTGGAGACGGCGTGGCCTACCATCGCCCGCTGCCAGGGGTCTTTGGTGTCGAGATCCGGGCTCTCCGGTTCGCTGCCGATGGCGGTCGGATAGAAGAGCACCTCCGCCCCCATCAGCACCATCGCCCGGGCCGCCTCCGGAAACCACTGATCCCAGCAGATGCCGACGCCGATGGTAGCGTAGCGGGTGCGCCAGACCCGAAAGCCGGTGTTGCCGGGGCGGAAGTAGAATTTTTCTTCGTAGCCGGGGCCGTCGGGGATGTGACTTTTGCGGTAGGTACCCAGGCAGCGGCCGTCGGCGTCGACGATGGCGATGCTGTTGTAGTAGCTCTGGCCGGCGCGCTCGAAGAACGAGACGGGGATTACCACCCCCAGTTCGGCGGCGATGGCCTGGAAGTGGGCGACCGTCGGGTGCCCCTCGGCCGGCCTGGCCAGATCAAAAAACTCGTCGCGCTCCACCCGGCAGAAGTAGTGGCTCTCAAACAGCTCCGAAGGCAAAATGACCTGCGCTCCCCGCTCGGCCGCCTCGCGCACCAGGGCGCCCACGCGCTCGACGTTGGTCGCCACATCTTCGACAAAGGCTGTTTGCAGAGCGGCGACGGTGAGAGCACTCATGATCCGGCCTCCGGTTGTTGTTGGGTGATGCAGTGGAACGCGCCTCCCCCCAGCAAGATGGTCCGCGCCGGCAGACCGACCGTCCGGCGGCCCGGGAAGAGCGCGGCGATGGCGCTCACTGCCGCCGCGTCGTGGGGTGAGCCGTAGGTGGGAACGGCGACGGTGCGGTTGGCGATGTAGAAGTTGACGTAACTGGCGGGCATTACCTCGCCATTGTCGTCCACCACCCGGCCGGGCGACGGGACGCGCACGACCGCAAGCGGCCTGCCGGCCGCGTCGGTAAAACCGGCAAGGGTGGCGGCGATATTATCGAGCACCGGGGCGTTCGGGTCATCCGAAGCCGCCTGCATGCAGACAACGATGCCGGGGGCTGCGAAGCGGGCGATCGTGTCGATATGACCGTCGGTGTGGTCGTTGATGAGCCCTTTGTCAAGCCAGAGAACCTTGCGCACCCCCAGCGCTTCTTTAAGCCCCCGCTCGATGGCTTCGCTGTTCATACCGGGGTTGCGGTTAGGGTTGAGCAGGCACTGGCGGGTGGTCAGGCAGGTGCCCTCGCCGTCCACCTCGACGGAGCCTCCCTCCAGGACCCAGGGGAAGCTATAGGTCGGCAGATCCGCCGTCGCGGCGACGGCGGCGGCCACTTCGGTGTCGTAGTCGAGCACGTACTTGCCGCCCCAGCCGTTGAAGGCGAAGCGCACCGCCGCAAGGGCGCGGCAGGGACCGGTTAGAAAAATGGGTGCGGTGTCGCGCACCCAGATGTCGCCGAACCGGATGCGGTGAAAGCGCGCCCCCAATCCTTCGAGGGCCAGGCGGGCGGTGCGCTCCGCCTCGGCATCGGGAACCAGGATTTCGAGGTACTCACCCCGGGGCAGGCCGCTCTGCGGGTCCGGGTCAGCGATCGTCCGGCACAGCCCGGCAAATTCCGCCTGCGCCTTGGGCAGATCGCCCTGCCACAATTCGGCGTCGCTCGGCCAGGCGAGCCAGCAGGCGCTGTGGGGCTGCCATTCGGCAGGCTGGATAAAGCCATCACTGAGCGGAGTCGGCATCGATGCTCGCAGTCATCACCCCACCCAGCATGGCACCATCCAAATTGCGGCAGCAACAGACGCAGGTAGGGATTCGTTTATCTGCTCAACAGGGTAGACTCGTCATTGTCATTGCCAGTTGAGAGCTATCCTTCATGGCTGCGAAACCTTCGAACTTCGAGCAAATCATTATTCGATTGAAGGCTCTTCGCAAAGGCAGCACCCTCGTCCCGTTCACCTGGAAGGAACTGCGCGATGAGGGACGCCGGTAAATGATTATTCCTCAAAATCAACGGGCTCGCGCATCGGCTCGCGCGGTGTCTGCAGTAGCTCCACACCACCGAGCGGTGCAAAGCGCCGACAAATCGCCCCGGCAAGATCGCGGGAACTGGATTGTTCTTCGGCCAAGGCCCTGCGCAGTATATCGCAAGCCTCATCCTCCATCGAGCGGCCATGCTGCGTAGCCCGCAGCCGCAGCCGTTCCTCAAGGACTTCATCCAGGTTCCTGATGGTGATGCTTGCCATGGATCCCCGCACAATCATCCATGTCATTGTAATGATTGATTGCATAAGCCCCGCCAATTGCTGGAGGAGTCAAAGCCGACGCAGCCACGATGCCTGTGCACAAAAGCGGCGCTAAGATTCGATTCAGTGGGTATCTGTTGAAGAAAGCGCAGTGTACAGTTTCGACTTTGGGACCAGCAACACCGTCGTCGCCCGCTGGAATCGCGCCCTCGCCCAGCCGGAGACCCTCGCCGTCAGGGGCCTGAGCCAGGTGGAATCGCCGCCGCTCGTGCCGAGCGTGCTCTATGTGCAGGATGCGGGAGCGGACCGGGTGCTGGCGGGTAGCGAGGTGCTCGCCCGCGGCCTGGACAACAGCGGCGATCCGCGTTTTTTCAGCAACTTCAAACGGGGGATCGGCTCGGCGGTGCAGGGATTCGTCCCCGCCCTCGACGGTGTCGAAGTCGGATTTGAACGGGTGGGACTGTGGTTTATCCGGCGCCTGATCGGGGCGCTCAGAGATCAAGGCGAATCGGCCGACGACGTGGTCTTTACCGCCCCGGTCAACAGCTTCGAGTTTTATCGCCAGTGGCTTTTGGCCGGTTGCAGCGAGCTGGAGGCGACGCGCATCCAGTTGCTCGACGAGTCGACCGCCGCCGCCCTTGGTTATGGTTTGGAGAATGGGCAGACGGTGCTGGTCATCGACTTTGGCGGCGGCACGCTGGATCTGTCGCTGGTGCAACCGGCGGTACCCGAGCGGAGTCCGGACGGCTTTTTGCTCAAGTGGGGCCGCAAGCTCTTTGCCGGCAAAGACAGCGCGCCGCGTACCCCCACCGCCCGGGTGCTCGCCAAGGTCGGGCGCAACCTGGGGGGCATGGACATCGACACCTGGCTTGCCGACAGCCTCGCCCGCCAACAGAAACTTCCCAAAGGGGTGCTGTTGCAGCGGGTCGCCGAGCGGCTCAAGATCCGGCTTTCGAGCGAAACGGCGGCCACGGAAGTCTACTTCGACGAAGACTCGCTGCGCACCTGCAAGCTGACACTGGAGCGCGAACAGTTCGAAGCGCTCCTGGCCGCCCGTGGCTTTATCGCCCAACTCGACGAGAGCCTGGGCAAGCTGTTGCAGCAGGCCCGCCAGCGCAACCTCGACCCGGAGGCGATCGACGCGGTGATCCTGGTGGGGGGGACCTGTCAGATCCCGGCGGTGCAAAACTGGGTGGTCGATCGCTTCGGGACCGCCAAGGTGCGCAGGGACAAAGTGTTCGAGGCGGTGGCCCACGGTGCTTTGCGCCTGGGGCAGGGGTTGCAGGTCGAAGATTTTCTCTACCACGCCTACGGGGTGCGCTACTGGGATCACCGCAAATCCCGCCCCGGCTGGCACGCACTGTTTAAAGCCGGGCAGGCCTACCCTACCGCCAACCCCGTCGAACTGGTGCTGGGCGCTTCCGTCTCCAACCAGCCGGTGATCGAACTGGTGGTGGGCGAACTGGGCGACGGCGAGGATACCGAGGTTTTCTTCGAGGACGGTCGGCTGACCATCCGCACGAGCGCGTCCGAGCAGACCGTCCGGCCCCTCAACGACACGGACGAGGGCCGGGTGGTGGCCCGGCTCGAACCGCCCGGCTTTCCGGGGCGCGACCGGGTGAAGGTGCAGCTGCGCGTCGATGCCCGGCGCCAGTTGCGCATCACGGTGGAGGACTTGCAGACCCAGCAGACGCTCCTGCAAGATCAGGCGGTCATTGAGTTGCGCTAGGGTTCCTCCGGGGTATCGCTTTGTTGTGCTTTGAAAGCAGTCAATCTGGGACTGGCGGACCCAGCGGCTAAGGGTGGTTTGTGAAATGCCGAGGTCCTTGGCGATCTGGGTGACGGATTTGCCGGACTCTTGAGCAATGCGAACGGCTTGTTGCTTTTGTTCGAGGGTGTATTGCCGGTGAGATTTTGGTGGCACGGACTCCTCCTCGGTTCCAAGTCTACTGAGAGTGTCTACTAAATCCGGGCAATCTCAATCTCGGATTGCCCCGAGCGGCTGGACGAACAATGCCACGCGGACATCGAACAGGACTACTTCACAGAAAGCGATTGGCCGCCGCACTGAGAAGCAAGACTATCTGGACGGGTATGTAGTAGCAGCCTCCTTGCCCAGGAATGGTGCTCCCCGCTTATGAAGGATCTGTCAAGAATTTTGTGTAAGTGAATTTGTCATACCTTGAGCCTTCCTTCAAACTCAATCATCAACCGGTTCAGCGCAGGACGCCAGGCCCGAATCGGCATCGTCCACTTCTTCATCTGATTTTGAACCGCCAAGTACACCATCTTTATCACCGACTCGTCATTCGGCATAATCCGATGATTGCGACTGACTTTGCGGATTGTCATGTTCAGTGATTCTATCGCATTCGTCGTGTACATTACCTTGCGGATGTCCTCACCAAAGCGAAAAATAGGAATCACCCGTACCCAGTTCTCTCGCCACATTCGACCAACACTCGGATACAGCTTATCCCACTTCTCGCCCAGAAGTTCCAGATGTAATTCTGCTTCCTCTTCCGTCGCGGCACTGTAGATTGCCCGCAGGTCTGCACACAATGCTTTGCGGTCTTTCCACGACACATATTTGCAGGAGTTTCTGACCATGTGTCGCCGATTCAAAAATGAAGTGCAACGCTTGAGAGCCTTCCGCTGAGGGACTCATAGAGGTATCCTGACGTTTACTACGACAAACAGGAACCCCTATGAGCTTCAGCCAGCTTACCCTACCAGAGCGTCATCGGATCTATATTCTGCGGTACGAAGATTGCTTATCTTTAAGCGCCATCGCCCAATTGCTTGGACGCCACTGCAGTACGAT
>JAESGW010000572.1_pt1 | contig 24984 bp, 24 predicted proteins | sample 9269791 | NCBI WGS metagenome assembly JAESGW01 (sample SAMN16773120, study PRJNA677053) | algae metagenome | isolation source: Aphanocapsa lilacina HA4352-LM1 and co-occurring heterotrophs from near cave... | place: USA: Maniniholo cave, near Haena, Kauai, HI | collected 2009-07-28 | reverse complement strand
GACCATGGCGCTCGACATCCTCATCGTCGACGACGAATCGGACATTCGCGAGCTCGTATCCGGCGTGCTCGAAGACGAAGGCTTCGGCACGCGCACCGCAGCGGACAGCGATTCGGCGCTGGCCGCGATCCACGCACGGCGGCCGTCGCTGGTGCTGCTGGACGTGTGGCTGCAGGGGTCCAAGCTCGACGGGCTCGAGCTGCTCGACGAGATCAAGGCGCGTGATCCGAGCATTCCGGTGCTGGTGATTTCGGGCCACGGCAACCTCGACACCGCGGTCGCGGCGATCCGCAAGGGCGCGGCCGATTTCATCGAAAAGCCGTTCGAGGCCGATCGCCTGCTGCTGCTCGTCCGCCGTGCGACCGAGACCGAGCGGCTGCGGCGCGAGAATGCCAGCCTGAAGGCCATGGTCGGCCGTGACGAGGAACTGACCGGCAGCTCGGCGGCGATCAACGGCGTGCGCGCGACGCTGAAACGCGTCGCCGCCACCGGCAGCCGCGTGCTGATTTCGGGCCCCGCGGGGGTGGGCAAGGAGGTCGCGGCGCGGCTGCTGCACAGCTGGAGCAACCGGGCGGAGGCAGCGTTCCTCGTCGTCAGCGCGGCGCGGATGACGCCCGAGCGGGTCGAGGAAGAACTGTTCGGGGTCGAGAGCGAAGACAAGCTGGTGCGCACCGGCCTGCTCGAACAGGCGCATGGCGGCACGCTGTTCCTCGACGAGATCGCCGACATGCCGCTGGCCACCCAGGCCAAAATCCTGCGCGTGCTGACCGATCAGGCATTCGTGCGGGTAGGGGGGCAGCATCCGGTCAAGGTCGATGTCCGCTTCGTCTCCGCCACCTCGCGCGATCTGACCGTCGAGATCGCCGAGGGGCGTTTCCGCGAAGATCTCTATTACCGTCTGAACGTGGTGCCCGTGGTGCTGCCGGCGCTGTCCGACCGACGCGAGGATATCCCCGCGCTGGTCGAGCATTTCGCCGCGCGCTACGCGGTCGAGCGGCGCGTGCCGACGCCCGAGATCGCGTCCGATGCTTTGGTCGCGCTGCAAAGCCACGAATGGCCGGGCAACGTCCGCCAGTTGCGCAACGTGGTCGAGCGTACGGTGATCATGGCGCCCGGAGACCGGGTGGGCCGCATCGATCTCGACATGCTGCCCGCCGAGATCCGCGGCGAAACCAGCGGGGGCGGGGGCGGGGCGCAGATCATGGGGGCACCCTTGCGCGAGGCGCGCGAAACCTTCGAGCGCGAGTATCTCCGCGTCCAGATCCGGCGCTTCTCCGGCAATATCTCGCGCACCGCGTCGTTCATCGGGATGGAGCGATCGGCGCTCCACCGGAAGCTGAAGCTGCTGGGCATCACCGAATTGCGCACCGACGACGATTGAGATTTGGCGAAAATACCCTAGATTGCGGCATGCGCACCGTTCGGGTGCGTCGATCGACGCCGGAAACCGGCGCATTGCGGGCAACACTCCCGCCAAGCACAAGGGTGTAAACCTATGGCCGACAAGCCCAACAACCTGCAGGATCTGTTCCTCAACCTGCTGCGCCGGACCAAGACGCCGGTCACGATGTTCCTGGTGAAGGGCGTCAAGCTGCAGGGAATCGTCACCTGGTTCGACAATTTCTCGGTGCTGCTCCGCCGCGATGGTCAGTCGCAGCTGATCTACAAGCACGCCATCTCCACCATCATGCCCGCGGGCAATGGCGATGCCTCCGCAATCGTCGCCGCCGTGGGAGAGCCGGGCAAGAAGCCAGCGTTATTGCAGGATATTTTTCTGAATGCGGTGCGCAAGTCCGATCAGAGCGTGACGATGTTCCTGGTCAACGGCGTGATGCTGCAGGGCCAGATCGCCGCCTACGACCTGTTCTGCATGCTGCTGCAGCGTGAAGGCGTCTCGCAGCTGGTGTACAAGCACGCTGTATCCACCGTGCAGCCGTCCGCGCCGCTCAACCTGGCCGAAGAGCAAGAGGCCGAGGATTGACCGATACGGGGTTCGAACGCGACGCGGGGGAGTTTGCCCGCGGCGCCCGTGCGATCGTCGTCCTGCCGGATACCGGCGGGTCGATGCGCGATACCGATGGGCGGCTGGAGGAGACCGCCGGTCTCGCCGCCGCGATCGGCGTGGAGGTGGTCAGCCGCATGGCTTTCCGCATCCGCCAGGCGAAGCCCGCGACGTTGCTCGGCAGCGGACAGGTGGAACAAATCAAGGACAGGGCGGAAGAGCAGGGGGCGGAGCTTGTCGTCATCGACGGCGCGCTGACCCCGGTGCAGCAGCGCAATCTGGAGACCGCGATCAGCTGCAAGGTGATCGACCGCACCGGTCTGATCCTGGAGATTTTCGGCGAACGCGCCGCAACCGCCGAGGGGCGGCTGCAGGTGGAGCTGGCGCATCTCGATTATCAGGCCGGGCGGCTGGTGCGCAGCTGGACCCATCTGGAGCGCCAGCGCGGCGGCTTCGGCTTCCTCGGCGGCCCCGGTGAAACCCAGATCGAGGCCGATCGCCGCCTGATCCGCGACCGGATGGCGCGGCTGCGGCGCGAGCTGGAGGGCGTGTCGCGCACGCGCGGTCTGCACCGCGATCGCCGCCAGCGTGCGCCGTGGCCGGTGGTTGCGCTGGTCGGCTATACCAATGCCGGCAAATCGACATTATTCAACCGCTTGACCGGCGCCGCTGTCATGGCGGAGGATCTGCTGTTCGCCACGCTCGATCCTACCTTGCGGCAGTTCGCGCTGCCGGGGATCGACCGGACGATGCTGTCCGACACCGTCGGCTTCGTCTCCGAACTGCCGACCCAACTGGTCGCGGCATTCAAGGCGACGCTGGAGGAGGTCGTCTCGGCCGACCTGATCGTCCATGTCCGCGACATCGCGCACCCCGACAGCGACGCGCAGCGCGCCGATGTAGAGACGGTCCTCACCGAGATCGGCGTGGGGGACGAAATCCTGACCCCGCGGATCGAGGCGTGGAACAAGATCGACGCGCTCGACCCGGAGGCACTCGAAGCCGTGCTGGCCGACGCCGCCAAACGCGACGATGCCGTGGCGCTATCGGCGATGACGGGCGAGGGTGTGGACGATCTGATCGCCGCCATCTCCGAACGGCTGACGCGCGGGCATCGGCGCTATCATATCGATCTCGATCCCGGCGACGGCGCCGGCGCGGCATGGTTGCATGCGCATGGCGAGGTGCTCGATCAGTGGATGGCGGACGACCGGCTGATGATGGAGGTCCGGCTGGCCGAGCAGGATTACGGCCGGTTCATCCAGCGCGCCGCTTGATCGACTGCCACAGGGCTTCCTTGGCATCCAGATCCAGCGCTTTGAACGTGTCGCCAGCTTCGGCTTCCATCGCCTTGAAACGGTTCTCGAATTTCATATTGGCGGCACGGAGCGCAGCCTCTGCGTCGATGCCCTCATGGCGGGCCCAATTGACCACCGCGAACAGCAGATCGCCAATCTCCTCGGCCTTGTGATCGCCCGTCGCGTCGTCGGCTTCGGCCAGTTCCTCGCTCACCTTTGCGCGCGGCCCGTCGCTGTCGGGCCAGTCGAAACCGGTGCGCGCGGCGCGCTTTTGCAGCTTTTCGGCGCGCAGCAGCGCGGGCAGGCCGAGCGCGACGCCGTCCAGGGCGCCGTCATGCGCCTTGGCCGCGCGTTCCTCCGCCTTGATCGTTTCCCACAGATAATGGCCGCCATGCGCCGCATCGCCGAAGATGTGCGGGTGACGGCGTTCCATCTTGTCGCTGATCGTGGTGGCGACATCGTTCAGGTCGAACGCGCCGGCTTCCTCGGCAATGCGCGCGTGGAACACCACCTGGAGCAGCAGATCGCCGAGCTCGTCCTTGAGGTCCGCCATGTCGTCGCGCGCGATGGCGTCGGCGACCTCATAGGCTTCCTCGATCGTGTACGGCGCGATCGTCGCGAAGGTCTGGACGCTGTCCCATTCGCAGCCGGTCGTCGGATCGCGCAGGCGCGCCATGATCTCCGCAAGCCGCGCGATTGGCGTGAGAGGGCCCCCCGCCTCGCTCAATCTTCAAGTCCGATAATATACATTATGTAAAATATATTCATGGCTGAACGGGCTGAAGGATGAGGAAGCGCCCTTCCACACGCCAGCTTTCGAGCTGGGACAGGAAGTTCATGCCGAGCACGTTGGTGTCGCCGAACTCCTCGGCGACGACCACGGCGAGATCGTCCGCCCGGATCGACCCGAGCGTCATACGGTCGATCCGTGCGCGCCGCGCTTCGACCGTGCCGTTGGCGGTCGAGATCGAAACCGGAAATCCGCTCTCGTCGATCACGAGACCCGCCGCGGTCGCAGCGCTGCGGGACATCGCGGTCGTCGTGGCGCCGCTGTCGATCATGAAGCGCACCGTGCGGCCGTTAACCTGCGCGTCGGCCCAGAAATGACCATCCTCGGCCATCTGGATGCGCATCGCGCTGCCCTGAACCTGCTGGCTGCCGCCGAATGCATCGTTCCATATCCGGGCGAACTGATCGCGCTGGCCGACGATCAGCGCGGCAACGAGGAATATCGCGATCCAGGCAAGCGCCATTTTAGCTGCCTGCCCCAACGGCACGCGCCGCGCGATCAAACCGCTCAGCACCAGCACCAGACAGCCGATGCCGCCGATCAGCCCCGCGGTTTGCCAGTCAGCCATCGATCCTGATCTCCATGCCGTCATGGCCAGGCTCCACCCCCGGCGGCAATTGGCGCGCCAATGTGGCATAATCCATCGATTGGTCCATATGTGTCAGCACCGCCCGACGCGGCTTGAGCGCCGCGATCCAGCCCAGCGTCTGCTCCAGATGCGGATGCGTCGGATGCGGTTTGAGCCGCAGCGCATCGACCACCCACAGATCAAGACCCTGATAGAGCGCGCGCATATCGGCCGTCATTTCATTGAAATCGGTGGAATATCCTGCCGAGTACCTGCCGGCCAAGGTCTCGAACACCAGTCCGGCCGAGGTGATCGATCCATGCGGCTGATCGACCACCGTCACCGCGATATCACCGATCTCGATGCGATCGGGCAGCTCCTCGCCTGCCACCGTCGGCGGATACCCGTCGCGGCCGTTAAATGCATAGGCAAAGCGCTCTTCGAGCGACGCCAGGGTTTCCGGCCGCGCGAGCGCGCGCACCGGGCGACCGCGCGCGTGATAGAGCTGCCGCAGATCATCGATGCCGTGGCAATGATCGGCATGGTCGTGGGTCCAGATGACCGCATCGACATCGGCTATATCGGCAGCCAGCAGCTGTTCGCGCATGTCCGGTCCGGTATCGATCAGGATGCGCGTCGTTTCGGTGCTGACCAGGATCGAGGCGCGTGAGCGGCGATTCCTGGCATCGGCAGGATCGCAATTGCCCCAATCATTGCCGATCCGCGGAACGCCGGACGATGTCCCGCAACCAAGGATGCGCAGCTTCACGCAGCCGCCTTGCCGAACAATGTGAAGAAGTTGCGCGAGGTTGCCGCCGCCAGTTCCTCGATGCTTTCGCCGCGCAGATCGGCGAGGAACGCGGCGGTGTCGGCCACGAACGCCGGCTCACCGGTTTTTCCCCTGTGCGGCACCGGCGCGAGGAACGGAGAATCGGTTTCGATCAGCAGCCGTTCCAGCGGCAGCCTGGCCGCGGTCGCCTGCAAGTCCTTGGCATTCTTGAACGTCACGATGCCCGAGATAGAAATATAGAGGCCAAGATCGAGCGCGATGTCGGCGAATTCACCGCTGGCGGTGAAGCAATGGATGACGCCGGGATAGGTCCCCTGCTCCATCTCCTCGCGCAGGATCTTCGCCGTGTCATCCTCCGCATCCCGGGTGTGGACGATGATCGGCAGCCCAGTTTCGCGCGACGCCCGGATATGCGCGCGAAAGCTGGCCCGCTGGCGATCGCGATCCGAATGATCATAGTAATAATCAAGCCCGCTCTCGCCGATACCGACGACCCTGGGGTGCGCGGCACGATCGACCAGCTTGGCGGTGTCGATATCGGGATGCGCGTCGGCTTCGTGCGGGTGGATGCCGACCGTGGCGAACACATCGGGCTCGCGTTCGGCGGTCTCGATGATAGCGTCCCATTCGCGTTCGCGCGTCGAGATGTTGAGCATGGTACCGACGCCGCGCGCTCTCGCACGTTCCAGCACATTGTGCTGATCCTCGACCAAGCCCTTGTAATTCAGGTGGCAATGGCTGTCGACGAAGGTCATGCGGCCTCCTAGATCAGCTCCAGCCGGGGAAACACGCCTTGCGGCGCGGGGAGCACGGTGCCCGCCGCGATCGGCCAGCCCAGCGCCTCGAAACTGCGGCTGTCCGCATCCTGGCCGAGCAGATCGAGCAGCGCGTCGGCGCCCGCCGGGATCGCCCAGCGCGCCATGATGGCGATACGGCGGATCGCCTCCGCGGTGACGTGCAGGATGGTATCGGCCCGGGCCGGATCGGCCTTGCGCACCGCCCAGGGCGCCTGATCGGCGAAATACTGGTTGGCGTCGCGCGCCGCGCTCCACACCGCATCCAGCGCATTGTGGATCGCCAGGTCCTTCATCGCCTCATGCATCCCCGCCTCGGCGCGATCGACGCTGGCGAACAGCGCGTCCTCCGCCTCGGTGCGCGGGCCAGCCTCCGGCACCTGCCCGCCGCAATTCTTGGCGATCATCGAGAGGCTGCGCTGCGCGAGATTGCCGAGATTGTTGGCGAGATCCGCATTGCAGCGGGTTACGATCGCTTCTTCGGAATAGCTGCCATCCTGGCCGAAGCTGACCTCGCGCAGCAGGAAATAGCGGATCGCATCGACACCGTGCCGTTCCGCCAGCGCCATCGGATCGGTGACGTTGCCCAGCGATTTCGACATCTTCTCACCGCGGTTGAGCAGGAAGCCGTGGCCGAACACCGACGCCGGCAGCGCCAGCTTCGCGCTCATCAGGAACGCCGGCCAATAGACCGTGTGGAAGCGGACGATGTCCTTGCCGATGACATGCAGATTCGCCGGCCAATATTGCTGATAAAGCTCGATATTGTCGGGATAGCCTGCGCCGGTGAGATAGTTGGTCAGCGCATCGACCCAGACATACATGACATGCCCCGGGCTGCCCGGCACCGGCACGCCCCAATCGAAGCTGGTGCGCGACACCGACAGATCGGAGAGGCCGCCCTCGACGAAGCGCATCACCTCGTTGCGGCGGCTTTCGGGGCGTATGAAATCGGGGTTCGCCGTGTAATGATCGAGCAGTGGCTGCTGGTATTTGGACAGGCGGAAAAACCAGGTTTCCTCCTCGGTCCAATCAACCGGCGTGCCCTGGGGCGAAAGCTTCATGCCCCCCTCCCCGTCGGTCAGTTCGCTTTCGTCGTAGAAAGCCTCGTCCCGGACCGAATACCAGCCCTCGTAGCGATCGAGATACAGATCTCCGGCATCGGCCATCGCCTGCCAGATCGCCTTGCTGGCGTGATGGTGATCGGTATCGACGGTGCGGATGAAGCGATCATAGGAGATATTCAAGGCATCAGCCATCTCCTTGAAATAGGCGCTCATCTCGTCGGCGAGTGCGCGCGGTTCGATATCGCGCTTGCGGGCCTCCTGGACCATCTTGAGGCCGTGTTCGTCGGTGCCGGTGAGGAAGCGCACGTCGCGGCCAAGCAGCCGCTGATAGCGCGCGATAGCGTCGGTCGCGATCGCCTCATAGGCATGGCCGATATGCGGGCGGCCATTGGGATAGCTGATCGCGGTGGTGATGTAGAACGGGTCTGTCATGTCGCCGGCGGCTCTATCCGATTAAAAGCTAGCGTGCGAGCCTCGCGACATGCCCGCCCATCTCGAATGCGACGGTCGCAGGATCAAGGTTCAGCGGCAGTGCGCTCGCCGCCAGCGTGCGGGCGGCTTCCCATGCGGCGATGGCGTCGGCGAGCGGCTGGCCGCGGCGTGCGCGGGCCTCGCGGGCGATATAGCCGGGTACGCGGCCCAGCATGGCCTCGTAGCGCGGCTGCGCCGCCTTGCCGCTGACCGCCCGGCCGAGCGCGATGCGGTGGATATTGGTCGGGTCGCCGTCGCGGGCGATGGCGGCAAGCATGTCGTCGATCGCGCCCAGATCCAGCCCGGCCATGTGCAGCGCATGACCGACCGAACCCTCCCCCATTTTCACCAATACGGCAATATCATTGTCCGACAGCGACGGATCACTGGCCCGCAGGGCCGTCGCCATGGCGTCATCGTCGAGCGCGGCGAAGCGCAGCAGCCGGCAGCGCGAGCGGATCGTCGGCAGCAACCGCCCTGGCGCGTGGCTGACGAGCAGGAAGATCGTGCCCTGCGGCGGCTCCTCCAGATTCTTGAGCAAGGCATTGGCGGCGGCGCGCTCGAGATCGTCGATCGCGTCGATCACCACCACGCGACGCTGCGACATCGACGGCGCGGTGGCGAACAGCGGCTGCAGCGACCGCACCTGATCGATCGAGATGTTGCGTGCGAGCTTGCCGTCCGGATCCCATTCGCCGCGCGGCTTGGCGCGTTCCTTGGCGTCGGCGGGCAGGCGATCGAGCAGGCGATAGTCGGGATGGCTGCCCGCCGCGAAATAATGCGCGGCCGGGTGGCTGGGCGGTACGGCAAAGCCCGGCGGCAATCCGTCGGCGTGTGGAGGTTCGGCGTCCTGGGCCTCGGCCAGCATGCGCAGCGCGGCGGTGCGGGCGAAGCTGCCCTTCCCCGTCCCCTCGGGCCCGGCGATCAGCCAGGCATGGTGGAGCGCGCCCGAATCGAGCGCGGCGCGGAACTGCGCCAGCGCCGTATCCTGGCCAATGATCGCGGTCATGGCAGCCAGTCGGCCAGCGCATCCACCAGGCGGGCGGTGACGTCTGCTTTCGCGCCTTTGGCGTCGATCAGGCGGAAGCGCTCGGGCTCGGCCTCGGCAAAGCCGCGGAAGGCGGCGTTGACCGCGCTGTGGAAATGCTCGTCGCGCAGGCCGAAGCGGTCATTGGCCGCGCCATCGCGCATGCTGGCGCGTTCCGCGGCCTCCGCGTCCGGCAGGGTCAGGACAAGCGTGCGATCGGGCAGCAGGCCGCGGCTGCCAAAGGCGTGCAGCGCGAGTATGGCGCCATCATCGATGCCGCCCGCCACGCCCTGATAGGCGCGGGTCGAATCGATGAACCGGTCGCAGATCACCCAGCGCCCCGCCGCCACCGCGGGGTGGATGCGACGATCGATATGGTCGGAGCGCGCGGCGGCGAACAGCAAGGCCTCGGCATGCGGGCTCCACCGGTCGACCGCGCCCGCCATCAGCAGATCGCGGATCGCCTCCGCGCCGGGGCTGCCGCCGGGCTCTCGGGTGATCTCGCATTCGATCCCGCGCCGCGCCAGCGCATCGGCCAGCGCGCGCGCCTGGGTCGATTTGCCGACGCCCTCGCCGCCTTCCAGGCTGATGAAGCGGCCCGTCGTCACCCGAACAGCGAGGTCAAGCCGTACCAGGCGCGGCGGAAGAAGCCCGCCTCCCCCACCGCGGTTTCGGCGACCAGCGGCATCGTCTGCGGTGGCATATCGGGGGTGCGCACCACCAGATCGGCAATGTGCTGGCCCTGCTTGATCGGCGCCTTTACCGGACCGTTATAGACCACGCTGACGCGCATTTCGGACGCAGCGCCCTTGGGCAGGGTCACGGCCAGATTCTGGGGCGCGACCAGCCCGACGGTGCTGGCGTCGCCCAGTTGCACATCCGCCGCCTCGATCCGCTTGCCCTTGGGTGCGAGCGGGCGCGATTGCCACGCGCGGAAGCCCCAATCCATGAACTTGACCGATTCCTCGGCACGGCCGCCATAGGAATCGAGGCCGGCCAGCACCATCACGATACGGCGGCCATTCTGATCGGCCGATCCGGTGAAGCCATAGCCGGCCTCCTCGGTATGTCCGGTCTTGAGGCCATCGGCCCCGGCGACGCGGCCGAGCAGCGGATCGCGGTTCTGCTGGGTGATGGCGCTGCCGCCCATCGTCTTGCCCCAGGTGAAATTCTCCTTAGAATAGAACTGCTTGTAGAGCTTCGGATGGTCCTGGATCGTCCGCGCGGCGAGCGTGGTCAGATCCTCCGCGGTCACATAGGTGCGGCCTTCATCGGGCCAGCCGTTGGAATTGCCGAACGCGCTGTTGGCCATGCCGATCTGCTTGGCATAGCGCGTCATCTGCTGGGCGAAGGCCTCCTCCGTCCCGGCGATTTCTTCGGCCAGCACGACGCAAGCGTCGTTCCCCGAAAGCGTGACGATGCCGTAGAGCAGGTTTTCGACGCTCACCTGCTCGCCCGCCGACAGGAACATGGTCGATCCGGCCGCGGGACCATGCCATTTCCGCCAGGTTTCGGGGCGGACGGTGACCATCTGGTCCAGCTTCAGTTCGCCCTTCTTGATCAGGTCGAACGCAACATAGACGGTCATCATCTTCGCCATCGACGCGGGCGGCATGCGCAGGTTCGCATTCTTGGAATAAAGCACCGCGCCCGAGCTGAGATCCTTCATATAGGCGACCTTGGCCGGCGTATCGAACGGCGGCGCGGCCGCCTGGCCGGGGATGGCGAGGAGAAGGGCGGCGGCGGGAACGGCGATCAGGATCTTCACGGGGGTACGCACCTCACGGGCTCAGGGAATGGGCTGGATCACCGCGTCGCCAAAGCCATCCTCGACGACCTCGGCACGCGCGGTATTCGCGCTGCGGGCATCCTTAAACGGCCCGAGCACGACGCGCCAGAGTCCTTGCTCGCGGATTGCCTCGCCATTGACGCGGTCGGCGAGTTTGCGGGCGCGTTTCTCGCTGGAGAAGCTCGCGACCTGCAGCTGGAACGGTCCCGGGCCATAGGCCGCCGGCCCGGCGGGCATGACCGGCGCAGAGGAGCGGTCCGCATAGGCGGCGTCGACGCTGCGCACGCGCACCCGGCCCACGCCCGATATTCCCAGCCGCTGGGCGGCGGCGCGCGAGAGGTCGATGATCCGCTTGCCGTGATACGGGCCGCGATCGTTGATGCGCAGCACGACGTTGCGCCCATTGGCGACATGGGTCACCTCGACACGCGATCCCATCGGCAGCGTGCGGTGCGCCGCGGTCATGCCCGATGGATCGAAGCGTTCCCCGTTCGCGGTCCTGCGGCCGGCCAGTTCCGCGCCGTACCAGCCGGCGATGCCGGTTTCGTCATAGTCGGCGGGTTCGTAAGGGCCACCCATCGGCGGCCCGCCGGCGCATCCCGCGAGCAGCAAGCCCGCGGCCATCAGGCTATTTCGCGACTTCATCCGCCAGCAACCCCACCGACAGCGCATAGAAATTGGAGCAGTTGTAATCGAGGATCACGCGATAATTGCCGGTCAGCAGATAGCCGGTGCGGCCGATGCCATCCGGCTCGATCAGGCTGGCCATCTCGCTGTCGCGCAGGCCCGATCGTGGGGGGGCATTGACGCCGAGCGCGCGCCATTCGGCGATGCTGCGCCAGCGGCTATGGCGTTCGAACACGCGCGGGCAACGCGGCGAAACCATGCGGCTGATCTGATCCGAACGATTGAGGCCGGCCGGCACGCTCACCGCAACGCCCCAGGGCACGTTGGGCCGCCATCCGGCATCGACGAAATAATTGGCGATCGACGCGAGCGTATCGGGCTCGCTCGACCAGATATTGGCGCGGCCATCGCCATCGCCGTCCTTGGCGACGCGCAGATACACCGAAGGGAGGAACTGCGGATAGCCCGTGGCCCCTGCCCAGCTGCCCTTCAACTGCTCGCGCGAGACGCCCTCGTCATGCATCTTCAGCGTGGCGAGGAATTCAGGTTCGAACAGGCTGCGGCGCCGCCCCTCATAGGCGAGCGTCGCCAGACTGCGCAGCAGGTCGAAATCGCCGGTATAGCCGCCGTAATTGGTCTCATGCCCCCAGATCGCGACCATGATCGATTCAGGGACCCCGGTGCTGCGCTCGATGCTGGATAGGCGCGGACGCAGTGCCTGATATTTGGCGCGCCCACGATTGATCCGTGCCGCATCAACATGCCGCGCCTTGTATGGGGCGAAGGGCGCGATCGGCCCGCCGGTCGGCCCGCCCGGCTGCGCGCGGTCGAGCTCGATCACGCGCGGATTGAAGGTCAGCGTCGGCACCACCCGGTCGAATGTGGCGCGGCTGATGCCCATCGCCTCCGCCTTGCCGCGCAGACCGTAGAGATAGGGCTGGAGGCCGGCCGGGTCCTGCGCGAGCGCGGCGGAGCCGGTGAAAGCGCAGCAAGCTGCAAAAATCGCGGCAATATATGTTCGGATACGCAAAACTGTCCCCCGCATGAGCCTGCTTGTCGCACATTGGAGGCGATCACGCGAAACCATTCGTCCCGCGCCTTGCACATCAGGCCGCTAGCGGGATAAGCGCTCGCTGAAGGAAGAGTGGCCGAGTGGTTTAAGGCAGCGGTCTTGAAAACCGCCGTGGGTGCAAGCTCACCGTGGGTTCGAATCCCACCTCTTCCGCCATTCCTGCGGCCATATTGATCAGGGAGCGGCTATTTCCTCCGCCGGCGTCTGCATTGCGCTGCGCCGTCTGCCCGCCAGCTTCAACAGGTTTCGTCCGAGCTTCTGCCCCGGCCGCTCGATGAGCATGTAGCCGACGAAGGCCAGCGCGTAGCTTATCGCCGCTACGATCAGAAACACGATCGCGAACCGTGAACCCGCCGCGATGTCCGTCCCGAAACGCCGGATTGCCCATGCGGCGACCGGGTGAAGGACAATCAGGTGGATCAGATAGGTTCCGAACGAAAGCTCGCCCAGCCAGTAGAACGGCTTCGATCCCAGCAGCCGGGAGAGCCGGTCGACGATCGCGAGCGATCGCCAGTGGACTAGTGCGAAGAAGCCGATCACCAGCGCCTCGCGCGCAACGAAATGGAGAAGATCCCCCTCACCTCCGAACGGTATCGCGGCGAGCAGCATCGCAAGCGCGAACTGCATGGTCAGCCGCCGCCGATCCTGAGCGTGATCCGCCGCGATCATCATGCCGGCAAGAAAGAGGTGCAGCTTCAGCGGCAGAAAGGTCGGCATCGGAAAATCGACGCCAAGAGCACGAAGCGCCAACACCATGACAATGCCAAGGCAGGCCACGCCGACCGCTGCCGATAGCCAGCCCATGCGGCGCGCCAGCAGGACGATGAAGGGGAACGCCGCATAGAATTGCATCTCGAGCCCGAGGCTCCAGTCCGGCAGCGGCGTCCTGTACGCATAGCCTGGCACGAAGCCGAATGCATAGGACATATGCATGAAAATATTGGTGAAACTTGCATCCAGATAGCGCTCGGCCAGCTGCGGCTCGCGCCCGAAGAACGTGTCGATCAGCACCCGATCGGCGTGCAGCCAGGCGCCGCATGACAGGGCGACGATCAGGAGGCAGTAATAAAGCGGGGATATCCGGAAAAACCGTCGCACCCAGAAGGCCACCCAAGTTCCCGACTCGTCCCAATTCTCGCGATCCTTGCGGAGCCGATATTGGAACACCATCAGGAAACCCGAGAGCAGAATGAAAAGATCGACGCCCAGATCAGGCTTGCTGAGGACGGGTGCGAGAAATCCGGTCAACAGCATGCAATGGCCGATCAATACCCAGAGCGCCGCCAAGCCGCGCATGCCGTCCAGGCAGACGACTCGGTTCATGCCATCGTTCATTCCGGCCGCCGGTATCCAACCCGGAGAAGACTGTAAATTTTGTGCACCGCAAAACGGGACGGTTCGACCACGCCCTGCGTCCGATGGCTCGCGGCCCGTTGGATGGTGCGCTTACAGTTCGCACAGACGGCAAAAGGCCCGGCGCCACCATCGTGGAGCCGGGCCTTGTCGGTTCGCGGCGAAAGAAGCTTATTTCTTGCCCAGCGACAGTCCACCGAAGCGCTTGTTGAAGCGTGCGACCTGGCCGCCTGCGTCGAGCATCGTGCCCTTGCCGCCGGTCCATGCCGGATGCGCGAGGGGATCGATCTCGAGCGTCATCGTGTCGCCCTCCTTGCCCCAGGTGGAGCGGGTTTCGTACACGGTGCCGTCGGTCATCTGCACCTTGATGGTGTGATAATCGGGGTGGATGTCTTTCTTCATGGCGTAAGCTCCTTGGCGGGCTGGTTTCCGACCAGCCCCTGGAAATGAAGCGCGCGCCCTACAGGGTGCGGGCGTAAAACTCAAGCGGCCCAAAATTCAGGAGGCTGGCGGATCCGCGATCATCGCGGTGAAATTGGCCTGCGCCGCGACCTTGCCGTCGATCAGCGCCTTGCCGGCGAACTTGCATACCGAAGCGCGTTTCTGGACGAATTCGACCTCCAGCCGCAGCAGCACGCCGGGCTCGACGGGGGCACGGAACTTGGCTTCGTCGATCGCCATGAAATAGACGAGCTTGCCCGATCCGGCGAGGCCCAGGCTTTCGACCGCAAGCACGCCCGCGGCCTGGGCCAGCGCCTCGACGATCAGCACGCCGGGCATGATCGGACGGCCGGGAAAGTGCCCCTGGAAGAAGCCCTCGTTGATCGTCACCGCCTTGATCGCAACGATCGACCGGTCGGGGATAAGTTCCTCGACACGATCGACCAGCAGCATCGGATAGCGGTGCGGCAGCGCCGCCATCACCTTGCGGATGTCGAGCGGACCCAGCCCAGCCTTTTCCGGCGGGGTCCGCTCGACGATGTCCTCGCTCACCGGCCCTGCGGAGTCGCCGCCGCAGGCGCGGCGGGTGCGGCACCGGCGGCAGCCTGCTGCTGACCCGGCTGCCACCCGGCGGGCGGCGTGATCTGAACCGACGTGACCGTCTTGTTGAGTTCGGTCGTGATGTCGGTGGTGATGTCGGCGGCGGGCTGTGCGAGCAGCACGGCCTGCGGCTGCACCACCAGATTCACGCGTTTTGTCGCCATCGCCGCCTTCACTGCGGCGTCAAGACGGCCACCATTGGTGAACTGTTCCAGCACATAGGCGCGGGCCAGCGTCACCGGCGCGGTGATGCGCTGGATTTCCTGGTCGGCGGTCTGACGGCGCTGCTGCAGCGTGGTGTACTGCGTCTGCAGCGCCTGGCGGTTGGGGTTGGGCGCGCGCTGGGCGGCGTTGAATGCGTCCACCAGCGGCTTCAGCTCGGCGTCGAGCGCGGTCGAACGCGTGCGCGCCTGGTCGATCTGCGGCTTGTAGGTGGTCTGCATCTGGGTCATCGCGGTGCGATAGGCGTTGGTCTGCTCGATCGCGCCTTCCAGATTGGCGACCGCGACACCCGACTGGGCATAGGCCGGCGCGGCGAGCGCGACGGCCGGAATGGTGGCGAGCGCGAGCGCTGCGGCCTTGAACATCTTCGTCATCAGAATTGAGTCCCTACGTTGAACGTGAACAATTTGGGGTCGTCCCCCTCGGCAGTTATCAGCGCCTTGGCCACATCGATCCTAAGCGGACCGAATGGCGAATTCCAGTTGACCCCGACGCCGACCGACACGCGCGGCTTGGCGGTGTTGCCCAGGAACTGTTCGTAGAACGGGTTTGTGGCGGGGCTGGTAAAACGGGTATTGACCGACGTACCTTCGCACGGCCCGCCGGCGGTCGACATCGATCCCGTCACGCAGGTGGTGACCTGGCCCGCGTTGGTCGCGCCGGTCGGGACCTGGTAGAGCGGATTGCCTGCCGCGTCATTCTGCGGGGTGCCGGGGATCGGCAGCAGCGAGGGCGATCCATCCGCGTTGAACAGCAGATTGCCTTCCGCGTCGGTCGCCTGCGGGAACACCAGCGTGGGCAGCGGACGCGTCACGCTGAACAGCGCGCCGAAATCGACGAACACCGACGGCCGCAGGCCAAGCTCGCGCGCGCCAGCGCCCAGCGGAATTTCGAGCTCCGCCCGGCCAAGATAATAGGCCCGGCCGCCCAGCGCGTCATCGACCACCTGATCGCGATCGGTGATCACCGCCTGATCGCCGGTGGCGACCGATCCGGTGAAGCCGGAGCGCAGGATGCGCGGGCCGACGCCGCGGATATCGAAGCCGCGGAACTGCGGTTCACCCAGGTAGAAGCGATCGGTGATGCGGACCTTGTCGATCCCCGGCCCGCGGCTTTCCTCGAGCGGGTGGATGTAACCGCCCTCGATCCCGATCGAGAAGATGAAGCCGCCGCCGACATTCCAGTATTTGTCGGCATCGAAGCGCGAACGGATATAGCGCACGTCACCGCCCAGGCCGGCGAAATCCTGGCTCAGCACGACGCGGTGGCCGCCCGAAGGCCGCAAGCGGTTGTTGAGGCTATCGTAGATGATCGAATAACCAACCGAAGAGGTCACGCGCTCGCCGATGGCGTCGCACAGATAACGCCCGGCGACCAGCGGATTGCACTGGCCGTTGCTGGTGAAGAATTGTTCGTCGAGCGACACATCGTCGAAGGTCAGGCCGTAACGCCCGGCGACCGACAGATATTCGGTGATCGGCACGCCGGTGCGCAGCTGGAAGCCGGTCGATACCTGCGAATAGGTCGTGTTGCGCTCATCGCCCGAATAGTTGAACGCGTTGTAGTCGCGGCGGAAGATGTCACCGCCCACGGCGATGTTGCGATCGAACAGATAGGGTTCGGTGAAGCCGATCTCGGCCGACTTCGAATAGGTCGAATAATTGACGCTGGCGCGCAGTTCCTGGCCCTTGCCGCGGAAATTGCGCTGCTTGATCGATGCATTGATGATGAAGCGTTCGAGGCTGGAGAAGCCGGCCGACAGCTGCAGTTCGCCGGTGGCCTTTTCCTGGACATTGGCTTCGAGCACGACGCGGTCGTCGGCGACGCGCTTCTGCTCGATCTCCAGATTCTCCTGGAAATAGCCAAGCGAATTGATCCGGTCGGCGGAGCGCTTGAGCTGGAAGGCGTTGAACGCATCGCCTTCGGCCAGCCGCATCTCGCGCCGGACAACCTTGTCCTGTGTCGTGGTGTTGCCGTTGATATCGACGCGCTCGACATAGACGCGCGGGCTTTCCGCGATCTTGAAGACCAGCGACATCGTCAGCGCGTCCTTGTCGCGGATGAACTCCGGACGGACATCGGCGAACGCGTATCCGACCAGGCCGGCGGTGTTGCTGATGCTTTCGACCGAATCCTCGACCAGCTGGGCGTTGTACCAGTCACCCTTCTTGATCGGCAGACTGGCGGCCAGAGTCTCGTTGTTGAAGTCGCGGATCTCGCTGTCGACCTCGACATTCTCGATCTTGTATCGCTTACCTTCCTCGACGACATAGGTGATGACGAAATCGCGGCGGTCGGGGGTCAGCTCGGCAACCGCCGAGACGACGTGGAAATCCGCATAGCCCTGGGTCAGGTAGAACTGGCGCAGCTTCTGCTGGTCATAGGCCAGACGATCGGGATCGTAGCTGGTGCTCGACGAGAAGATGCGGAACATCCGCGCCTGCTTGGTGACCATCTGGCTGCGGACTTCGCCATCGTCGAACACCTCGTTGCCGATGACGTTGATCTGGCGGACCTTGGACTTTGGTCCTTCGTTGATCTCGAACACGATATCGACGCGGTTCTGGTCCAGCGCGACGCTCTTGGGCTCGACCGTCGCGGCGAAGCGGCCCTGGCGGCGATAGAGCTCGATGATCCGCGCGACATCGGCGCGCACGCCGGGGCGGGTGAAGATCTGGCGCGGCGCCAGCTTGATCTCCGGCCGGATCTTGTCTTCCTTGAGGCTCTTGTTGCCCTCAAGCACGATGCGGTTGATCACCGGGTTTTCGCGGATGCGGATCACCAGCTCGCCCGTAAGCACGCCATCGATCTGGACATCGGCGAACAGATTTGACGCGTAGAGATCGTTCAGCGCCTGATCGAGCGTCTCCTGCGTATAGGGCTGGCCGGGGCGCAGCGTCGTGCGCTGCAGGACCGTATCGGATTCGATACGCTGCGATCCCGATACGACGACGGACTTGATGATACGCTGCACGGCCGCGGGCGCCGCCTGGGCGGGGGGTGCGCCCGGGGCGGGCGCGGTCTGTGTGACCGGCGCTGCGGGGGCCGGCGTGGCTTGCGGCGTCGGCGCGGCAGGCGGAGGCGTTTCGGGCGCGGCGACGGCGGGCGGTGTCGCCTGCGGCGCGGTCTGGGCGAAGGCTGGCACCGCGATCCCGGAAAGGATCGTGCCCACCATGAGGGCCGCCATGCCGCGCTTGCCGGATGCAGTTGCTGTCGTCGCTGTCACACGTCCACCCCAAATAAATCGGTAATTGCCATCATCGTCATTTCGCGAAGGGCCGCGCTGCCCTGCCCGAACCCGGTCAGCCGATCAACCCGGCGATCCGGTTCCACACACCGAATGACGCAAGATCGTTGGTCGTCACGAACACCATCAGCGCCAGCAGCGCCACCAATCCGCCGCGAAAGGCCCATTCCATGGCTACGGGATTCACCGGTCGCCGCGTCACGCCTTCGATGGCGTAGAACAGCAAATGTCCTCCATCCAGCATGGGGACTGGCAACAGGTTGATGAATCCCAGATTAATCGAGATCAAAGCCACCAGGAAGATGAAGGCGGTGAAGCCCAGAGCGGCCTGCTGCCCGCTGATTTCGGCGATTTTCAGCGGGCCGCCCAATTCCTTCACCGAACGCCGCCCGGTAATGATCTGGCCGATGGCGGAGACCATATCGTCGACGATCTCGACCGTCTGCCGCACCGCGACGCCGGGAGCGGCAAGCAACGACACCGGAGTCGCGACTGGCATCCCGCCGCCGATACCAAGCCGTCCGACGCGGTAGCTGTTGCCGAACCGGTCGCGCTCAACCGCCATGCCGATGCGGATGTCGCTTGCGATGGTCCGCCCGTCGCGCACGACGGTCAACGCCACGGTTTCATTGGGCCGCAACCGGGCGAAGCGCGCCAGATCGTTGAATGTCTCGATGTCGCGGTCGCCCAGCGCGACGATACGATCGCCGGGGCGGATGCCAGCGGCGGCGGCGGCGCTGCCCGCCTGCACCGAATCCGCGACCGCAGGCGTGCGCAGATCGCCGAACGCGATGGCGAAGCCCATCAGGATCAGGATCGCGATCAGGAAATTGGTCACCGGCCCGGCAAGGACGATCAGCGCGCGCTGCCACAGTGGCTTCGCCTGGAAGGTCTGCGCACGCTCTTCGGGCGGCAGCGCGAGCCATTCGGGATCGGGCTGGCTGGCAGGGTTCATGTCGCCGGCGAAGCGGACATAGCCGCCCAGCGGCAGCCAGCCGACTTTCCAGCGGGTGCCGCGCTTGTCGGTCCAGCCGGCGATTTCGCGGCCAAAGCCGATCGAAAACGCCTCCGCCTTCACCCCGAACCAGCGCCCGACCGTATAATGGCCCAGCTCGTGCAGGAAGACGAGCGGACCGATCACCAGCAGAAACGCCGCGATGGTCCAGAAAATGCCGGGGGCCTCGATCAAGCTACGCCTTCCTTCACGCGCTCGTCCGCCAGCGCCCTCGCCTCCGCGTCGATCGCCAAGACGGCATCGAGCGTTTCCGGTGCGGGCGGATCGTAGCACGAAAGCGTATCGGCGACGATTGCGGCAATTTCGAGGAAGCCGATCCGGCCCGCCAGAAACGCGGCGACCGCGACTTCGTTGGCGGCATTCAGGATGGCCGGGCTGGCCCCGCCCGCATCCAGTGCCTCGCGCGCCAGCCGTAACGCCGGGAAACGCACGGGATCGGGTTCCTCGAAATCGAGCCGGCCGATCGCGACCAGATCGAGCGGGGCCATCGGCACCGTCATCCGGTCCGGCCAGGCCAGCGTATGCGCGATCGGCGTGCGCATGTCGGGCGGGCCAAGCTGGGCGAGGACCGATCCGTCGATATATTCGACCAGCGAATGAATCACCGATTGCCGGTGCAGGATGATCTCGATCTGATGCGCGGCCACGGGAAACAGCCGGTCGGCCTCGATCAGTTCGAGCCCCTTGTTCATCAAAGTCGCCGAATCGACCGAAATCTTGGCACCCATCGACCAGTTGGGATGCGCCACCGCCTGCTCGGGCGTGACATCGCGCATCTCCGCCAGCGTGCGATCGCGGAACGGGCCGCCGCTCGCGGTCAGGATGATCCGCCGGACAGATTCGGGCCGCGCCGAATCGAAGCACTGGAAGATCGCATTGTGCTCGGAATCGGCCGGAAGCAGTGTCGCACCGTGCTGACGGGCGGCGGCGAGGATCACCTCACCGGCGCTGACCAGCGGTTCCTTGTTGGCGAGCACGACGGTGCCACCCTGCCCGATCGCCGCCATCACCGGGCCCAGCCCCGCCGCGCCGACGATCGCCGCCATCGTCCAGTCGCACGAACGCGCCGCGGCCTCGCACACCGCCTGCGCGCCGCCGCTAGTTTCGATGCCGCTGCCGTCGAGCGCCGCCCTGAGCGCGGGCAGGCAGCTTTCGTCCGCCACCACCGCCAGCTTCGCGCCATGCCTGCGGGCGGCGGCGGCGAGGCCATCGACATCGCAATTGGCGGTCAGCGCGATGACATCGAAGGCTTGCGGGTTACGCCCGATCAGATCAAGCGTCGATTGCCCAACCGATCCGGTGGCACCGAGGACACTGATGCGCTTCATACGAAACGCTCCGCGATCAGGATCAGCGCGAACGCCACCGGCGCGACGGTCACCACCCCGTCCAGCCGGTCGAGCACGCCGCCATGCCCCGGCAGGATCGTCCCCGAATCCTTCACCCCCGCCTTGCGCTTGATCCCGCTCTCATACAGATCGCCCGCCTGCGCGACGATCGCGAGCAGCGGGCTCAGCAGCGCCAGCCGCAGATCCAGATCGCCATAGGTCGCGAACGCCATGCCGGTGATCCATGCCGCGACCATCCCGCCGCCCAGCCCCGCCCAGGTCTTGTTGGGCGACAGCCGCGGCATCAGCTTGGGTCCGCCGATCAGCCGTCCGGCGAAATAGGCGCCGATATCGGTCGCCCACACGATCGCGAGAGACCAGAAGGCGAGTATCGCCCCATCGGGCAGGCCGCGGATCGCCAGCAGCGCCGCAACCGGCACCCCGACATAGGCGATGCCCAGCGCGAGCTGCGCGTGCCGCGTGACGATCACGATGAAGAAAGCCGCGCCGGCGATCAGCCCCAGCGCGAAAAAACTCGGTCCGGCGGCCAGCGGCGACAGGATCGCGAGCGGCACCGACAGCGCGAACAGCGCCATGCGCTTCTGCCTGGCATCGACCCTGGCCAGATCGGCCCATTCGGCCATCATGAACAATGCGGCGACCACGCTCAGCAGCCACATGGCGATGCCGCCGAAGGTCAATGCCGCCAGCGCCAGCGCGATCAGCACCACCGCGACCGCGGTCTTGCGCGGCAGATCGGCCATCCAGTTCTTCGGGATCGCCATACCGTCAGAGCCCGCCATAGCGACGCTCGCGGCGGGCGAATTCGTCGATCGCCGCCTGCAGCTCGGTGGGGCTGAAATCGGGCCACAGCGTATCGACGAACAGCAGTTCGGCATAGGCCGCCTGCCACAGCAGGAAATTGGACAGCCGCTTCTCGCCAGAGGTGCGGATCAGCAGATCGAGCGGTGGCAGATCATGTGTGTAGAGCGCATCCTCGAACCGCGCCTTGTCGATCTCGCCGCCCTCGCCCGCCAGTTGGCGGACCGCGCGCAATATCTCGTCCTGCGCGCCGTAGTTGAGCGCGATCACCAGGTGCGGCCCGGTATTGGCCGCGGTGCGCGCGATCGCATCCTCGACCAGCGCCTGGATGTCCGGCGTGAAGGCGGAAAGATCGCCGATAATCCGCAGCCGGATGTCGTCGGCGACCAGTTCGTCCAGATGCTGCCCGATGAAGTGCCGCAGCAGCCCCATCAGATCGCCGATCTCCTCCTCCGGCCGCCGCCAGTTTTCGGAGGAGAAGGCGTAGAGCGTCAGCGTGCCGATGCCCATGTCGCGCGCAGCACGGGCGATCTTGCGCACTGCCTCAACCCCGGCGCGATGCCCGGCGACGCGCGGCAGCAGGCGCTTCTTCGCCCAGCGGCCGTTGCCGTCCATGATGATGGCGATATGGCGCGGGATACCGTTGGAGCTGCCGAGGATCGGCGCGACGGCGCCGCTCATCGTCCAGCCGCCCGAGGAGCGACGGGCCGCTCATGCCCCCGGCATGAGCTAAACAGCATTCGCTGTTTACCCGTCACTTGCCCAGGATTTCCTTTTCCTTGGCGTGCGCCGCCGCGTCGATATCGGCGATGGTCGCATCGGTCAGCTTCTGCACCTCGGTTTCGTGGCGCTTGCGCTCGTCCTCGGACATATGACCGCCCTTTTCGTCGGTCTTGAGATTATCGTTGCCGTCACGCCGCACGTTGCGCGCCGCGATCCGTGCCTTCTCGGCATACTGCCCGGCCAGCTTGGCCAGTTCCTTGCGGCGCTCCTCGGTCAGGTCGGGGATCGGCAGGCGCAGCGTCTGGCCATCGACAATTGGGTTCAGGCCCAGCCCGGCGGAACGGATCGCCTTGTCGACCGGGCCGACATTGCTCTTGTCCCACACCTGCACCGACAGCAGGCGCGGCTCGGGCGCGGAGACCGTGGCGACCTGGTTGATCGGCATGTTGGCGCCGTACACCTCGACCGTCACCGGATCGAGCAGGTTGATCGACGCGCGGCCGGTGCGCAGGCCGGTCAGATCATGCTTCAGCGATTCGACCGCGCCCGCCATGCGGCGTTCCAGATCGGCCTTGTTGAACTGCGGCGCAGCCATCTTCTCTCTCCTGTTATGCCTTCTGCACGATCGTGGCGACGGCCTTGCCGGCCAACGCCCGCGCCAGATTGCCCCGTTCGCGGATGTTGAACACCACGATCGGGATGTTGTTGTCACGGCACAGCGCGACCGCGCTTGCGTCCATGACCTTTAGATTTTGAGATAGCACTATATCGTACGTCACTGTTTCATAACGCTTCGCACCGGGAACGAGTTTTGGATCGGCATCGTACACGCCATCGACAGAGGTGCCCTTGAAGAGCGCATCGCATTTCAGTTCGGCGGCGCGCAGCGCGGCGCCGCTATCGGTGGTGAAATATGGGCTGCCGACACCGGCGGCGAAAATCACCACCCGGCCCTTTTCCAGATGCCGCTCAGCGCGGCGGCGAATGAAGGGTTCGCACACCGCTGCCATCGGGATGGCGGACTGCACGCGCGTATCGACACCGATCTGCTCCAGAGCGTTCTGCACGGCGAGCGCATTCATCACCGTCGCAAGCATGCCCATATAGTCGGCGGTCGCGCGGTCGAAGCCCTTTGCGGCTGCCGCCATGCCGCGAAAGATATTCCCCCCGCCAACGACGACGCACATCTCGTACCCCAGCGCTTTCGCATCGGCGATCTCGCCAGCTACGCGTGCAGCGGCCGCGGGATCGATCGCAAGCCCCTCCTCGCCCATCAGCGCGGCCTCGCCCGACAGTTTCAGCAGGATGCGCTTGAACGGGGGCATGGTCATGGGTGGGCTGGTTTCCGTGGATACGAGATCGGGAGCGGCGCGGACCTTAGTGGCGGCTGTGCATCTAGCCAAGGGTGCGCCGCGGATAAAGCAAAGCCGCCGCGCCCCATCGGACGCGACGGCCTTGCATGGTCTGGACTTACTTGGTCAGGCCCGCGGTCGCGGCGACTTCGGCGGCGAAATCGCTCGCTTCGCGCTCGATGCCCTCGCCCAGCTGGAAACGGACATAGTCCTTCAGCACGATCGCGGTGCCGGCGTCCTTCGCCGCCTTGGCGACGACATCGGCGACCGGGGTCTTGCCGTCCATCACGATCGGCTGGCTCAGCAGCGCGTTTTCCTTGGCGAACTTCTTGATGCCGCCTTCGACCATCTTGGCGATGATGTCGGCGGGCTTGCCGCTTTCGGCCGCCTTTTCGGTGGCGATCGCGCGCTCGCGCTCCAGGATCGCGGGGTCGAGGCCGCTTTCGTCCAGCGCCAGCGGGAAGGCCGCGGCGATGTGCATGGCGATCTGCTTGCCCAGCGGCTCCAGCACGTCGGCACCGGCCTCACTCTCCAGCGCGACGAGCACGCCGATCTTGCCAAGGCCCGGCGAAACCGAATTGTGCATATAGGGCACGATCGCGCCCTTGCTCACTTCCAGCACGCGCGCGCGGCGCAGGTTCTGGTTCTCGCCGATGGTGGCGATATTGTTGGTCAGCGTGTCCTCGACCGAGGTGCCCGACGGCATCTTCGCCGCCTTGATCGCGTCGATCGATTCGCCGCCGGCCAGCGCGACCTGCGTCACTTCGCGGACGAAGTCCTGGAACTGATCGTTCTTGGCGACGAAATCGGTCTCGGAATTGACCTCGACCGCGGCGCCACGGGTGCCCGAAACGGCGACGCCGACCAGTCCTTCAGCGGCAGTGCGGCTGGACTTCTTGGCGGCGGCGGCCAGGCCCTTGGTGCGCAGCCAATCCATCGCGGCTTCCATGTCGCCGCCATTTTCGGTCAGCGCCTTCTTGCAATCCATCATGCCTGCGCCGCTCTTCTCGCGCAGATCCTTGACGGCGGCGGCGGTGATCTCTGCCATGTGTTCGGTCCTTCAAAATCGTCGAATATGATTGCGGGCGAGGCGGGGCGTTTGCGCCCTGCCCCGCCCGCATGACTTTTGCGTGACGCCATAAAGACGTCTGGGGCTCAGGCCGCCGTCTTCTCCGTGGGCTCGGCGGGCGCCTCGGCGGTTTCGGCAGCAGGTGCCTCGACCGGTGCGGCTTCGACCGGAGCTTCCTCAGCCGGAGCGGCCTCGGGAGCCGCTTCGGTCAGCGCCTCTTCCTTCGGCGGCTCCGCCATCGCGCCCAGATCCTGGCCGCTGCGTGCGGCCTGCTCGTTGCTGCCACGCGTCGCGGCGATCGCCACAGCTTCGCAGTACAGGCGGATGGCGCGCGATGCGTCATCGTTCGCCGGCACCGGGAAGGCGATGCCATCGGGCGAAACGTTCGAATCGAGGATCGCGACGACGGGAATGCCCAGCGTGTTGGCTTCCTTGATCGCCAGCTCTTCCTTGTTGGCGTCGATCACGAACATCACGTCGGGAATGCCGCCCATGTCCCGGATCCCGCCCAGCGACA
>JAESGW010000571.1_pt1 | contig 24992 bp, 28 predicted proteins | sample 9269791 | NCBI WGS metagenome assembly JAESGW01 (sample SAMN16773120, study PRJNA677053) | algae metagenome | isolation source: Aphanocapsa lilacina HA4352-LM1 and co-occurring heterotrophs from near cave... | place: USA: Maniniholo cave, near Haena, Kauai, HI | collected 2009-07-28 | reverse complement strand
CGTCATCGCAGCCCGGTAAACTTTTTGGTGAATCTGGTGTGCGGGTTGATAGCTTACTGTCACCAGCCGAAAAAGCCATCGGTAGCGGCGGATACGGGCCTCCATCCGGCTTAACCCGAACTGACGTCATCTTAAGGCTAGCGAACGCCCATAGGGGCCGCCAGCTTACCAAGCGCACCCGCCATTGCGCTTGAGCGCACAGCCGACTAAACGGTCCGGCGCGGGCGCGACAGGAAGATGAGAACGGCAGCCAGTGCCAGTGCCGCCGCCGTGGCGGCGCTCAATAGCCGCGCGGCTCCCGCAGAAGCAAGCGCTCCTACCCACAGGACACCGGCCAATGCCATCAACCAGAAGCTGCTGAGCAGGGCCGGAGCGGCGGGCATGGCTGGCGGCGGGGATCGGTCGTTGGTACCGACGGTGTCGTCCACCTCCAGACGGGACAAAAAATGCTCCCAGGCGCGGGCAAAGCCCAGTCCGCCCGCGACGGCCACCGCGAGCAACGTCCACCCCGGCATCCAGCGGGCAACGTATAAATTCGACAATCCAAAAACGCCGCAGGCAATCGACGTCGCTCCCAATAGCGCGATGGCCAGTCCCCAAAAGATGGTCACGGTGCTTTTTGTGGCCCGCGGCGGGCGGAGCGGTAGATAAGATAGGCCGCAAACGCCAGTGTGGCGTTGCCCAAAAGGGTCATCGCCGCCTGCAGTTGGCCCAGATAGGCCAGCTCGGGCCGATTGTCGAAGTAATGCCAGACCAGGACCGCCATCGCCCCCACCAGCGCCGGCAGCATCCCCCAGCACAGCGCCCGGAAGGACCGCTCGCCCGTGCGCTCGCCGTAGCGCCAGATAAGTGCGATGGCCAGCGTCCACTCGACGACGCTCGCGATATGAATGATCCAGGTCGGTAGAGAGAGCGCCTGCATGGGCTCAGGGTAACACCCGCAAAGCTGAATATTTTGGGTAGTTCTATTCGAATGCGTCCCGGCCCTGCTAGAACAACCTTGTTTGTTTTTGGCAGAGCACCACATGGCACTACTGGTCATGGTCCGCCACGGTCAATCGATCTGGAACCTTGAAAACCGCTTTACCGGCTGGACTGACGTTCCCCTGACCGAAAAAGGCCGGGCGGAAGCCCGTGCCTGCGGCGAGTTGATTTATTGCATTCCCTTCGCCGTCGCCTTTACCTCTAAACTGACGCGCGCCCAAGACACCTTGCGCCTCATTCTCGAAGCCGCCGAGCAACCGGACGTGCCGGTCATCGAGGATCAGGCCCTCAACGAGCGCCACTACGGCGAGTTGCAGGGGCTCAACAAAGCCGAAACTGCCGCGAAGTACGGCGAGGAAACGGTCCGGCAGTGGCGGCGCAGCCTGGAGGGGCGTCCCCCCGGCGGCGAGAGCCTCAAAGACACCGCCCGGCGCTCATTGCGCTATTTCTATGAAAAAATTGTTCCCGAGTTGGAGGCGGGTAAGAACGCGATCGTCAGCGCCCACGGCAACACGATCCGGGCCATCTTGATGGAACTCGATCACCTCAGCCCCGAGCAGGTCGAAAAAGTCGAAATCGAATACTGCGTACCGGTCGCTTTTGAGCACCGAGCAGACGGTACCTTCTCGCAGGTGCTCATGCCCCGATGCGACATTATCCGGCCGCCGCAGCCGCCGGCCCGCAGCATCGCCCGGCTCTAGCGGATGCGGTCGATGCGGGAGATGGCGGTGAGGGCGGCGGCACCGAGGGCGACCACCACGCCCCCCCAGAAGATGCTCCACAAAAAGTTGCTCAGCGTCGCGGTCATGGACGGTTCTCCAAAGGGGACGTGTGCTTGACGAAGTCACAGTAGTGTAGATTGTACCTTTTTGTTGCCCGATGTGACGAAGCTGTTAAAAATAAGGTGGTGGCGCGGGCGGCGGTGGCGATGGGTATCAAAGAGCAGCTGATTCGGGCGGCGGAGGACGAATTGACCGAGTACAGCACCGATCTGCGCAAGATCGAAAAGCTGCGGCCGAAGGTGGCCTTTCGCCTCAACACTGCCGAGCGGGAGTATCTGGCGGGCGAACTGCGCACCGAACTGGATTCCAGCGCTCCTTTGGGACCACTTGTCGAGAAGCAGCGCCAGACGGTGGCGCTGCCTTTTTGGGGCCTGTGCGGCCTCGGCTTGCTGTTGGGCTTTTTGGGGGCGCTGTGGGGCTGGGGCCTGGCCATTGCCGGTTGTTGGGGGGCATTTGTCATCCAGCGCTGGGGCTGGCAACTCCAGGCGCGCCGTTTGCTTTTGGCCACGCTCGAAGACATCGAACGGCGGGCCGCCAGGTAGGGCGGAGCGTACTATAATCCCCCTCGAACCTGAAGAGGAACCGCTCCCATGAAATCGACGCGCGCCCTGTTTTTGTTGGTGCTTTTAGCGGCTTTGGGCCTGACGGCCTGCGCCAACCAACCTTCGGTCGAAGAAGCCCAAAAACCCGGTCTCGGCAATACACCGGTCCCCTCGGGCAATGCCCCGGCCCCAAGCAACACCGAGGCTCCCGAAGGGGCTCCCACTTCGACGCCGGTGGAGGGCACCTCGACTCCTTAGGAGGCGGCGTTCAGGCGCCGGGCCAACCGGCGCTGGGCGAGCAAAGGCAATTGCAGACGGTAGCGCCCGCGCCGGTCGCGGCGGCTTCCAACGGTGAGCGGGTACCACAGCGGGCGCCGCTTCGACTCGGGAACCACCGGGATCCAGTCGTAGCGCAACCGCGCGGAGCGGGCGGTCAATTCCAGTTGAAAGTGGCGAAAGGCATTGGGGGGGCCGCCCAGGGACGGGGCGCTGAAGTAGGGCCGCTTGCGGTAGCTCCAGCGGCGCGGCACGTGCAGGTGGCCGCTCAGCACGGCAACCACGTTCGGCGCGGCGGCCATCAGTTCGGCGAACTGGCTGCCGTCGAGGGGGTTGAGGCGAAAATCGCGAAAGTAAGCCGGTGCCACGGGCGGGTGGTGCAGGGCGACGAGCACCTGCTCATCGCGGTGCACCAGAAGTTGCCAGCGCAGCCACTCCATCTGCTCGGCGGGCAGGCAGCCCTGGGCGTGGGGAAACGGCGCCGGGACCGTGTCGAGGACGATGAGCCGGTAGCCGGGCTTGACCGGCACGCTGTAGTACAGCTTTTCCGGCAGGGCGAGGCGTTCGGCGAAGGTCTGCTTGGTCAACCGCCCTGGCCAGGGTTTGCCCACCACGTCATGGTTGCCCACCACCACGTGATAAGGACACGGTAGAGCGCCCGCGATCGCCACGAACTGCTCGAGGGCCGCCGCTTCGGCCTGATCGAACAGGTCGCCCGTAAAGACGACAAAGTCAACGCTACCCAGGGCACAGACTTTTTCTACCGCCAGTTGCAGCAGATGCTCGGGCCGCTCCGAGAGCCACCAGCCCGAGCGGCCGGCATTCGGCCGCAGGTGGACATCTGAGATCTGCACAAAGTTCAGCTGAGGCTCAAGCTTCACCGGGGGTTTCTCCATTGTGGGCTGCGGATAGGGCCTGGGAAGCACCCCGCCCGCTGATCCAGCCCGCTTTTATCTTGGCAAACTTCCAGGCGACCCGACTCGGGCTTCAAAATGAAGCTACCAGAAGCGACAGCTCAAAAGCAACGAAATCTTTGGTTACATTGCGCATCTCTTCGTTACAATTGGGGGGTAGCGCACTGCAGGATGGACCGATGGAGGTCACCAACCGCTCTGCCCAGGAGCGTTTCAAGCAATGGCTCCCCTATTTGTCTTCGGCGACGGTCACCTTTTTGCTCCTCGCGTTGATCACGGGGGTTTTGCTGGGAGGGCACTTTGTCCCTTCGCTCGACGCCTACGATTCGACCCGGCAGATCACTTACCAGACCAACTTTGGCTGGGCGGTGCGCGGTTTGCACTGGTGGTCAAGTTCTTTGACGCTAGTGTGTAGTCTGGCGTTTACGGCCCTGGCGTACTGGTACGGTTATTTTCGCGGCCCGGCGAAGTGGATGTGGTGGACAGGTCTGGTGATGGGCCTGATGCTGCTCGGTGCGAATGTGACCGGTTACTACTTGCCTTTGGATCAGAACGCTTACTGGCGCTTGATGATCGAGGCGAATCTGTTCGCCGATGTGCCGGTGCTGGGGGCGGCGATCAAGTATTTTCTGCTCAACGGTTCGGGGGTGAGTGACGCGAGCATCGCCCGAATCCACTGGCTGCACAGCGTCGTGATGCCTTTGTTCACCGTACTGGCTTTGTTCTCCCATGTTTACGCAGCAAAAAAAGCAAGACTCTTCTAAGGCCATTTCCGCCACCGGTCGCTCCCTTGACACGCGGGTCTTCGACATCGCTTTGGTGGTGATCGCTTCGATTGGGGTGGCCCTGGTGCTCACGGTTCTGGAGCCTCCGCGCCTCATTGACGCCTACGACGTCTTCGCCACCCCCGAGGTCCTGCCGGAGTGGTACATGTTACCCGCCTTTTTCATCATCAAGGCTTCGCCTGCCAAAATCCTGGGTCTGGCGGCGATGGCCGGGGTGGTGGTCGGGTTATTCCTGCTGCCGTTCTTGCCCGATCTGGGCAAGCGCCTGCCGGGGGGCCGCTTTTTGGGACGGGCGGCGTTTGTCGCTATCCATATCGGGGTGGCGGTGCTGGGCTTCTTAACTTTGGTTTAAAGGAGCACTGTTGAATTCTGTCACACGGCCAGCAGCAACATCCGCTAAACCCTGATCAATATCCGCTTTGCGTGCGACGAATTCTTGCATCTGTAGGGCACGCTTCATTTTCCAGTCGCGCACAGCTTCCCGGATGACTTCACTCGTGGACGCATAGTCGCCGCTGTCCACAGCGGCTTTCAAGACGGCCAGCATGTCCGCAGGCATGGTGACGGTGAGACGTTCGACTTCAGCCATAAAGCTTCCCCAGCTGGTATCACACTATATCATACTTGTGATGCGAACACCAGCTTGCCTCATACCCGCCGTTGAGAAGGGCAGGGTCAATCCTTCAACGCCCGGTAGAGGGTCTTGCGGCTGACGTTCAACAGCGCGGCCACGTCCTGCTGGGGGTTGCCTTGCTCGAGCTGCTGTCGGGCATGGGCGACCTGGGCAGCGGATAGCTTCAGCTTCCTGCCAAATTTTACGCCCCGGCACTTGGCCGCTTTCACTCCGGCGCGGGTGCGCTCGCTGAGCAGGCTGCGCTCCAGTTCCGCCAGGACGCCGATCATCTGCCACATGGCCCGCCCGGTCGGGGTCGTCGTGTCGATAGCTTCGGTCAGTGAATGGAACTTGACGCCGCGCTGTTTCAGCCCGTCCAGCATTTCAATCAGGTCGCTCAGGCTCCGTTCCAGCCTGTCCAGTTTCTAGACGATTAGCGTGTCCCGGTATCAGGAGCCTTCAAACAGCGGGTCAGGGCAGGGTGCTGCGTCGTCGCCCGATTAAGCCCTCTTGTCGATTTTCTCGCACCCGGCTTTCCTCAACGCGGCAAGCTGCATCGCCGGATTCTGGCCGTTGGTGGATACCCGCGCATCGTCGATTTTTACGGCTCTATTTTGTCTCTGACCTGTGGCCCATAAAATCTCTTGATATTACTGAGTTTCAGCCGTGGGCCAAAACTTACCCTCTAAACGGTTCACTTTTGCGGTCGCACGTCGGCTTGGCTACCGAATGGGCGGAACCGGATTGGGTTTGTGAGCAGACATTCCCCCTCCCCGTGACGTTGAATTTGTCGCTCAGGGTCGGTTCGCCCCATCGAGCACCTTGAGGATCGCCTCCGCCCCTCTGGCGATGACGCCCGGTTCACCCAATTGGGCTCTGACCCGCGCGTACCCCTTACGCATGCGCTGGGCAGCCTCGGGGTCTTTGAGCAACTCCAGGCTTGTGGCGGAGAGGGTTTCAACCGTCGCTTTATCTTGCAAAAATTCGGGCACCACGGCGCTCATCTCCACCAGGTTGACCGGGCACATATAGGGGATCGTAAAGCCCATGACCTTTTTGGCGAACCAGTAGGTGCGCGGGTCGACGCGGTAGGCCACCACCTGGGGCAAGTTCAACAGTGCTGCTTCCAGATTGATCGTGCCGGATTTGGTGAGCAGCAAGTCGGCGGCGGCGAGCGCGTCGTAATGGCTGCCGGTGGGGATGAACTGCACAGAGATACCCGCCGCTTTGGCGCCCTGTTCGATGGCCTCTTGAAAAGTCGGGGTGGAAACCGAAAGCCAGAAGCGCACCTCCGGCAACTGAGCGGCAATGGCGCGGGCCGTCTCGAACAACAGCGGCATCAGGTGGCGCAACTCCTGGGTGCGCGAGGCCGGGGTGAGGACCACCACCGGTGCCCCCGGCGGGGTGCCCATGCGCGCGCGAAATTCGGCGCGACTCACGCTGGTGCGGACGATGTCGACCAGCGGATGGCCGATCCAGCGGACGTTGCCGCCGTGGCGGGTGTAAAAGCGGGCTTCCTCCGGGAAGATAGCGAGGATGAGGTCGGTAAAACCGACAATCTGGGCGGTGTCGCCCTTAAACGTCCGCCAGACCCATTCCTGGGGGGCAATGTAGTAGATCACCGGAATACCCAGCCTCTGGGCCAGCTTGCCCACCCCGACGTTGGAGCCGATGTAGTCGATGAGCACCACCGCGTCGGGGCGAAAGCTGGTGAGCAGCTTTTTGAGGCGCACCTGGATGCGCAGGGTCGGCAGGATATAGGGGATGGCCTCGATGACGCCGATCGAGGAGAGGGTGGTGGTGTCGCTCAGCATCGGGGTGCCCAGTTGGGCCATGCGCCGACCACCCAACGCCTGAATTTCCAGATCCGGACGGCGCTCGCGCAGCGCCTGGATCAGATAGCTGCCGTGCAGGTCGCCTGAGACCTCGCCGGTGCTGACAAAAAGCCGGGCTGCCATCGATTTAGGCGTCGTCGCCGTTGGGGCGCTTGCGGGCGGCGGGGGTGGGACCGCGCCGCGCCGGGTCGCCCACCGACCGGCTCAAAAACGTGTGCAGATGATCGATATAGGGATTGCCCGCCAGGGCCTGCAACTCGACTAGGGCCTTCTCGAGGGGCGTGGCGGAGCGGTAGAGCAGCTTGTAGGCCTGGCGGAGCAAGCGGTAGCTCTCGCGGTCGGCCTCGGCGGCGTCGCAGATGCCGGCGCGCTCGAGACCCACCCAGTTGAGGCCGCGGGTGCGGCCCGGGTGGCCCTCCACCAGCGTAAAAGGCGGCACGTCGCGGTCGACGCGGGCCATACCGCCGATGTAGGCGAGCCTGCCGATGTGCACAAACTGGTGGACGCCCACCAGACCGCCGATGCGCGCCTGCGACTCGATGTGCACATGGCCGGCGAGCATCACGGCGTTGGTGATCACGACGTTGTCGCCGATAGCGCAGTTGTGGCCGACGTGCACATAGGCCATCAACAGATTCTTATCGCCCACGACGGTCTCGCTGCCTTTGTCGGTGCCGCGGTTGATGGTGACAAATTCGCGAATGTCGTTGTTGTCGCCGATGCGCACCCGCGAGGGTTCGTTGCGGTACTTGAGATCCTGGGGTGGGGTGCCGATGCTGGCGCCGTTGTAGATGACGTTGTCGCAGCCGATCTCCGTCCAGCCGTCGATCACGGCGTGGGAACCTACCGCCGTGCCCGCCCCGATGCGCACGTGCTCGCCTACCACCGCGAACGGGCCAACCTGGACGCTCTCGTGCAGGACAGCCCGCGGGTGAATGACGGCTGCGGGGTGGATCAAAGGTGTCGTCAAGGCGGGTGGATTCATGACTTTTGACGATTGTGGCATAGGCGGGAGATGGCTGGACTCAATCTACCAGGGAAAACATGATCTCGGCCTCGGCTACCAGTTTGCCATCGACCTCCGAGCGGGTCTGCATGATCCCGAAGCGCTTCTGGCGGGTGCGCAGATCCTCGGCGGTGATGATCACCTGATCGCCCGGCACCACCTGGCGGCGAAAGCGGGTCTTGTTGACCCCCACCAGCAGCGGGATCTTGCCCACTGCCTCCGGTAGCTGTCCACAGACGATGCCGCCCACTTGGGCCATCGCCTCGATGAGCAAGGCCCCCGGCATCAGCGGCCGGCCGGGGAAGTGCCCCTGGAAGAACGGCTCGTTGATGGTGACGTTTTTGATGCCGACCGCCCGCACCCCCGGCTCGAAGACGAGCACGCGGTCAACAAGTAAAAACGGGTAACGGTGGGCGAGGATCTTCTGAATTTCGATGTTGTCGATCATTGGGACGGCTTTTGAGAGCATACGGATGGAACGGGAACCTTTTCGGCAAGGGCGCGGGCGAGCCTGCCGTGCAGGGTGTGGCCCGCTTTGTAGGCGACGATGTGCCCACCGAGGGCGACTCCCGCCAGACTCAAATCCCCCAACAGATCGAGCAGCTTGTGGCGGGCGGGCTCGTCGGGCCAGGTGGGCGGTGTGAGCCAGTCGTCGGCACCGGCCACCAGAGCGCAATCGAGGCTGCCTCCCTGAATCAGGCCACAGGCGAGCAGTTGTTCGACCTGGGACTGGAACGTGAAGGTCCGCGCAGGAGCCACCTCGCGGGCAAAATTCTCAGGGGTCAGCTCCAGACTGAACCAGTGCCGGCCGATCGGGTGGGCGAAGTCGATACCGTAACTGACCTGCAAAGCCGGGGTGTCGGTGGGCATGGCGACTACGAAGGCGTCGCGCTCGTAGACGGCTACCGGCTCGGCAATCTGATAGAAGCGCCGGGGAGCGTTTTGCAAGACGGTTCCCGAGCGGACCATCGTCTCGACGTAGGGGCGGGCGGAGCCGTCGAGGATGGGCAGTTCGGGACCGTCCACCTCGATGCGGCAGTTGTCGATCCCCAAACCGTAGAGGGCCGCAAGCACGTGCTCGACGGTCTGAATCGCCGCGCCGTTCTCGCTGAGTGTGGTGCACAGGGGACTGGGACGAAAGCCGCGGGCCAGGGCCGGGATCGCCGGGGTGCCGGCAAGATCGGCGCGCACGAAGCACCGGCCGCTGTCTGGAGGAGCCGGGCACAGCCGCACGGCGACGGACGCTCCCTTGTGCAACGAGATGCCCGAAAGCTGGACGGTGGCGGCCAGGGTCTGCTGCTGCACAGCTCAGAGCCTCCCCAACAGCTGCACTTCCAATTGTTCGATGCGCCGCTGCATCTGGCGCATCTGCTCGACGATCTGCGGCAGGCGCGAGCGAGCCGCCTGTTGCTTGAGTTCGAGCAGGTGATCTTGCGCCGGAAAACCGGAGACTTTAGAGTGATCGGGCAAATCTTTGGTCACCCCGGAACGGGCAAGCACCAGACAATCGTCTCCCACGTTGGTCTGGTTGGCCACCCCCGCCTGCCCGGCGATCACGGTGCGGTCACCGACTTTGACCGACCCCGCCAGCCCAACCTGGGAGACGATCAGACAGTGGCGGCCGATGCGGTCGTTGTGGCCAATGTGGACTAGATTGTCGATCTTGGTGCCCGTCCGGATTTCGGTCTGGCCCATCGTGGCGCGGTCCACCGTGACGTTGGCGCCCACCTCGACGTCGTCACCGATAACCACCGTGCCCACCTGCGGCACTTTGAGATGTCTTTCGCCGGTCGGCACAAAGCCGTAGCCGTCGGAACCGAGCACGCTGCCCGCGTGGATGACCACCCGGTCGCCCAGGCAGATGCCGTCCATGAGCACTACGTTCGGATAGATCAGACACCCGCTGCCCACCACCGTCTCCGCCCCGACGTACACCCCCGGAAACAGGTGCGTCCCGGCTCCGATCGCGGCGCGCGGACCGATATAGACCAGGGCCGCCACCGAAGCACTCGGATGGACGAGCGCACTCGGATGGACGACCGCACTTGGGTGGATGCCCGCGGGCGGCATCGCAATCGGCTGCGGAAACATGTGGGCGAGCACCTGCGCCATGGCCAGGCGCGGGTTGGCCACCACGATCTGGGTGAGGTGCTCGAAGGGCCAGTGCACCGGGGTGATCGCCACCCCGGCGCGGGTCGTCTCGATGAGCTTGCGCGCGTGGGGGTCGAGGGCAAAGGTCAGATCGCCCCCTTCGGCTTCCTCCGGAGGCCGGGCGCCCACGACCAGCCGCCCGGGATCGCCCGACAGCTCGCCGCCGACCAGGTCGGCCAATTCAGCGCTGCTGAATTGGGCTCCCATCTAAAACTTTTCTCCAAGGCCAAAGTGCACCTGGCTGGGCAGCCCGGCGGTGTTGGCGGCAAAGTCGATGCGCAGGGGACCGAGGGGCGACTGGACGCGCAGGCCGATGCCGTAGCCCAGGCCCGCGCCGATTTTGCCGCGCACGATGGCCGGAGCCCCGAGGACGGCCGCCTGGGAACCGAGGGTGGTGCCGTAGTCGACAAAAAGCGCCGCCCCCACCGGATCGAAGACCGGGGCGCGAAACTCGACGGAGTTGATCATATAGCTGCGGCCGGTGCCAAGGTTGCCTTCAAAAAAGCCGCGCACCGAGTTGCCGCCGCCCAGGGTAAAGGCTTCGTAGGGCGGCAGCGAGCCGAAGACCGTACCCACAGAACTGTTGAAGGCGAGCACCTGCTTGCCCTGACCCCAGGGAAGGATGTCCATCGGGATGAACTGGCTGTAGGAGACGGTCGGCCGCGTGAAGAAGACATCCCCCAATACGCCCACCGACTGGTCCAAAGAACCGCGCAACACCGAGCCGGAGCGCGGCGTGTTCGGGTTGTCGCGGGTGTCGCGCACCAGCGCTCCCTGCAGGAAAAACAGCCGGTCGGTATCGGTGCCGCTGATCGTGAGCGGATTGCCGAGGTTGTCGGTGGTGTAGCGCCGCCCCAAATAGTCGCGCAGCTGAATCGTCTCAAATCGTGCCCCCGCCGAGGCGCGCCATTCGTTGTTGAGCGGCCGGCCGAAGACGGCACCCAGGCCGAGGCGATTTTCGCGGGGCGTCTCGACGAAGCCCGTGCGCGGGTTGAGCACGCCGACGCCACCGCCGTTGAAGACGTAGCTGAAGGCCTGGCGGTTGAAGATATTCGTCGAAAGCGACGTGCGATTGGGGTCGCCCGCGAGCCACGGGTCGGTAAAGCTCAAATTAAACAGCAAAATCTGGCCACCGCCCTGCACATCGAGGCCGATCTTCTGGTTGTTGCCGCCCAGGTTGCTCTCCTGCAGCGACAGGGTGCCAAAAAAGCCGTAGGCCGAGTTGACGCCCGCACCCGCGGCGATCGAGCCGGTGCTTTTCTCTTCGACTTTGATGTTGACGACCACTTTTTGGGGATCTTGCCCCTGGCCCAGGTCAAGGCCCACATCCTTGAAAATATTGAGCGCGTAGACCCGCTGCAAGTCGCGCTGGATGGCGTTGCGGTTAAATACTCCCCCCGCCTTGAGGGCGACTTCGCGGGTCACGATAAAATCGCGCGTGCGGGTGTTGCCCTTGACGCGGATATCCTCGATGATCCCCTCGGCGACGGTGAGCTTGACTTTGCCGTCGGGGGTCGATTGCACGTCGGCGACTTTGGCGAGCACATAGCCGCGCTCGGCGTACCATTCTTCGATCGATTTGACGCCGCGCTGCAGTTCACCAAAGTTGAGCGTCTGGCCCACCTGGTTTTTGAACGTTTCTTGCACCACGGTCTCCGGCAGCAGGGTGGTCCCCTCGGTACTCACCGCCTCCAGGGTCGGGTTGGGGGATACATCGAAGGTGACGCGCACGCCGAGCGGGGTGTCCTCCGGGGTAGCCTTGACATCGGCAAAGTAGCCGGTGGCAAAGACGGCGTTGATGTCCTGCTGCAGTTGGGTGCGGGTGGTGGTCTGGCCGGGGCGGGTGCGGATGGCGTTGTAGACGCGCCCTTCGAGGGAATCGCCGAGCTTGCCCTTGCTCGCTACGACCCGGACTTCGGCTACGAGCACCTGCGGCTCGGCGGGAGCGGTCGGTTCGGTGGGCGCCTGCTGCGGTCCGGCCGGCGGCGCATCCGGGACGGCCGGGGTAGCGGCCGGCGGCGTCTCGGCCGGCTGTGCCGTACCGGCGGGAGGAGCCTCCGGAGGAGCGGCCGGCGGCGCCTGCTCCTGGGCTAGAAGCGCCGGGGTGAATCCGAACTGGGCGACAAGCAGCACCGAGGCAGCAGTCTGCCCGTAACCAGAACGTCCAAAAAGTGGGTGCATGAGCGCAAAGCCTGTAAATTGCGAAGTGGGCGGCTCGATCCGCGAAGACCGGTGGTCTCGGATGGGTCAATTTAGTTTACCGTGATTGCCGCCGCTTACCACACCCCTCCCTTTGCCAAACGCCCGAAAACCCCGGCCGAACCGGTTGTCAAAGGCAGTGGCAGATCGGGTAGGATCGGGCGCAAAATAGCATCAGTTCTCGAAACGCAAGGGGTGCCCATGGCGGTAGAGATGAAGGTTGCAGCAATTGCCCTGGACGCGGCGAGCCGTCTGCCGATTGTGATCCTGCGCGATCTGCACGACCGCCGTGCCCTTCCTATCTGGATCGGCAAGGCCGAAGCGAACGCCATCTTGCAGGCCCTCGAAGGACAGCGCCCCCCCCGCCCGATGACCCACGACCTGCTTGCCGATCTATGCAAGGAGTGGGATCTTCATGTCGAAAAAATCGTTATTCACTCTTTGCAAAACAACACTTTCTACGCGATTATTACGGTCCGCCGCGGCAAGCAGCGCAAAGAAATCGACTCGCGCCCAAGCGATGCAATTGCGCTGGCGTTGCGCACGATGACGCCTATCTGGGCGATGGAAGAAGTAATCGCCGAAGCGTCCATCCCGGTCGATCAAGAAGCCGACGAAGCCGAACGCGAAGCATTCCGAGATTTTTTACAGACGCTCAATCCCAACGACTTCATCCGGGGCTGAATTTTTCGCTCTAGACCCAGGCCACCGGTGCCGCCGCGCGCATCGCCCGCGCCACCCCCTCGATTTGGGCGTCGCTCAATTCCGGAAACATCGGCAAAGAGAAGACTTCTGCCGCCGCCTGCTCCGCTGTGGGCAGATCTCCGAGCCTGTAGCCCAGGGCGGCATAAGCGTTTTGCAGATGCAGCGGTACCGGGTAGTAGATGCCCACCCCGACTTTTTGCTCGCCCAGGCCCGCCACGAAGCGCTCACGGTGGACGGAGCGCACGGTGTACTGGTGGTAGGTGTGGGTCGAATAGGGGGCGCGGGCTGGGGTCGCAAGCGGCAGATCGGACAATAGCGCGTCGTAGCGCTGGGCGATCTGGGCGCGGCGACGGTTCCACCCTTCCAGGTGCGGCAGTTTGATGCGCAGCACCGCCGCCTGCATCTCGTCGAGGCGCGAGCAGTAACCGACTTCGTCGTGGTAGTAGCGCCGCGTCTGGCCGTGCACCCGCAGCGCAGCGACCCGATCGCGCAGCCCTTCGTCGGAGGTGACCACCATGCCCCCATCGCCGAAGGCTCCCAGATTCTTGGTGGGATAAAAGCTCAGACAGCCCGCCACCCCCATCGAACCGACCGGACGGTCTTTGTAAAGCGTGCCGATCGCCTGGGCGCTATCTTCGATGACGTGCAGGCCCCGGCGATGGCCAATCTCCAGAATCGGGTCCATATCGGCGGCCTGACCAAAAAGATGCACCGGCAAAATCGCTCGGGTGCGCCCGGTGATGCGCGCTTCGATCTGGGCGGGGTCAATGTTGAAAGTATCCGGGTCGATGTCGACGAAGACCGGCGTCGCCCCGCAGTAGGAAATTGCCTCGGCGGTGGCGATGAACGTAAAGGGCGAAGTAATCACCTCCTCCCCCGGCCCGATGCCCAGGGCCCTGAGTACCAGGTGCAGCGCGTCGGTGCCCGAGGCGACGCCGAGGCCGGAACTTGCCCCGCTCAAAGCCGCGATCTCCGCTTCGAGGGCGCGGCCATGGCGACCGAGGATAAAACTGCCGCTGGTGCAAATTTCGTGCAGGGTCTTTTCGATTTCAGGAAGCAGTCGGGCTGTCTGTAGCGACAGGTCGAGCATCGGTATCAAGCGAGGATCTCCGCCAAATCTGGGTCGGTACCGTACCACATTTTGCCGTCGAGGGCCACCTGCTCGATCTGGGCAGCCAGGCGCAGGGCCTTGAGGGCTTGCTCGCCCCCCACCGACGGCTGGTTGCCGCCGCGCACGCAGTGGATAAAGTGTTCGAGTTCGGCGCTCAAAGGCTCGATATTGCTGGTCTGAACCTTCTCGATCAGGCCCGCCTGGCGATAGAGCACCTGGCCGTACTCGGTGGTGTAGTCGGACTCCGGGGGGCGGTGGATGAGCACTTCGCCGCTCAAAAAATCGGCTTCCACCAGGCTGTTTTTGCAGTGGGCCGAAAGGGTACGGATTTTGCGGTGGGTGACTTTGCTCGCGGTGAGGTTGGCGACGGTGCCGTTGGAGAAGACGACCGTGGCGGTCACGTAGTCGAGATAGCCCGAGTGGGTGGCGCGGTTGCCGGCGGCGGTCATCTTGGCCATCGGGTAGGGTACCAGTTCTAAAAGCAAGTCGATGTCGTGGATCATCAAGTCGAAGACCACCGAAACGTCGTTGGCCCGCGACGAATAGGGGCTCATGCGGTGGGCTTCGAAGGCAAGCAGTTCCTCTTGCTTGAGGACGTTGCGCAACTCGCGAAAGGCCGGGTTGAACCGCTCGATGTGACCCACCTGCAAAATGCGGCCATTTTGGGCGGCGAGGTTGACCAGTTCTTCGGCCTCGGAGATGTGGGCGGCAATCGGCTTTTCGATCAAAATGTGCCGCCGCAATTTGAGACACTCCTGCCCGACGGTGTAGTGCAGGCGGGTGGGCACCGCGATGCAGACGGCATCGACGTGCTCGATCAGTTCTCGGTAGTCTTTAAAAAACTGCACCCGGTACTTACTGGCGACATCCAGGCCGCGCGCTTCGTTGATATCGGCGATGCCGACCAGGGTCACATCCTTCAACAGACTCAGCACCCGGGTGTGGTGCTGGCCCATGTTGCCCACGCCGATGACACCGACGCGGATAGGCACGGAGTCACCCGTATTTTGCAGCATGGATATTCCACTTAACAAAACATCAGGATTTTACCATCGAATCTTCTCCACCCATCAGGGCATCACCGGCAAATTGAAATCGCGCGTTCCGGAGATGCGGTTTTCGTTGATCACAATCCGGTAGGGCGGCTCCCAGGGGCCGCGGCCATGGATGCTCAGGCGGGCCGTCCCCTCCGGCGGGATGATCCCCTGCTCCAGACTCAAATCGATGCGGGTGCGCCGGTCGGCGGCACCGGCGTCGTTGAGGCGGATGAGTCCCGGCAAGAAGATATAGCGCTGGTTGGAGTTGTTGTCCAGGTGGGCGGTAATGACAAATTCGTTGCCCTGCACCCGCACGGAGGAAGCGCTCAGGGTCACCCCGCCCCGGGTCTCACCGACATCGAGCTGAATGTCTTCAAAGAGGCTGGTGGGCGTCTGGCGCTTGCTGGGCAGGGGGCGCAGGCGCGGAGCGAAACTCGGGGGCAAAGCCGGTGCGGGTGCTGAGGAGACGACCGGGGCGGTACTGGCGGCCGGGGCGAGCGCCTGGCGCCACTGGCGGATCTGGGCCTGGGCCTGGGTGTGGACGGGGTTGCCGGGGGCGACGCGCTCAAGCACAGCGATCGACGCTTGCAATGCCCGTGGGGAGCCCGTCTGGGCCTGGGTGCGCGCTTGTTCGAGCAGTTGATCGCTCCAGCGGCGCAAGTCGGCCTGGGCGGCGGCGTGGGCGAACGAATCGGGGGGGATGCGGCCCGCCTGGTTGGCGGCGGCGAGCAAATCGGCGCTCGTACCGCCCGCCGCCACGGCGCGGGCCTGCTCCAACTGCATCTGCTGGGGCAACTGCCGCATCAGTTTCTGGAGCGTCAGCACCTTGGCGGCCGTCGCCTGCGGCTCGGGGGCGGGCCGCCACTGAAAGACGATCAGCGCGCCCACCGCCAGCATCGCGAGCAAGGCGGCGACCGTAAAGAGCAGCAAGTTTGTCCGCAGACCGGCTAGATCCATAGCACTGCCTACCTCACCAGATCCCGCACATCTTCGATGGCAAAGTACTGAAAGAACTTCTCGGTGACGCGCAGCTTGTAGGAGCGTCCCTCGGCGCAGCGGGAGATGAAGCCCTTGCCGACCAGGTCGCGCACTTGATCGTAGGCTCCCGAACCGCGCAACTCCACCAGTTCGCTCTGGGCGAGGGGGCCTTTGAGGGCGATCAAGGCCAGGGTGCGCTGGGCACCCACCCCCAGGTCGGCGGGCACCAGCCGCTGGATGAGATCTTGCAGGGGCGGCCTCAGTTGCAGGGCGTAGCCTTCGGCGGTGTCGGCAATCTCCAGGGCACCGTCGCGGCCGGAATAATCTTCGAGCAACTCAAGCAACGCCTCGCGGCAATCGTCCCGATCGCACTCCGCGTAGCGGCTGAGCTGCTCGAGGTTCAGCGGACGCGCTTTAAGGTAGAGCACCGCCTCCAGGCGGGTCTTGAGATTCGTCGACGGCATAGATCTCGATATCTCTGTAAAATTCGGCCTGGGCGAGCACCACCCGATTGCGGTGCGCCAGAAACAGCAAACCCAAGAACGCTCCCACGCGATCCCGGTAGTGTTCTAACAATTTTTCGAAGGCGGTGACGCCTTTGGTGGTGAGCACCGCCCACAATCCGGTCACGATCGCTTCGAGGTTCTCCTGGTGGGCCAGATGCTCGACTTGCTCCATCGTGCGCACCATCGGACCTTTGAGGGGTGGGCGGCGCTCGGCGGTGCGCTTTTGGGCCTGGTGGCCCTCCATTTGCTCGACTTCGCGCAGATGGGCAATCAGATCGTTGAGGGTCAGGGGCCGATCGACCATCGCAGGCACCGCCGGACGGCGGCGGATCAGGCGCTCAAGCGCCACCGCCGGTCCGTTGGGGCCCAGCGGGTGCGACAGCGCCTCTTCTTGGTCCTCCGGCGCCTCGGGCGGATCGGGCGGCTGCATCGATCCTTCGAGGATCTCCGCTTTCATGTGCACCAGCACCGAAGCATAAAAAAGCGCCTGGCCCGAGCGGGGCAGATCCGAAGCGTCGAGGCTGCTAAGCGATTGCAAGAAGCGATCGGTCAACTGCACCACGTCGATATCCCACGGATCGATTTCACCCCGCCGGGCCAGGTCTATCAATATACCGATCGCATCTTTGGGCATACGGGGTGCCAGGGCCGGTTGCCATCAAGAATAGCACCCGCAAAACCCCGTGCCGATCTCTAGAGTTCGCGCTCAGAAAGTTGGATGACGTCCATCTTCGAAAACTGCCAGCTTCCTGAAGGCGAATCGACTGGAAATCCGTTTGCCCTGAGGACGATGAAATATAAGGAATTGCTATCGTCCGCTTCGACGGTGAGGCCTTTGGTTTTCAACTTGCGCACCGCCTGCTGGAAGAGGCGGTCCAAAACATTGCTCATACCGGCCGAGGCGTCCGTCGGGTAGATTCAGCACCCAAAACGGTAGCACGAAGCGGGGACGATGGAAACGAACACTGCCGGCCGGGGCATTAGGGGCTACAATGGTAGCCGCGTTGTGAACTTTTGGACACCCATGACCGACGACCGCTTCGTAGTTTCGGCTCCTTACCGGCCGACGGGGGACCAGCCCCGGGCCATCGCGCAGCTGAGCGCCGGCGCCCTGAGGGGCGTGCCGTTTCAGACCCTTCTGGGGGCGACCGGCACCGGCAAGACCTTCACGATCGCCAATGTAATCGAAAAAGTCGGCAAGCCGACGCTGGTTCTGGCCCACAACAAGACCCTCGCTGCCCAGCTTTGCAACGAATTGCGCGAATTTTTTCCCGACAATGCTGTCGAATACTTTGTTTCTTATTACGACTACTACCAGCCCGAAGCGTACATCCCCCAGACCGACACCTATATCGAAAAATCGGCGAGCATCAACGACGAAATCGACATGCTGCGCCACTCGGCCACCCGCTCGCTCTTCGAGCGGCGCGACGTGATTGTGGTGGCCTCCGTCAGCTGCATTTACGGCCTGGGGATGCCCGAAGAATACCTGCGCGCCGCCATTTCCATTAAAGTCGGCTCCTCTATCGATCAGCGCGAATTGTTGCGCCAGTTGGTCACGGTGCAGTACGAGCGCAACGACATCGACCTCGGCCGCGGTCGCTTCAGAGTGCGCGGCGATGTGGTCGAGATTGGCCCCGCCTACGAGGACCGGATTATCCGGGTCGAATTTTTTGGCGACGAAGTCGAGGCGGTGCGCTGGCTCGACCCGGTCACCGGCGAGGTGGTCCGCTCGGTCAACAGCCTCAACATCTACCCGGCCAAGCACTTTGTGACACCTGAGGAGCAGCTGGAGCAGGCCTGCATCGCCATCGAGCAGGAACTGGAGGCGCGCGTGGCCGAACTGGAGGGCGAAAACAAGCTGCTGGAGGCCCAGCGCATCAAGCAACGCACCCGCTACGACCTGGAGATGCTGCGCGAGGTGGGTTACTGCAACGGCGTCGAAAATTATTCGCGCCACCTCGCCGCCCGCCGGCCGGGCGAAGCGCCCTCCTGCCTCATCGATTATTTTCCGCAGGACTGGCTGTTGGTGGTCGACGAATCCCACGTCACCATCCCCCAGATCCGCGGCATGTACAACGGCGACGCCCAGCGCAAAAAAGTGCTCATCGATCACGGTTTCCGCTTGCCGTCGGCCGCCGACAACCGCCCGCTCAAAGCGCCCGAATTCTGGGATAAAGTCCGCCAGGCCATCTTCGTCTCGGCCACCCCAGGCGATTGGGAAGTGGAACTCTCGGGCGGCGCTCGCGACCCCGAGACCGGCCGCATGGCAGGGGAGCATGTCGCCGAGCAGATTATTCGTCCCACCGGCGTGCTCGATCCGGAGGTCTTCGTGCGGCCGGTGGCAGGTCAGGTGGACGACTTGCTCCACGAGATTCACGAACGGGTCGCCCGCCGCGAGCGGGTGTTGGTCACCACTCTCACCAAGCGCATGGCCGAAGATCTCACCGAGTATTTCCAGGAGCGGGGGGTCAAAGTCCGCTACTTGCACTCGGAGATTCAGGCCATCGAGCGCATCGAGATTTTGCAGGCTCTTCGCCAGGGCGATTTTGACGTGCTCATCGGCGTCAACTTACTGAGAGAAGGGCTCGACTTGCCCGAAGTGTCGCTGGTGGCGATTCTGGACGCCGACAAAGAAGGTTTCCTGCGCGCCGAGCGCTCGCTGATTCAGACGATTGGTCGGGCGGCGCGCCATGTGCGGGGCCAGGTGATCATGTACGCCGACCGCCTCACCGCCTCGATGGACAAAGCGATCAGCGAGACCGAGCGCCGCCGCCAGATCCAGAGGGCCTACAACGAAGCGCACGGCCTCACCCCCCAACCCATCGTCAAGCGCCTGGATGCCAACAGCATCCTCGACTACCTGGCGGTTTCCCGCCGCCTCAACCAGCAGGAACTCGAAGCCGCCGCCGCCGCCCCCACCGAAGTGGCCCTGGCCGACATCCCCGAACTGGTCTCGCAACTGGAAATTCAGATGCGCGATGCGGCCAAAAAACTCGAATTCGAGAAAGCCGCCGAGTACCGAGACAAGATTCACAAGTTGCGCGAGCGGCTTTTGGGCAAGAAGGTCTGAGCTTGCTCGGTTTTGGTGGACAGTGGACGGCATGCCGGTCTTTCTGGGCAGCCGACAACCTCCCGCGGGATATAATTGTGTATGGATTTTTTGTGGCAAAACTGATGAAACCATCGGTTGCGCTCAGCCTCAAGCGTCACGCTGTACGCGAACTGACTGAACGCTTTCGCACAGTAAACCCACGTATTTTCGGTTCGGTACTACATGGTACCGATCGAGAGGGAAGCGACCTTGATCTATGGGTCGATGTGCTGCCCGGAGTCACGCTTTTTGATCTTGGTGGCCTGCAGGTTGAGCTTGAAGACCTACTTGGTGTTCCGGTGGATCTTCTGACTCCCGGCGATCTGCCACCGAAGCATCGGACCCGCGTACTTGCTGAAGCGCAACCACTGTGAGCGAGAACCTAGTGGGAGATGATGCCCCATGACCTGCCACCTCATACAACGGTCTACACGTATTTCGACCAGTGGGACAAAGACGGACATTGGCAAACCATCAACGCGCAACGAGTGGCCAAAACCCGCAAGGCTGCCGGACGCGATGAACAGCCTTCCGCTGTAGGCGCAGCCGTGCGAAGCGCAAAGGCTATGAGCAGTGGCCCAAAAGTAGCGAGTCGATGATCTACTTGACGAACATGCGGCTGATGTTACGGAGGCTGGCACCCGCTGCTTAACGGACTTTACAAATCAGCTCTTAGCCTGGGCGGCTTTCTGCTTTTGCTTTTCTTTTTCTTTGGCCCGCTTTTCTTTTTCTTTGGCCTGCTCGCGCGCTAATTTCGCTTCGAGGGCCTGGCGCTCGGCTTCTTCGGCTTTTTTGTCGAGATAGTAGTCGTAGTCACCGTCGTAGGTGACCAGTTCGCCCTCGCGGATTTCGACGATCTTGGTGGCAACGCGCTGGATGAAGTAGCGGTCGTGGGAGACGATCACCGCTGAGCCGGTGTACTCGCGCAGGGCCTCTTCAAGAATTTCTTTGCTCGGGATATCGAGGTGGTTGGTAGGTTCGTCGAGCAGCAGAAAGTTACTGGGGCGCAGCAGCAACCGGGCCAGGGCGAGGCGCGATTTTTCGCCCCCGGAGAGGGCGGAGACTTTCTTAAAGACCGTATCGCCGCTAAAGAGAAATCGCCCGAGCATCGTGCGCACTTCTTCGTTGGTGAGTTGCGGCGCTTCGTCGTGTAGCGTGTCGAGAACAATTTTGCCCATGTCGAGGGTCTCGGCCTGGTGCTGGGCGTAGTAGCCCGCGAGCACGTTGTGACCGAACTCGATTTTGCCGGTGGTGGGCTGCTCTTCACCAATGAACAACCTGAGCAGCGTCGATTTGCCGGCACCGTTGGGACCCAAGAGGGCGATGCGCTCGCCCTTGAGAATCTCCAGATGCGCTCCCAAAAACAAAATTTTGTCGCCATATTCCAGCGACAGATCGCGCACGAGCATCACCTGCTTGCCGCTTGCGGGGGCCGGGGCGAAGCGAAAGCGCAGCGTCCGCTCAGTACCCACCGGCGCCTCGATGCGCTCAATTTTTTCGAGTTGCTTCTCGCGGCTTTTGGCCTGGGTGCTGCGGGTGGCCGAGGCGCGAAATCGGTCGACGAAGGCCTGTTGTCGGCCCAATTCGCGCTGCTGGCGCTCGTAGGCTGAAAGCTGCGCGTCGGCGCGCTCGGATTTGGCCGTCTGGTAAAAGCTGTAGTTACCGCTGTAGGTGCTCGCCACCCCCCGCTCGACTTCGACGATTTTGGTGACGATCCGATCGAGAAAGCGCCGGTCGTGGGAGACGATCACCATCGCCCGGTTGAGATCTTTGAGGTAGCCTTCGAGCCACTCGATGGTCTCAAGGTCGAGGTGGTTGGTCGGTTCGTCGAGCAACAACACATCCGGCTCGGTGAGCAGCAGTTTGCCAAGACCAATGCGCATCTGCCAGCCGCCGCTAAACGTCTCAACGGCCCGATCGCCGTCGGCGTCGTTGAAACCCAATTCGGGCAGCAATTTTTCGACTTTGTTCACCAGTAGATAGCCGTCGAGGGCCTCGAAGCGGGTCTGCAGGCGGTCGATTTTTTTGAGCAACCGGGTGAGTTCCACCTCCGATGCGCCGCCGGCGTCCGCCAGGACCAGATTCGCCTCGTTCAGTTCATGCTGAACGGCCTGGGCTTCCTCGAAGACCGAGAGCAACTCTTCGCGCACGGTGCGGCCCGGGGTGACCATGAATTCTTGGGCCAGATAGGCAATCTTGACGTGGCTCGGACGGATCACCTGCCCGCTAGTGGGTTCCTCCTGGCCCAAAAGCATCTTGATCTGCGTCGATTTACCTGCTCCGTTGGCGCCCACCAGACCGATGCGCTCCCCGGGAAGCACCTCCCAGGTACAGTCGCGGAGAACTTCTCCGGTCGGATAAATCTTGCTGACCGATTCGAGCCTGAGCACGGCGGCTTGCCCTCACTACACCTACACAGTGTAACGGATCTGCAACATCATTCCGGGTAGCCGTCCAAACCCGCGCCACAATAAAGCATGAGCGATGTGGACCGGTTCAAACAGGCGGCAGGAGAGCTGGTGGCGGAGGCGGCCGAGGTGCTCGACGCCTATCTGGCCATCGACGACCGGATGTTTTCGTGGAAGAACACGTTTGGCTGGAACGACGTGAGCCCCCTCAAACCGCTGGTACAACCGCTCATCGAGCGGCTCCTGGCGGTGAGCAAACAAATCAAAGATCTCCAGGGTGCAGCGGGCGAGCTGCCGGAGGAGATTCCCGAAAAAGCGCCGCTGTTGGGCCTGTTCAAAGTCTTTACCAGTTACGTCGAGTCGCTGCGCTTCGCCGTACAGACCATGGGCCGGGTGCTCGAACACATCGAGACCCGCCGCCTCAACGGTGCAGAGTTCAAAAAGACCCGCTACGAGTCGGACCTGCTTATCTACAAAAGCCAGATCGACAAGTACCAGCTTTACGGCGAACAACTCAACACGCTCATTCGCCAGCTACGGTAGGCGATGCCGGACCGATCGGGCATCGAGATTGCCTACCCGGTGCAGTCGCATCGTGCGCCCGAGCCAATGCGACAATGGCAGCAAAGACTCGTCTGAAATCGCCCATGATCCGCGCCCTCGAAGGCCAGCAGTGTAATCAAAAAAGAATCGGCTGAATTTTGCGCAGCACCTCTATCAGCAGTTCCTCGGGGCATAAACTGATCGCGGCTGCCCGCCGGGCTCGGTAATCAAGCGAGCGCAGTTGATCGGCCATGATTACCCCTGTCACTGCCTGTCCTTCAGGGATAAGTACGTAGAACGGATTTTTGCGCTTCGTGTTGCTGACAGAACAAACGAAGACAAAGCCAAGCCTCTCATTGAACAAAGTCTGGCTGACCACCAGGGCTGGCGAACCCCCATCTGCTCATGCCCGGCTTGTGGATCAAAACTGAGCCAAATGAATTTGCCGCGCCGGGGAACGTACTCTACCAAGCTTCTTTCCCTTCGGGTTTGCCCCAATCGACCTCGTCTTCGACTTCAAGCGGGCCGACAAGTAACTCCTCAAGGCTGTACTCTTTGACCTCCCGCACAGGCCGAACAACCAGAGCCCCGGCTTCTACACTGCATAGGAGTGTGGTGTGGGGCTTGAGACCAAGTTGGATCACAATCTGCCTGGGAATGCGAAAAGCGAGGGAATTCCCCCAGCGGGCCACTTGTGACTTCACACTTTCTTCCCATGCATTGTCGTCTGGATATCTAGAGTATGTCCTTCGGCTGACCTATCCGGGCTCCCCAGGCTTTTGTTGGAACGCGGCACCCACGGCCCTTTCAGGCCACGGGTACCGCCAATCGTAACTATCGGCGCACAGGCTATCTGAGCCAGGCTTCAGCTCAGCCCTGCTCCTACCGGTAGCTCATGGGAGGACACGCGCGACACCGGGATCGGGAGTTTGCGTCCATGCCCGTTGGAGACCTGCTCGCCAAAGAGCTTTTCGGCCGTGCCGTCGGCTTCGAAGTCTTTGCGGAACGCCTGGATGATGTCGGGGATCGTCGGGGCGATGGTGGTGACCGCCGCGATAAGTGCACCCAGGAATTTTTCCTGTTGCTGGGAGGCACCGTCCGGCTGGTAGTCCTTGTTCAGTTGACCAACGACATTGACGATCATCGGGGCGAGGCGCACCGCAGCGCGCAGTACGGAGCCGAAAAATTTCTCCTCGACCGCGTTTGTCTCCAGCTGCGATTTGGTGATCGTCCACGTGCTCATCGAAGAAACCATGGTTTGTTCTCCTGCAAAGGATTTACCGGTCGTGCCGCGCAGCATCTCCCACAGGCTGGTGAGCCAACTGCTGGAACCGGCAGCGGGTACGGTGGGCTGGGTCGGTGAGATGACATCCGAACCCATCGGCTGCAGCGTGATAAAGGTGTAGGAACCCAGATCCCGGGGAGTGTCGGGTTCTTTGACCTGCGGGGTCTGTTGGAAGTTGAGCGCGGACAGTTCCGCCGCAACCGCCTGCAACAGGCGGGCGTTGGACAAGCCATCGTAGGAGGGCAGCGACTGGCCCACCTTGGCCAGAGCGGTGACGATCCCGTAGGTGAAGGCGGACATGCCGTGGGTGCGCGAGGTGCTGGCAGCGGCGGTCTGATCCGCCCGGCAGGCGGTGAGCACCAGGCCGTTGACCTGCGGCGCATCCGCCTTCTGCTGGGCAAAGGCGCTCATCGCCATCGACCGCATGGAGCCCGCTTCGGAGGCGGCCAGGGGCGGTTCGACCGGACCGCCAAAAGCTTTGAAGGGCAAACTGGCGGTTTGATCCAGCTCCACGGCGATCTCTTGGGAAAGATCCTCCGGAATCCAGACTTTGTTGCGGGTGCGCTCTTCGGTCTCGCCGGTGGGCACCACCAGCAAAAACGGCTTCTCCATGCCGCCGGAATGGCAGCTGTCCAGGAGGACTGTGAGCACACCGGGCGGCAATCCCTGGGTTTTGGCGCTCAGTTGCTGATCGAAGAAAAAGCCGTCATACAGGCACAGGCACTCGCGCAAAATGCCTTCCAGTTCGGTCCGAAAACCGTGCCCGCTAAAATACAAGATCCGGCGCGCGTCTTGCTTGCCGTTGGCGGAACGGCTCACCCCCCCCAACAACCAGTCCAGACCGTCGGTGACATTTTTGATGGTGGCTTCAGCGTCGTACAGCGTGCGCAACTGTTGAGTGCGAAGTCCGTAGGATGGGGATTTCAGCACTTCGATAAATTTTCTCGCATCCTCCAGACAGCTGGGCAAATCGTTGGTCGTACCCGGGTAGTCGTTGATTGCAACGACCAGGGCTTTGATGTCAGCCATGGGCATATCTCCGCAGAACGGGTGCACCGGTGCTTTCATCTATCCTGTAGACTTATTTCCTGAAAAATATGCCGATCAAGAAATCAAACGGCCCATTCAAGTTTGAAGTGCAACAGCACCTGACTGAGCTAAGAATACCTCCCGTGGTGTCCGATAACCAAGCACTTTTCGCGGGCGGTCATTGATCATGTCCATTGCCCTTTGCACCT
>JAESGW010000570.1_pt1 | contig 25041 bp, 24 predicted proteins | sample 9269791 | NCBI WGS metagenome assembly JAESGW01 (sample SAMN16773120, study PRJNA677053) | algae metagenome | isolation source: Aphanocapsa lilacina HA4352-LM1 and co-occurring heterotrophs from near cave... | place: USA: Maniniholo cave, near Haena, Kauai, HI | collected 2009-07-28 | reverse complement strand
CAGCGCCGTTATGGTAGAGATGCGCAAATCTCGAAGGCCGCGGCCGCGGCTGTCGCATGAATGGACCGTCTTGAATGCCCGTCGCTGCTAGGAGTCAGGCCACAAAGCCCTCCCCAGAATTAAGATCGCCCTCGTCCTCTGACCGAACAAACCTCCTGAGAACCGAGCGGAACTGCTCGGTTGCGCGCACGCTGGACATAGTCTCCGACGCTTGGGCGTTCTTGATCATCCGCGAGGCGTTCTTCGGAACGCGGACGTTCGAGGCGTTTCGCTCGGCACTTGGCATCCCGCGGGCTACGCTCACCGATCGGCTAAGGAAGCTGACAAAGCTCGCCATCTTCCGTCAGGTTGTACCCGGCTCCTCCCAGCGAAAGGAGTACCGCCTGACCAAAATGGGATTCGATCTGTATCCGAGCTTCATCGCTCTCATGCAGTTCGGAGATCGGTGGCTTTCAAAGGGCAAGCCTCCGTTGACGCTGATCCACGCCAGCTGCGGCTGCGAGAGCCATCCGATCGTCGCCTGTTCTCACTGCGGCGAGGGCGTCGACGCCCGAGACGCGAAATACCGCGACGGCCCCGGTACAGGACGGCGTTCGGCCAAGCCGGGCCGCAATACCAGGCGGGCTTCCGACGGGAGCCGGTTCCTCCTCGGCAGGCCGAGTTCGGTGTCGCGCGCCTTGGAGATCATTGGCGACAAGTGGAGCTTCATGGTTGTTCGCGAGGGATTTTTTGGTAATCGTCGCTACGACAAGATTCTCACCGAACTCGCGATCGCGCCAAATATCCTGACGGATCGGCTGAACCGCCTAGTCGCCAGCGGCATCCTCCAGCGCAGGCAGTACCAGAGTTCCCCCGACCGATACGAATATCTTCTCACCGACATGGGAAGGGACCTCTACGGTCCGTTCATATCGATGCTGCAATGGGGCGACCGTTGGCTCTCCAAGGGCAAGCCGCCGTTGATCTTGACCCATCTCAAGTGTGGACACGATTTCCACCCGTCGGTGAACTGCGACCGCTGCAAGCAGCCCATCGTTGCCGCGGACATGCGGTACCGGTTGGCGTACGATCCCGCGTCCTTCGGTGCCTTAGGGCCGCGGGTCGTCGACTGACCGCTCGTGCATCATGCCTGGTTCAACGCTTCGACCAGTTTGAAGCGCATGATCTTGCCTGAGCCAGTTCTCGGAATTTCAGCGACAACATGCGTCGCCTCGGGAATTTTGTAGGCTGACAGATGCGCCCTGCAATAGTCCATCAGCGCAGGAATATCGATCTCGTTCTGCTTCGGAACTACAAAGAGGCAAGGAACCTCTCCCAAGGTCGCGTGCTTGATGCCTACGATGGCGCAGTCCTTGACGAGGGGATGACGTACGACCACTTCTTCGATCTCTGCAGGCGCAATGTTCTGGCCGCCACGGATGATCAATTCCTTGATCCTGCCCGTTATGGTCAGGTAGCCAGCGGGGTCTGATTTCGCGAGATCACCCGTGTGATACCAGCCGTTTCGGAGCGCCGACGCAGTCTCCGTCGGCTTGTCGTGGTAGCCCTGCATTAGATTCGGACCGCGCACGATTAGTTCGCCCTCCTCGCCGATCGGGACGTCTAGGACTGAGGATGGATCGACGATACGCACCGCGAGGCCAGGTACCGGCAATCCGCAAGATCCCATCGGTCGAGCACCATGGAGCCAGTTCATCGTGACCATCGTGGAGGTTTCAGTGATGCCGTATCCGTCCAGCAGCCGTGTCTTGAAGCGCTCTTCGAAGGCCCGGTTCAGCGTTGCTGGCATGATCGCGCCGGCGGAGATACAGAGACGGACTTTGCCGAGGCCGTCGATTCCGCTCTCCTGGGCGCGAAGCAGCAAATAGTGGAACATGGTTGGCACGCCAGGAAGGATCGAATATTTCCCCGTTTGCAGCAGATCGAGCGCCTGCTGGGGCGAGAACTTCTCCATGATGTGCTCGCTTGCGCCTACAGCGAGCACGGTGAGTACGGAAAAGTTCAAGCCATAGGAGTGGAAGAGAGGCAACGGCGACAAGATGACGTCCCTCTCCGTGATTTCGGCAATCGGCGCCCAGCAGGAAGCGGCGATCCACAGCATGCCGCGCAGCGACAGCAACACCCCTTTTGCACGCCCGGTCGTTCCGGACGTGTAGATGATGAATGACGGACAATCGATGTCGTCGGGATCCGAAGGCGATGCGGAGCCGCCGGTTGCGAGACCTTCCAGGGAGACGCCCGCCTTTTCGGCATTCGGGCCCGCAAAAACCAGGTTAGGCGCGATGGAGGAATCGCGGCAGATTTTTTCAATCAGTTCCTTCCTGGCGGCCGTCGTGACGACGTGTCCGCAGCCGGCATCCGTTAGGCGATAACTGATCTCGCCATCGGCTGCTTCATAGCTGATGGGCACCACCACCGCACCGGCGCGCAGTGCGGCGAAACATGCTTCGATCCAATCGACACCGTTAGGCAGGTATAGCGCGATCTTGTCTCCGGCACGCAGACCGGCCTTCGTCAGATTGGCTGCCACCGAAGCGGTCCGCGCAGAGAGGTCCGCGTACGTGACAGCACGCGATGAGTCCCAGTACGCCACTTGGTTGGGTCGCTTCTCCGCGTGACGGGCGAGAAGCGTTGCGATCGGCGCAATCAGATCCACGTGAAGCATGGTGCCCTCCCCTCAGACCATACTGTATCCGCCGTTGACGCTGATCACTTGGCCGGTGATCCAGCTCCCGGCATCGGAAGCGAGCAGAGTCACCAAGGGTGCAACATCGGACGGCAATCCTAGCCTGCGGATGGCGTAGGCTTTGACAAGCTTCTCACGGTTCGCGTCGACCCAGGTCTTGTCGTGCGCTGTCTCGATCAAGCCAAGCGAGATCGAGTTGGCGGTCACGCCCGAGCGGCCCCATTCGCGCGCCAGCGACTTCATCAGCGCGATAGTCCCGGCGCGCGCTGCGGCACCGAGGGCCAAACCGGATTCGCCGACCCTGGAGGAGTCGCCCATGATCGAGATGATTCGGCCGCTGCCCGAGGCTTCGAGCAGGGGACCCGCGCTATGGGAGCAGTTCAGCGCGCCATAGAGACAGGTGTCGATTTGCTTCTTCCATTCCTCGGGAGTGGTTTCGCTGAAGCGCTTTCGGAGCACCAAACCTGCGTTGTTGACCAGAATGTTCAGGCCGCCGAAGTCACCCTTGATGTCTGCGATCATCTTCCTGACGATGTTCGCGTCCGAGATGTCGGCTTGGTAGGCTCTCGCCTTGCCGCCGGCCTTCTCGATCCCGGCGACCACTGCTTCGGCTTCAGCCTTCGAACTGTGGTAGTTGACGGCGATGCTCGCCCCACGCTCCGCGAGCATCTTCGAGATGGCTGCGCCTACGTCTCGTCCGCCTCCGGTCACCAGGGCGACGCGTCCTTTCAAGTCACTCATCTGCTTGTCCTCTCGATTTGAACTTTGCTAATTCCATTGATTTGAAGATGCGTTCCGGCGTCATCGGAAGAACCGACATGTCGACGCCTAGCGGCGACAGCGCGTCGGCGACGGCATTCGCGATCGCGGCCGGCGAGCCGATGGTGCCGCCCTCGCCCATGCCCCGGAATCCGCCCGCGGCGGCGGACTCGCTTTCGACATGAACGACATCCATGACCGGCACCTCGGGCGCGGACGGGATCACGTAGTCAACAAGGCTCGCCGTCAGGAGTTGTCCCTCCTCGTCGTAGATCAGTTCCTCGAGCAGCGCGGCACCGATGCCCTGCGCCACTCCTCCGTGCACCTGGCCGTCGACGATCATTGGATTGATAAGACGACCACAGTCTTCGGCGACCACGAATTTCAGGATCCGGACGAAGCATGTCGCCGGATCGACCTCGACAGCGGCGATGTGGGTGGCGGCGGCGGTCGTCCCGTTGATCGGGTCGTAGGTGTAGGTGGCGGTCAATTCCTCCCGCGCCTCGACCGGCAAGGTCTTCATGTCGGAATAGACTGCTTTGGCGATCTGCTTGAAGCTCACCGTACGATCGGTGCCGAGCACGATGGCGTTGCTGCCGTCCAACTCGATGTCGTCCGCGCTGGCTTCCAGGAGATGCGAGGCGACGCGCTTGACCTTTTCCTGAAGGATCTTCGACGCGTGCTTCGCGGCCCCGCCGCCGAGTACGGCGCTGCGGCTCGCGTAGGTGCCGGTCGACATCGGCACTTCATCGCTGTCTCCCTGGATGACGCGCACGTCCTCGAACCGGGCTCCGAGATCGTCGGCGATGATCTGAGCCAGCGTGGTTTCGAGGCCCTGGCCGTGAGAAGCGACCCCGAACGCTGCGGTGATGGATCCCGTCGAATCGATCATGATCTTCGCTGTTTCGGAGCCGGTGTTTATCGGCATGCCCGGTGCCACCGCGATCCGCGAGCCGATGCCGGTCAGTTCGGCATAGGAAGCGATGCCAATGCCAAACAGCCGACCTTCCCTGCGCGCCTCAGCCTGCTCCTTCCGGAGTTGGTGGTATCCGGCCGCCTCGGCAGCGGCGTCGAGACATTCGATGAAGCCGGTTTTGTCCCAAATGATTCCGGAGGCGATCCGATAGGGAAATTCCTCGGCGCGGACCAGATTTCGACGCCTGATCTCGAGAGGATCGATGTTAAGCGCCGCGGCTCCGAGGTCCATGAGACGCTCGGCGACGAACGTCGACATCGGCCGACCGACGCCGCGGTAGGGACCGGTCGGCGGCTTGCAGGTGGCAACCCCGCGCACGGCGCCCCGGTAAGACCTTATCTTGTAGGGTCCCGGAAGGAAGCTCACGACTTGGACGGGCTCGAGCCCGCAGGTCCACGGATAAATCGAGAAAGCACCCACGTCGCCGATGACGTCCGCCTGCAACGAAGTGGCGATGCCGTTCTCGTCAAAGCCCATCACGGCATCGACGATCTCGGCGAAGGCCTGGCTGCTGCTGCTGACGTCCTCGAGGCGGTCCGCCGTCCACTTGATCGACTGACGCAGCTTGCGAGCGGCGATGCAGATCAGCAATTCCTCCGGATAGAGGGAACCCTTCGAACCGAAGCTTCCACCTACATCCGGCGCGATCACTCGCAGGCGATGACCCGGGAGACCGAGCGATTCTGAGACCGCGTCGCGGACGATCCCTGGAATGTTCGACGAGGTGTAAAGCGTGATGGCGTCTCGACGCTTTTCGTACTCCGCAACGTAGCTCCTCGGCTCCATCGCCAGCGGCGCCTTTCGCTTCATTTCGAAGCGCCCGGCCACTCTGACCGCCGAGGCATCTAGGTCGGCGGCAACGTCACCCTTCTTGAACTCGCGCGCTATCAGAACGTTGGTGCCAGCCTCCTCGTGAAGAAGCGGTGCATCATCGGCGACGGCGTGCTCCGCCCGCGAAACTGCACCAAGAGTCTCGTATTGCACGTCGACCAGCTCGAGGGCGTCCTCGGCGAGGTACCGGGAGGTCGCGACCACCGCCACGACAGCCTCGCCGACGTAGCGCACTTTTTTGGACGCGAGAGGCACAATTGGAGTCGCGTAGTAGTTCGCCATCCGGGAGAATGGGATCACCGGCTTGAAGTCGTCGACGATGTCGTCCGCCGCGAAGACCGCGACGACGCCCGGCGCCTCTCGGGCAGCATTGGTATCGACACTCTCGATTCGTGCGTGGGCCTGGTTGCTGCGAAGAAAGGCGAGATGGAGCAGTCGGTCCGGCTTCCGGTCGGCGGTGTATTCGCCGTTACCGGTGAGCAAACGAGGGTCCTCGCTACGCTTGATGGGTGCGCCGACGTTCTTCGGTCGCAGGACATCGGATGGATTTGCTCGTTGAGTGCTACTCATAGCCTTCGGATTCCTTACGCAGGCTCTGCCATTGCTGGTCATCGTGGCCGCAGATGACCGTAGCGCCCCTCTTTTCGATCCGCCTTATCTGCCCGTATGTGTCCAGTTGTTGATCGACATTCCACGTGTTGCGTGGCGCGGCGTCTGCATCGAGATTCTGCCGCAGACTGACCGCGTCGGAGGCAAGCAGGAACTCGCCGTCGCGATCGAGACCGACGAGCGCGCCTAGCGTTCCCGGCGTGTGGCCAGGCAACGGCAACAGCACGACGCTGGAGTCGCCGAAAAGGTCCTTTTCTCCGTTCACGGCCTCTATTGGTTGCCCATATTCCCAGTCTGCCGCGAGATAGCCTGCAGCTTCTGCGTTCGGCGCCCTCGCGGCTTCGATCTCCTTCGCGTGCGCGATGAAGGTCGCTTTCTTGAAGAATTGGTTGCAGCCGCAATGGTCCGGATGGAAATGTGAGTTGACGACGATGTCGATGTCGTCGGGCCCTAGCCCGGTGCACGCGAGGCTCGGCAGCAAGGTCTCGTGTGCGCTCATCAGGGGCTTCATGACCTTTGCAAGTGCCCCCCATCGGTTCTCAGCATCGTCGACCACTGAAGGATGGCAGCCGGTGTCGAACAGCACGTTGCCCTGCTTGTGTCGGATGAGCGCACTGCTGACTGGCAGGTCGATGGTGTCGCTGCGGTCGGCGCCGGGCACGTAGATGCTCTTCTTCATTCGAAGGCGGCCGGCTGTGAGGAAGTTGAGTTTCATGCGAGATCCCCGCGCTTAGTGACGGCGCTCCTGATGGCGGCGACGATGTTTTGGTAGCCGGTGCAGCGGCATAGGTTCCCCGACAGTCCCTCTCGAATGTCTTCGTCGGTGGCGAGCGGATACTTCCGGAGCAGGTCCTCACCCGTCATCAGCATGCCAGGCGTACAGAACCCGCACTGTAGGCCGTGGTGCTCGCGGAACTGCGCCTGCAGCTCGTTGAGTTCTTGGGGAGATCCAAGACCTTCGACCGTGACTATCTCGGCGCCGTTGGCCTGAACGGCCAGCATCAGGCAGGAACGCGCGCTATCGCCGTTCACCAAGACGGTGCAGGCTCCGCACACCCCATGCTCGCATCCGACGTGGGTGCCGGTTAGCCCTAGACAATCTCGCAGGAAGTCAGAGAGCAGCATGCGTGGTTCGACGTCGAGCGCATCGTGTTTTTCACCGTTCACGGTGACGGATACTTTGGTCGTCATCGGATCAGCCTTTCATCGACAACGCGGTTTGCAGGGCGCGCCGTGCCAACTGCCCCAGCAAATGCCTGCGATAGTCGGCCGAAGCGTGCAGGTCGCCGTTGGGCGAGACGTGCGCGACCACGTCCGCCGAGAAGCGATCAGGCGTCGTTTCATCGAGCTTCATCGCAACGAGCTGCGCTTCCACCTCCCTTAACCGTCGCGGCGTGTCGGCGACGCCCATCACCGCGACGCGGGCGGCCTGCAATCCGGTCGATCCACGACGGATGGAGACGGCGATACATGCGAGCGCGAAATCTCCGAAGCGGCGCGCAACTTCCTCAAAGGCCCAGCCGTCCTGTTCCAGGATCGGGAACTCGATCTCCACCACAATCTCGTCGGGCTCCAGGCAATTCGTCAGGGCGTCGACGAAGAAGTCCGCCGGCGCGATCTTCCGCGGGCCGTTCGGCCCTTGGACGTAGATATCGGCTTCGTAGAATGCCGCGAGCATCGGGAGTTCCGCGGCGGGATCGGCGTGCGATAGACTGCCGCCGATGGTGCCTCGATTGCGGATCGCCAGGTGCGCGACGTGACGCATCGCCGCGGAAATCACGGGCAGCTTCGTTGCTATCAGGAGCGAGTGTTCAAGCTCACGATGCCGCGTCAGCGCGCCGATGGCGATGCGATCGCCCCTGTCTTCGATATACGATAATCCCTGGATCCGATTCAGATCCACCAGGACGCTGGGACGCGCCATCCTAAAGTTTAGGAGAGGCAGTAGACTTTGGCCGCCTGCCAATACTTTTCCTTCGCCGTTCGAGGCGACAAGTGCTTTGATGGCTGCCTCCACCGTGGATGGCGAGACGTATTCGAACTTGGCAGGCTTCATTGCAGCCCTCCAAAGCTGGCTGAAGTTGGGTTCACGTCATTGGCCACGAAATCGGGGTGCGCGCTTCTCTGCGAACGCTCGCCGGCCTTCCTTGAAGTCCTCACTGTCGGAGGCCAGATCGATGAGCCGCTGTGCCGCATTCGTATCGAGCGCCCCGAGGCCCATCGATAGGCCACCCAGCATGTACTTGGCGCCGGCGATCGAAAGGGGCGCATTGGTCGCCAAACGCTGCAGGAACTGCTTTGCCGCGATCCCCGCGTCGTCGTGCAACTCGTCGATCAGCCCCATCGACATCGCCTGCTCGGCCGCATAGCGGTCCGCCGAATAGAGGATCCGCTTCGCGTTCGATACTCCGGTGAGTGCCAGCAAACGTTGGACGCTATTTACCCCATAGACAATCGACAGTTTGGCTGAAGGAATTCCGACCGTTGCGGTGCGATCGCCAAAACGGAAGTCACAAGCCAGCGCGAGATGGCATCCGCCTCCGAGGCAGTAGCCGGAGATCGCTGCGACGACCGGTTTGCCGAGCGCGGCGATCGCCCCGGAACAGGCGTCGACCGCGACCTCGTAGGCGGCGCTCTGTTGCCTGTCGTCCCTGATGCTATCGAATTCGGAAATGTCGGCGCCTACGCAAAAGTCGCCCGCGCCCGTTAGAACGACGCCCCGGACCTCGCTGTCATCTACAAAGCCTGAGAAGATTTCTGCCAGCTTGCGCCACATCGCGAGAGTCACGGCATTCCTTGCCGATGGCCGGTTCAGAATGACGCTGGCGATCCCGTCGCGCCGCTCGATGCGAATTTCGTCCACCGCAACCTCACTAGTGACCTACCGGCTCCCTGCTTTCCGGTATAAAGCTGACCTCGCTTGTTACTTGCATAAGTAGACTAATTTTGATGGCCGCGTCAAGTGGCGAGTATTTTGCGAGCCTTTTTTCAAGCAAGTTGATGGTTGCACGATCAAAATCGTGGGCGAGGAGAGCACAGCGGACGTTGCGATCGGCCCGTCATCCGTTGAGTCGCCAGAACCGATCAGAGCGAATGAGTGGCGGTGGCGCTGATCAAATCAAACCCAGCATCGCCCGGGTCTCCTGCACCGTTCACCCAGACCGCGCCGTCAACCAACAGGACGAGCAGGACTTACTCTGGATAAGGGAGCCGTTTCTTTCCTCAGGTAAGGATTTCGGCCGGCTAATCGTCCACGGGCACACACCGCTCGCTTCTGGAATTCCGGACGTACACTCCAATCGGGTCAATCTCGACACCGCCGCGGTCTACGGTGGCCCATTGACGGCTGCCTTGTTGAGCGACCGATCGCCTGGTCCCGAACTATTCTTCTTCGCACGATGATCGGCTCTCAGCCGATTCGGCAAGATCCGCAAGCCGCAACTGAAGAGCAGCTTGGCGCTCAATTCCTGCGCCGCGTCCAATCTGACTGGCTTCGGAGATCTACTCATGCGAGCTATCATCGTTCTACTCTTGTTGGCTTTACATAGTCCAGTCTCCGCAGAGGATATCACCTTCTACGAGAAAGAGACTGATAAGTTTTGGGCGGTCTTCGGCACGGCTGACACGGAAACAGGACAAGCTACCACCGAACGACGGCTGCCTCCAGATCATCGTGGGCAGATAGGGCAGGCACGCGCAAGGCGCGAGGGTGCCCTATCTGTTCTCGATGGTCTGGTTGTTGTTGTCGCTGGGATTCGGAAACATGTCCCGCGACGGCGCGTTGAAGCCGACCGTCATGAAGCGACGATTCCCGCTGCCCGGCACAAGCCCACGACGAGTGCGATCAACGCTTTTGCCGTCCATCACAAAGTATGGGCCAGGATATGGGCTCCCGAACGGCGTGCTTCACGAAGCGCTGAAAAATAAGGACTCTTAGGCCGGTATGGCGGAGAGGGAAGGATTCAATCAGCGCTTCGATTTACATCCCATCGATCACCTCCGACCTGCCCCCGCCTCGCCCCGTCATTCGCAGCGCTTCCGAGATTTCGCGCATCGAATTCAAGAATGGCCCGCCGGCAGCGTGTTCGCCGGCTTGGGCAAGGAATGGGCCGACCTGTTGCAAGGCACCGGTTGCTTCGAAGATCTCCGCCGCGCGGTCGTCATCCGCAACGCCATCGGACTGTTTGTTACGGCGGTGCGTCGTTACGCGGGGACGTGTTCGAAAGAATTCAGATTGCTGCGCGATCTCCACGCTCGTCGACTTCGGGCACCTCGCCGACGATCTCGCAGGAAGCGCTGTCGCAAGTACTCGGTGTGCGTGGTGACGCTCCTGTCAATTGCCGACGGCGCGGCGGTGAAATGAGGCTTTTGGCTGGCTTCACGAGCGCAGCAGGGAGACTTTCGTCCAAAACCTGAAAGACAGCAGTTTGAGAACGAATTGGACGGCCGCGCTCTGCTTGGCCGTCCAATCCGCTCACGATTATCTGGAGGCTGCCACCGTTCGATGCCGACTTGGTCGTGCGGCATCTCTATAGGCGAGATCTACGAATGGTTTCACTCTGACAGCCTGCGGATGAAGCTCCCGAACATCACCACTCCAGACTTTTGACCAGCCCCTATTTGACTTCGCCACAGTCGGCGCACTGACAGACGCATTGGGTTCCTGTTCATTCGCAAGTTTAGGCACGAACCAGCGTGCCAACGGCGCTTCGATATTTGACCTCCCCCTCCTCTTCAGCCTGGTTCGTGCGGCCGCGTGGGGAAGGCAGATGGCGTCCGGACGATCTCTGGCGATCTGCCATTGATAAAAGCCTGGCCGACATGTCATGTGCAATGCTCGACGCGGTCAGGGATGAATGCCGTGAAGGTCGGCTGGCTGCCGTCCGCATAAGGAGACTTTTCGTCAAGCGCTGTGCTTCACGAAGCTACGGCCGCTGTTAAAGTCCGCGCGTGCTGGTCGGCTGGCGGCTACGACCAAGCTGTTTGGCCAGTTTAGTGGACTATCGGTTGTTCTGGCCAAGTCGGCCGGTTCAGTTTGTGGCAACGGGAGATGCGGCATGGATCAATTGGCGGCCCTGCGGTTGTTCATTCACGTTGCGCGATCCAAGAGTATTTCATCAGCGGGCCGGGCGCTCGGCTTATCCACAACAACTGCGTCCAAGCGACTTCAGGATCTCGAGGCAGTGCTGGACGTGCGTCTCGTCGACCGGACCACACGGCAGCTCGCGCTGACGGAGGCGGGCGAGCGTCTGCTGGCACGGTCGGCCGATATGCTCGATGAGCTTCAATCGGCTTTTGCCGAAGCCCGCGAGCTTAAGAACACCCCGAGCGGTACCTTGCGCATCATGGCCCGCCGCTCGTTCGGCTTGATGCATGTGGCGCCAGCCCTGCCGGCCTTTCGCAAGGCCTATCCGCAAATTGCGATTGATCTGGCGCTGACCGAAGAGACGGAACTCGCGCCAGGACGCGGCATCGATCTCGCGATCCGGCTCGGCGCGCCGGCGGATAAATCAGTCGTGACTCATCAACTGACCTCGGCCGACCGTCAACTTTGCGCAAGTCCATCCTATCTGGCGCGTGCGGGCACACCGTCATTGCCAACTGATGTGGCCAAGCACGATTGTTTGACCTACCGCCGAGCGGCGGAACCCGCGACTTGGATCTTCAGGAAGGGCCGTAAGGAGGTGTCGGTCGACGTGGCCGGATCGCTGCAAGCCAACAGCGGCGAGGTTTTGCGTGCTGCCGCGGTGGCGGGGATGGGGCTCGTATTGCTGCCCGACTGGATGGTGGCACGCGATCTCGCCGCCGGACGGCTGCGTCGTTGCGTCGAGGGCTATCACGCATACCCGCCACTTTATCGCGCGCCGATCTACGCCGTGCATCGACGAGGCGAGATCCCGGCGAAGATTTTGGTGTTTGTCGCCCACCTCAAGGAGACGATGGCTTCAACCCCCATTATCCCGAAGCGCGGGAAAATAACTCCTGCATTTCCTGACTAATCAGAAGGGTCGGCTTCCTCTAGATTTCTCCATCGAAAAAGACATCGAAGGAGAAAGCTCATGTCGCTCCAGGTTGCAAAGCTGCATCCGTTGTTCGGCGGTGACGTCACCAATGTCGACCTGTCGAAGCCGCTCGACCAGGCCGGCATCAACGCCATCCAAGCAGCACTGGACCAGTATGCGGTGCTGATCTTCCATGGCCCCAAGCTGACGGAAGAGGACCAGATTGCCTTTGCGGAGCGGTTCGGACCGCTCGAAGGCCAAAACGGCGTGCTTTCGACAAGCGTCGCCGCTCGTATCAGCCGGAAGCTCGTCGATATCTCAAATCTGGATGAGAAGAATGACTTGCTCAGCGCGCAGGACCGCCGCCGGATGTTCGCGCTCGGCAACCAGCTTTGGCATACCGACTCCTCGTTCAAGAAAACGCCCGCCAAATATTCGCTGCTGCACGCCCACACTGTCACGCCCGAAGGCGGCGAGACACAGTTTGTCGATACGCGCGCGGCCTATGATGCGCTGCCGGAGAAGATGAAGACTCACGTCGAGACTCTGCAGGCCGAGCATTCGATCTTCGTTTCACGTGGCAAACTCGGATTCGCCGAGTTCTCCGATGAAGAGCGTCAAGCCAATCCGCCAGTGCATCGCAGGATAGTCCGAGTTCATCCGGGCTCCGGACGCAAGGCGTTGTATCTCGCATCGCATGCCTCGCACATCGTCGGTCAACCAGTTCCGGAAGGGCGGATGCTGATTCACGAGCTGATGGAGCATGCCACGCAGCCGCAATTCGTCCTTACTCACAAATGGGCGCCCGGCGATCTCGTGATCTGGGATAACCGATGCACCATGCATCGCGGCCGTCCGTATGACGAAGCCAACCACCGCCGAGACATGCGCCGGGCCACGGTGTCGGATCTCGATCCGGCCGTCCAGGATCAGCGCGCGGCCTAGAACTTCGTTAGAAAGGTCCGGATGGCCGCTTCCACGGTTGACTACATCATCGTCGGTGCTGGCTCAGCGGGATGCGTGTTGGCCAACCGGCTCACCGAAGACCCGCGCGTTTCCGTCCTGCTGGTCGAGGCGGGCGGCAGTGACCGACATCCCTATATCGCCGCACCCGCGGGCTTTCTCAAAACCTTCGCCGATCCACGCTTCAATTGGTGCTTCACCACCGAACCTGGCGCTGCCATCAGGGATCGCGCGATCCATTTCCCTCGCGGCAAAGTGCTGGGCGGGTCAAGCGCCATCAATGGGCATCTCTACGTACGAGGACAGGCGCGCGATTACGATATTTGGGCGCAGCTCGGCAATCGCGGCTGGTCCTACGAGGAAGTGTTGCCTTACTTCCGGAAGTCCGAACATCGTTCGGCCGGCGCGGATCGATTTCACGGCGGCGGGGGCCCTCAGCATGTTACCGACATCCACGAGCGGCATCCGATTTGTGAGGCGTTCATCACCGGCGCCGGGGAAATAGGCGTGCCGCGCAACCCCGATTATAATGGCGAGACACAAGAGGGCGTCGGCTATTACCAGCGCACGATCAAGAACGGTCGCCGCGCCAGCGCGGCTCATAGTTTCCTGCGACCGGTCATGCGCCGTCCGAATCTGCACGTCGTGACCAACGCCGTCGCTCGGCGGCTCACCTTTGACGGTAGGCGGGTCACGGGGATCGACTATCGCTGGCGCGGCGAGTCGGTCCGGGCGTTTGCGGGCCGCGAAGTGATCCTAAGCGCGGGTGCGATTGGGTCGCCGCATCTGCTGCAGATTTCCGGCATCGGCGCTCCCGAGATGCTGCGTGGGGTCGGCATCGAAGTTCGGCATGCACTACCAGGTGTCGGCGAAGGACTTCAAGACCATTACGCGGTGCGCGTTGCCCACCGTGTCACGCGGCCGATCACCCTTAATGAGCGCGCGCGAGGCATGCGCCTGTATTGGGAGATAGCCAAATGGCTTGCTACCGGTCGCGGGCTTCTTGCGTTCAGTCCGGCCCACGTGGCGGCGTTCGTGCGCTCCCGGGCGGGGCTTGAATGTCCTGACCTGCAGTTCGTATTTACGCCCGCGAGTTACAGCGCCGGTGTGGTCGGTCAACTGCAACCGTTCCCAGGCATGACCATTGGCGTGTGGCAAATGCGGCCGGAGAGCAGGGGCTTCGTCCGCGCGCGCACCGCCGATCCGGAGGATGCCCCAGGGATTCAACCGAATTATCTCTCAACTGTGGCCGACCAGCGCGCGATCGTTGATGGGCTGCGGTGGTGCCGGCGCTTTCTGGCGACTGACGCGCTGCGGCCCTATTGCGGGCCGGAGACTGTACCCGGGAGAGATGTTACGACCGACGAGGAACTGTTGGACTACGCCCGTGAATACGGCGCGACCGTGTATCATGCCGTCAGCACATGCCGCATGGGACAAGATCCTCAAGCAGTTGTAAGCTTTGATCTGAAGGTACACGGGATGGCTGGCCTTCGGGTCGTCGACGCATCCGTCATGCCTACGATGCCATCGGCCAATACCAACGCCGCGACCCTCATGATTGCTGAGAAAGCATCCGATCTCATAGCGAGCAATTGACCTGAGATCCGATGCTTGCTCATGGGTCCTACTGCAACGGATAGGCCTGAGCTGAGATCGATAAATTACCGCTTTGCGCTAACAACGGTCATTCGAAAATCGATGTTATGCAATCGGCCGGAGCATCATCGGATAGCCAATGAAATCGGCGAGGCTCCGCAACGCTAAGCGCCTCGCTGCGCCGCCGCTCTGCATAGGTCGCCGGAGACTGAACTGCAAACACTTCCGTTTCGGAAGCACCACTCTCGGCACGCTCGCCGGTCACGGCGGATGAAGCGGTGCAAACGAAAGCTGCGCCAAGAGCCTCGCGAGTTGCATCGGAAAGACAAATTTCATTCGGCTTGGCCGCCTGTTCAATCCGTGCAGCGATATTCACGGTGTCGCCCCAGAGATCATACGCGAAGCGGTTGCGCCCGATCACACGCGCGACTGCCGGCCCGGAATGAATTTCTATCCTCAAGCGGAGCGGCCGGCAGCCAAATGTCTCTTCCTGCATCGCATCCTTCAGATAAAGCGCATTGCGCGCGATCGTTTCGGCGTGCTTGGCTAAGGCCTCGGGCACGCCCGCTGCCGCCATAACGCAATCACCGATCGTCTTGATCTTCTCGCAATGGTGCTGACGCGCCAGATCGTCCGCGAGAGAGAAGGAGCGGTTAATCTTACTGCGTCATGAGCGTCGCCGTCCATTTGCGGCTGCGATGGCGCCGCAGCAAGGACATCGCGGCAAGGTTTTGACTAACTCATGGATCAAGCGCAACCGCATGGTGGCGATCGAGTTGGGGATGTGACGTTCAGGCCGCGAGGGCAGATCCTCTGGGTCGATAATTGTCGGGTAAGCGAGGTGCCTGGAACGGCGCGGTGGAACGAGATCCTGAGGGGGGAATCGTCGCCCGCTCGGCGATCAGGAATCCGTAGGCCGCGATGCACAGCGTGGCGTGATGATGGAAGCCGCGCCAGCCGCGTCCTTCGTAGTGCCCAAGCCCGACCTCCTGCTTGAGTTCCTGATAGTCCCGCTCGATGCGCCAGCGCAGCTTGGCAGCATCGACAAGCCGCCGGAAGCTGATCGTCGCCGGTAGCGTCGAGAGCCAGTATTTGGTCGGCTCGGGCTCCCCCTCGGGCCACTCGATCAGCAGCCACTCCGGCGATAGCTTCTCGGGGATCAGCTTGTTGTACCCGACACGAACGCGTACACGCGCAAAGCGCGAGGACAGCCACTCGGCCGAGCCTTCGCGCCACCTCACTATGCGCCAGGCACGCTTCGGCAGAGCAAGCATCACTTCCTTGGCCGAGACCAGGTCGGGCTCGTCGCGGCGACCCGTATTGTTCAGCGGCTTGCCTTTCCGCCTGGGGCCGGTGCCGGATGGCCACATCAAGGTGTTCGGCAAAATGCCGGCCACATAAGGTACGTCCAACTCCGTCATGCCCGCGCGCAGCCGCGAGTCATTGCCGTAGGCCGTGTCCATCAATGCGACACCGCGCGGCAGACCGGCTTCACACGCCCAGCGTATCTGTTCGAGCGCGATCTCCGGCTTGGTCTGGAACTTGACCTGCTTTGGCACGCCCGCCTTCTTGCGGCATGCGCGGTCCTTGGTCCAATCCTGCGGCAGATACAGCCGATAGGCGACCGGCAGGCTGGCAGCATGGTTGGCAATCGACAGCGAGACAGTTACTTGGCAATTGGCCTGCTTGCCGAGCTGACCGCAATACTGGTGGTGTACGCCGACCGAATGCTTGCCTTGCTTCGGGAACGAGGTGTCGTCGATGATCCACGCCTCGATCAGGCCGTCCTTCTCGATCGCCGGCAACACCATCTCACGCACCTTGGCCAGCACTTTCTCATCCGACCATGCCGCGACGCCGACAAAGTGCAGCAGCGACTGATGCTGCGCTGCCGTTCTCGCCGGGGCTGTTCGCGCAGCCATTGGCTCAACGCTCTTGCGCTCCCCAGGCAACATCAAACCCGTGCAATAGTCGCGCAGCGGACCAGTCCGGTCCGCGTGGCCGATCACACCTGCAAGTCCCTCCACATACGCCGCAAACCGCGCCTCGCTCTCGCCGCCATGTTTGAGATTCATCTGGCCCTCCGCGTGCCAACACTGAATCTCTTCAATTACTTGATTCCTGACCTCCGGTGGACGCGGCCTTTTGACTCAGTAAGATTAAGCATCGCTACCGTATCCTTCGGACCGGTCGTGCGCGCTCCGGCGGTGAACCCGACGATGTCGGCGAAAAGCACGCAAATGCACAGTCATCGGAGATACGCTCGCCGTGCTTGAGGCGTTCGGCCACCAGCGTGTCAATCGGCGCCCAAAATTGACCCCTGATCGGCGTCCAATTTTTTGCACGCCGAAACACAATCGCGGGCGGTGCGAGGTCGAGCCTGATCATTACCGGTCGAGATTCGGCGAAGCAGAGATGCAGTCTGTAATTTTTGCGGCGCGGCGACCTTGATCATGATGTGTCGATCCTGATCACGGCGGTGGATGCCGCGGGAGGGGTGCGCGGCGAGCAGCCGCGCAGGAACCTCTCGATGACGATCATGCGACCGCCGCAGCACGGGCACGGGTGCGAGAGCGGCTTAGGTTCGCTGGTCTCGGCGCCGTCGGTATCGGCGGCCTCGGGCTGAGCGGCCTGCACATCGAGCAAACGGCGTGCGCGGGCGATGTTGTCGGCGCGGGTGCCGCTGGCCCGGTACGATCATGTGGATGTGCGGGTGATGGGTCATGGCCGAGCCCCAGGTATGGAGAACCGAGGTGATGCCAACGCGGGCGCCGAGGTGTTTTGGGTCGGCCGCGATGGTGGTCAGGGTCTCGGCCGAGGCCTTGAACAGCAGATCGTAGATGACAGACTTGTTCTGGTAGGCGAGGTCGGCGATGGCCGCCGGCAGGGTGAACACGACATGGAAGTACCGCACCGGCAGCAGGTCGGCCTCGCGCGCAGCCAGCCAGTCCTTTGCCGCGGCGGCCTGGCACTTCGGGCAGTGCCGGTTGCGGCAGGAGTTGTAGGCAATCGTCGTATAGGCGCAGTCTTCGCAGCGCGCGACATGGCCGCCGAGCGCCGCCGTGCGGCAGTTCTCGATCGCCGACATCACCTTCAACTGGCCGAGGCTGACATGGCCGGCATTGGCCCAGCACCATGCCGGGCCGTGGTCGCGAAAGATGTCCGCGACCTCCAGCGATGGACGCGACAAGTGTTGCGCTTCAGGCTGGCGGCTCGGCCCGGGTCAGCGTGATGCGGTCGAGCGGGCTCATGACTTGCTGGATCGTCTTGGTGGCGACGCGCGCGTAGAGCGCCGTGGTGTCGAGCTTGGCATGGCCGAGCAGGACCTGGATCACCCTGATATCGATGTTCTGCTCGAGCAGGTGAGTGGCGAAGCTGTGCCGCAACGTATGCATGGACACCGGCTTGCCGATCTCGCCATGTTGGCGGCGGTGTGACAGGCGCGATTGAGTTGGCGCGTCGTCATCGGCTGCACGCGGTCGCGCCCCGGAAACAGCCAGCCCTGTGGGCGGGCCGCCTTCCACGAGGCGCGCAGCAGTTCGAGCAGATGCGGCGACAGCATCACGTAGCGGTCTTTGCGGCCTTTGCCTTGCTCGACGCGGATGATCATGCGCTTGCTGTCGATGTCGGACACCTTCAGCGCCACCACCTCGGAGACGCGCAATCCCGCCCCGTAAGCCACGCTCAGCGCCGCCTTGTACTTGAGCCCCGGCGCGGCATCCAGCAGCCGTGCCACCTCATCTGGGCTGAGCACCACCGGCAGCTTGCTGCGGTTCCCGGACGAATGCCGTCCGCTCGACGAGATCGGGCCGCCCAAGTGTGACCTTGAAGAAGAACCGCAGCGTCGAGACCGTCTGGTTGACGGTGGGGACGCCAACGCCGATCGCCGTCAGGTGAAGTTGGTAACGCCGCACGTCCTCGGAACTTGCCGTGTCGGGCGAGCGACCAAGATGGATCGTGAAGTTCTTGACCCTCTGCAGGTAGTCATGTTGGGTCTTCGGCGCGAACTTGCGGATCGTCATGTCTTCGATCATGCGCCGGCGTAACGGGCTCATTGCCTGGTCGGTCATGGGGAGGCTCCTGTCTGGAGGGAGGGTTGCAACTCCTCATCTTCAGACAGGACGCGCCTGTTATCTCTCCCCATCCCGCGCATCTGGCGGCGGAGCCCTACCGCGCGAGCGGTATAGTCCTCGGATCAAAAGCGGACATTGACCGACGTCCAAGCTAAGTCCGTTGAGCCCCTCATTCTTGGACAGAAACGCGGTGCCAACGAAGGAACATGGGCAATCGATTCGGTTCTGGAGCGGTTTTCCAATCTCAAAACGCGAATTAATACCTCGGGGCGTTTATCAGGTGGCGAACAGCAGATGCTGTCGATCAGTCGCGCCTTAGTGGGTGACCCTACAATTCTGATTGTCGATGAGCCGACCGAAGGACTCGCTCCTAAATTGGTGGACCAGGTGGCAACCTTGCTCCTGGACGTTCGCAATAGCGGCACCTCCATCATACCGGTCGAGCAGAAGCTTGTTATCGCCTTGAATGTCGCCAGCCGGATTTATGTGATGGGTCATGGACGCATGGTTTTTGAGGGACAGCCAAATGACCGGCGGGCATCCGATAGCGTCATACAGGAATGGTTGCGCATCTGATTAATTGCGCGCGCCATTTCGATCTGTACGAGAAAGCGCGCGCCACATGCAGATTGATACAGCTGTTTTAACTCACAAAGAGAGTTACGCGCTTTTGAACGGTGCCGTCGTTTCACGCCCGATCTCGTGGGTAAGCAGCGGCATCGGAGAACGTAACAAATAACAGTGCAGGCTCGGCGCGGGCCGCGCAGCGGAGAGTTCCCACTTTGCCATTGCAAGGACCGCGGAGAACGGGACGGATATGGTTCAATCATGCCCGGGCGGGCGAGGTGGCGGTGCTACGCGTTGCTCCTCAAAAGTAGTCGTCTCATTCTCAGCCGGTCACTAGGCGGTCAGATTTGTCATTAATCCCGCCGCCTATAGGATCACACTCAGATATCGCAGCGTTTTCGAAATCATGTCCGCTCTGCCTGCCGGGATATAAAGGCAAGTGTCGAGCTAGAAAGCGTATTCTGATAGACTTGGCTCCGTACCTGCGCGCGATGATGGAGCATTCACGCCAGCTTTGAGCTATGGGCGAGAAAAGCAGGTCGAATCGATCTGGCATCGCAAATGGGTCATGCACCATCAACTCGCCCCAGTACTCAGACGCGGATGTCATTGCACATTGGCAAAGCGGCGAGCCAGGCGCGCGAATCCAAACCGGAATCAAAGCGACTTGTGAAAAAAATCACGCATTTTGATAGCCTCCGCAGTCAATCCTGCTATTGGCTAGTGACCTATGGTTGTAAACTAGGAGTTCATCCAAAGTGAGGGAGTCGATGAGGGTCTTGCAATTGCTGGGCGGCCACGGCTGCCGGTACAGGACGTGCGAACAGATAACCTTGTGCTGCGTCGCAACCGATGGCTTTGAGAAACTCTGCCTGCGCTTGCGTTTCCACGCCTTGAGCACCGATGCTCATCGACAGGTTATGCGCTAAACCCACCATCGCGTTAACAATCACAGTCGTATTCTGACCCTGCCCGAGCCGAGTGATGAAGGATCTGATGGTGTCCACTGGGAAGTCGCGCAGGTGCGTGAGCGAAGCAAAGCCGGTTCCAAAATCGTCAAACGCGATGCGAACTCCGCCTTGCTTCAAAACTTTGCAGGCATTTAGGACCGCATCCGAGGCATTCTGTGCGACGAACACCTTCAGGCTCGGGCGAGCCCGGCGAGCGTCCCCGAAAGGAAAGGAGCGCCGCGGCAGCCGTGCTCACCAGTGCCTACTCATGACCCCCGGTGGTCTCCGCGTGACCCGACACCGCAACGCCACCAACATCTGGCGATGATGGTATCGCCCTCATACTGCGATGAGCTGCATCAGCCGAGCGCGGTCGGCCTCGACGCCTGCCTCGCCGCTGAATACGATCTTTCCGCGTTCGACCACATGGAAGCGATCGGCGACCGACAGGGCCTCATGCACATTTTGCTCGACGAGCAACACGATCGCTCCTCGATCGCGCAGTTCTCGCACGATGGCGAACACTTCTGCGACGATCATGGGCGCCAGGCCTTCGCTTGGCTCGTCGATCAGCACGAGACGCGGCTTACCGACCATGACCCGCGCCATCGCCAGCATCTGTTGTTCGCCGCCGGAGAGTGTCGTACCGAGTTGGTGCCGCCGCTCTCCTAGTCGGGGAAAACGATCGTAAATCGCATCAATCGCACGGCGCTCGTCCTGCCTCGGACGCCCCCTCACCTGCAGCAGACCGAGCGTCAGATTTTCCTCAACGGTTAGCCCCGGGAAGATACGGCGGTCCTCCGGCACAAAGCCGACGCCAGCATGGCAAATGCGATCGGGCGGAAGGCCGCAAAGTCCATGCTCACCGAGCGTGACCGTGCCCTCGCTCGCTGTTACCCAGCCGGCGATGGTCTTGAGCAATGTCGTCTTGCCGACGCCGTTGCGCCCAAAGATGCCGATGACTTCACCGGGGCTGGCGTCGAGATCAACGCCCTGGATGATGTGACTGAGGCCGTAGTGGGAGTGTAGTCCGCGAATGGCCAGCATGTCAGTGGTGCCCGAAATAGGCGGCCTGGACGGCCGGGTCGGATCGCACGACCTCCGGAGGACCTTCGGCCAGCTTACGACCCTGGTGCATGACGACGACATGGTCCGACAGGCTCATCACAAGGCCAATGTCGTGCTCGATGAGCAGGACCGTCACGTCTTCGGTCAGGCCACGCACAAGGGCGGCCGTGTCCTGCGTATCGGCATGGCTCATGCCCTGTGTCGGCTCGTCGAGCAGCAATATCTTGGGCTCGGATGCGAGGCAGACTGCTATTTCCAGCCGACGCTGGTCCCCGTGCGAGAGATTGCCAGCAAGCTCGTCGCGGCGATGCGCAAGCGCGAAGCGCTCAAGCATTCTCTCAGTCTTCTCCATCGCGCGACGCGAGCGGCGGATCGGCAAGAAGGCGTGCGTTGGTGGTTCGAGTAACTGCGCAGCGAGCCGCAGATTTTCCGCGACGGTTAGCTCGAAGAAAAGGTTAGTGATCTGGAACGAGCGGGAGAGACCCGCGGCTTTCTTCTGCTCGGCAGAACCGCGTGTCATCTCGACGCCGTCGATCATGACCTTTCCGTTTCTGGGCGTCAGCGCTCCGCTGATCAGGTTGAACAAGGTCGACTTGCCGGCGCCGTTGGGACCGATGATCGTGGTAATGCGATGGCGCTCAACGGAAAAGCTCACATCGTCGACGGCCTTGAGACCGCCGAATGAGATGCCGAGACCACGGACGTCGAGGACAGGCGGGATCATGACGCGCTCCCGGATTTGGCAATGGCGGGGGAGACCGCGGACGCTGCGGCCTCCTGGGATGGCGCCCGGACAATTCGACGCTCGATCCAGGGCCTTGTAAAGCCTACGACGCCCTTCGGCAGGAACATCACACAGAGCATGAACAGCAGACCGATGGCGATGAGATGATGCTCCGTCCAGCTGCCGATGATCGATTTCAGGATGACGAGCAGCACCGCGCCGTAGATCGCGCCGATGAGCGTACCGACGCCCCCGAGGATCACCGAGATCACAGCGTTCCCGGAAGTGGCGAAGAACATCAGCTCTGGCGAGACAAAACCCCGCAGCACCGGGTAGAGCGCGCCAGACAGCCCGGCCACAACTCCTGCGAAGACATAGACCGCCATACGCGCCCGCCACACCGAATAACCGAGGAAAGGCACTCGCCTCTCGTTAGCTTTTAAGGCCGTCAGCACCCGGCCGAAGGGCGTCTCCAGCAAATAGGCGCTAAGTCCGTACAGTCCCATGATGATGGCAAGCACGATCAGAAAGAACCCGACCGGATTGCCCGCCGAGATCGCGAAAGGGCCGAATTGGATCTCGACAACGGGAATGCCGATCATGCCATCAGAGGCACCCAGTTCGCGCGTATTGTAGACGACTTTGGCCACGACCTGCGCCAGGCCAAAAGTGATGAGGGCGAAATATACAGCGCGAACCCGGTTGGCGATCAGGCCGCCGATCGTTGCAGAAACGAGCGTCGCAAGACTTGCGGCAGCCATGGCCAGCCAGAAGGAAGGAACGGTCATCAATGTCAGGGCCGAAACATAGGCGCCGATGCCAAAATACAGCGCCTGCCCCAGCGACAGCGCGCCCGAATAGCCGAGAAGAAGGTCGACTGATAGAGCGAGTCCCGCGAAGATCAACGCTTCGGTACCGAGGCGGAGGTAAAAACTGTCGTCCAATGCAGCGCCAATGGCTGCGAGCGCCAACGCCGCCGCGAGAAGTAGAAACGCGAGTACATGGCTCGCACGCATGGAAACAGCGAGCCGATCAAGCATGTCCGATCCTCCCGAACAGGCCTTGAGGGCGGACCATGAGGAAGACGACCATCGTCCCGAACACGATAGGATCCGTCCATATCGGCGATATGACGAGGCTCGCGAGCGCCTGTACCTGCGTCAGCAGCAGCCCGGCGAACACGCACCCCCAGATCGAGCCCATTCCGCCGACGATGACGACGCTGAAGGCGAGCAAGATGAAGTCCCGCCCCATGGTGGGAAAGACCGAATAGATTGGTGCGAGCAGCACGCCGGCGAGCCCGGCGAGCGCTACGCCGAACGCGAAGGTTCCCGCATATACGACCGAGACCGGCACCCCCAGCGAGGCCGCCATATGGCGATCGAAGGCAGCTGCACGGACCATGGCGCCGAGGCGCGTGCGGTACACAACATAGGCGACGCCGCCGATGATCGCTGCTCCCACCGCGAGAAGGAAGAGACGGTAGTTTGGCAGGAGAATTCCGAACCATTCCGTTGCACCCGGAATGGGCGTCGGCGGGCGCTGCGTGTTCGCACCAAAGATCACTTTCAGCACATCCTCGACAACGAGGCCCAGGCCAAAGGTAACGAGCAGCGTGGTGACGTGGCGGTCCTTCGAGTCGAAGACCGGTCGGATCAAGAGCCGTTCTGCCGCCATGCCGAGGGGAACCATCAGGATCGGCACCAGGACCAACAGAAACCAGAAGCCGACACCCGCGGCTCCGAGCGCCAGCGCTGCATAGGCTCCGATTGCATAGAATTCACCGTGGCTCATGTTGATGACGTCGAGCATACCGAAAATGATGGTGAGCCCCAGCGCAACAAGAACAACAGCAACGCCGAGCGTCAGACCGTTCAGGATCTGCGGTGCCAGCACAAATTGCAGATAGTCTATCGGTGACATGGACGTCGTCTCCAGAGATCGGATCCGCCCGCTCTCTCTCCCGGACTCACGGGACAGAGCGCGGACCTTTCCTTTGGTTTAGAACCGCGTGCAGGCGTCGGGTCCGATCGCCTTGTCCGCAGGCACACTCGTGACGATGTCGAACTTCCCCTTGTTTACGCGCACCACATACATCGGCTGCATTGCCTGATGGTCGCCGGCCCTGATCGTCTTCTCGCCCTGCGGCGTCTTCCAGGTCAGCCCCCTCAACGCATCGCGTACCTTGTCCGTATCGGTTGAGCCGGCCTTCTCGACCGACGCTTTGTAGGCAAAGAGGACGCCGTAACTGTCGGCGCCGTAGAGATCCGGGTCGACCTTGTTGGCGGCGCGGAACGCCTCGACGAACTTCTTGTTCTCGGGCGTATCAATCTGAGTCGAATAACCCACCCCGGTGGCGAAGCCCTCCGCCGCGGCCCCGATCGCGCCTATGTTCTGAGAGGTCACGGTGCCTGAAGCGCCAACGACTGTCAGGCTCGACAGCATGCCGAAATCCTGCAACTGGGTCAGCAGTCGCACTGTGTCGTTCCCAGCGACCGAAGTATAGACGACCTGCGGACGGGCAGCCCGGATCTGGCCGAAATACTGCGTGTAATCCTTGGAATCGAGAGGCGCGAACACCTCGCCCATCGATTGGGCGCCGCTCTTTTCGGCGTTGGTCTTGAAGGCGGCGACGGTGGAACGACCCATTTCATAATCCGGCCCGAGATAGAATACCTTCGACTTTGGCTTCTCCTTCTCAAGCCAGGCGGCGAGCGCGACCGACTGCTGCTCGGCGCGAGCGTTCACGCGAAACATGTTCGGCGAACATTTGTCGCCGGTAATTGAGTCGGCGAAGGAGACAGTCGTAGCGGCAAGCCTATTGTTGCGCTCGGCGAGCTGCGCGACGGCGAGCGTCGACCCGGAATTGACCGTGCCTGTGAGAAAGTCCACCTTCTCGACCTGGAAGAGCTTCTCGGCCTTCTGAACGGCAACAGCCGGGTTGGCTTCCTCGTCCTCGAAGATGAGCGTGATCTGCCGTCCCGCAATTCCGCCCGCCGCGTTGATATCCTTGGCAGCCAGTTCCAGTCCCCAGCGGACCTGTTGTCCGATCGGCGTATACGTGCCGGACAAAGGCGTGACCACGCCGATCTTGATCGGGCCAGACTGTGCAAATGCGGTACCTGGAAGCACGGTGGTGGCCAGCAGCGCGCTCGCAGCGGCCAAAATACTAAACGGCTTCATATTTATTCCCTCGATTGTTTGTTGTGAGAAATTTCGGCTCAAAGTGGCGGG
>JAESGW010000569.1_pt1 | contig 25235 bp, 25 predicted proteins | sample 9269791 | NCBI WGS metagenome assembly JAESGW01 (sample SAMN16773120, study PRJNA677053) | algae metagenome | isolation source: Aphanocapsa lilacina HA4352-LM1 and co-occurring heterotrophs from near cave... | place: USA: Maniniholo cave, near Haena, Kauai, HI | collected 2009-07-28 | reverse complement strand
ATGCCGACGTCGAGCGGCGATGGCTCGCCAAGCGGGCGAAGGCCGCCGCACGTCAAGGGGCCGGCACGATCCGCACCTTCCTCAACCAACCGAAGGTAGAGCTGGCCAACATGCGCGGCCGGCCGATCAGCATGGATGGCACCCAGGTTCGGTGGGTCGTGGTCGTCATCCTCGACCACCCGCACCCACCCACGATGACGCTTCCCCCGCACAACGGGAAGGTCCCTACCATCGTCGTGCTGCGGCGTGACTGGGACTTCCTGTGGGACCAGCTCCGTTCCGCATCTGCCGTTGTCGACTACTTCCACCGGGTCGCCGACAACCCCGGCAACGACCCTGGCCTCGGCGAGGAGTCCCTGCGCTACTTGGAGCTGGCGCACGCCGACCTTGCCGCCGCGCCCGACATCACGGCGTGGATGGTTACCGCGGGGCTCAGGCCACGGTCCGGGCCAACGCTGCCGCTCGAGCCCGCCTCGTCCCAAGACTCGCTCGGGCACGCCGTGTTCCGCCAGATGCTCGACGACTTCGCAGAGACCACCTTCGACGGCGACGAGGCGGTGCGTCTGCAGATCCTGGCCCGCCTCGACCGGTACTCGGTGGGCGACCGGGCCGACTTGGGCCGCCGCCTCATCGAGTGGTTCGACGAGTGCCTCCTCACCCCGCCGGTGGAGACGCGGTGGCACCACCGGACCATGCTCCTCGACCACGGGAAGCTCCAGTTGGCGTTCAGCGTGTGCTCAGCCATGTCCGGCTACCACGCGGCCATGCACCGCAACTGGCTCATGCTCCGCCGGCATCAACTGCTCGAGCACATGGAAGGCGCCGGCGCCGAGCCCCCGGCAGTCGAGGACGTCTGGACGGTAGGCATCCTCCTCACCCCTCGGCCAGATGGGACGCGGCTGTGGGACACGACGGTGGGTGCGACAAACGCCAGGCCGGACTTTGACGCCGACACTCTCGCCACCGTCGCCGAGGTGTTCGGACCGCTCGGCACCGAGGGCAACCTCGAATAGACGAGCCGCACAAACGCTGATGACTCCGCATTACTGTAGAGCACTACAGACGTGACACAATGGAGTCCCGCGACCACGCAAGGAGACCGATGCCACGCCGACGAAACGGCGCCCCGCGCGAGTGGATCTCAGAAGGCTCCTGGCCCGACGGAGCATTCCGCCCCGACGCGCCCGTCGAGGTCGCCCACGCCGTGGCGATCGCTGCGGGCCTGGCTGCGGCCCTCGATGGTCGGAACAAGTCGGACGTTGCGACCGAGGCCGGCGTCGACCGGTCCACCCTTTACGACATCCTGGCCGGGAGGGCGTGGCCGGACACGTTCACCCTGGCCAAGCTTGAGCGGCACCTGGGCGCATCCCTCTGGCCGACGGACCCCGAACCCGCCCTGCGCCGGACGGAGTGAGTCGGCGATGTCGACCGCCGCCCTCCACCACCTGACGGGCGGGACCAGCTGAGCCGGTGGTGACGCTCAGGTGGACAAAGCGACGACGAGCGGCGTCTGCGCGAGCCACTCCTCGGCGCTCAAGAAGACCATGTTGGGAACGGACGCAGAACCCGACTGCTCCCCCTCGAGGGCAGCGCGGAGCACATGGCCGAGTTCGAGGCGGAGCGCCTGTAGGTAGAAGTGGCGCACGTTACGCCGGAGCCAGCTCACCAACTCGAGCTTCTCGATGGGCCCAAGGTCGTCGAGGAAGTAGGCCCAACCCTCCTCGTCTCTCCACACATCCGTCTGCATGAAGATGGTCGGGTCGAACAGCCGGGCCTCGCCCTCCTCGGGATGACCATGGCCTTGCGCGCCTGGGCTCACCTCGACCTCCCACGACCATCGACGATTCCGCTACTGTAGAGCACTACAGTACGGTCCGGCCGGTGCCATGCCTAGAGCGGCCCCTTCAGCCGAGCGGCGGCTCAAGTTCGGCGGGCAGCTCGCGCGAGTTGAGCTACGCGCGCCTCACTGAGACCTGTCTCCTCGGAGATCTTGGAGTACGTCCATCCCTGCCCGCGCAGGTCGGCGACGGCGCGTAGGCGTACCGCGGCGAACTGGGCGACCTCGTCGTCGAGGGCGGCGAACGCGTCACCGACGGCCCGGATGACGTCGACGGGTGTGCCGGCAGACTCGAGTCGGCGAGCCTCGGTCGCGATGGCCGCGCGGAACTCGTCAGAGAGCTCGCCGGGTCGGGACCCGGCACGTCTGCGAGGCGGCACGGGCACAGTGCACGTGGTGTAGTCCTCTACAGAGAAGGAGGCTCGCCGCCTGTCGGCATGGCCGTCCCCCTGCAGGCCAACGCCAGAAGAGGGGTCAGTTCGGCGAGACCCTGACGGCGCCTTGGGCGCGCGAGCAAGGTCCCGCGTGGCGACTTCCCGTACCGCCATCGGACTGAACCTCGCGTGGTTGCATCGACACCAGTGTTGGTTCTAACCTACATCACTCGTGCGATCCGCGGGGAATGGTTGCGCGGAACACGGCGTCCCGGACCAACCATCTGGTGACCTGATACAACGACTACATCCGACGCACCCACGAGGTGAAGCAGATGCGCACCTCCACCGCACCGGCCCGAACTGCAGCGGTGGCTCCGCCAACCGTGCACCCGGACGCCTTCCAGATGTCGGGTGGGCCTACCACCGCATCGGTGGCGCCGCTGGCTTTCCCCGGTTTCCGCGCCATCCCCGGGCCGAGCTCATGTGCGCTCAGCCGCAGGTCGGCGCCAAGCGACGGGTGAGCCTGCCCCGCGTCGCCGGCCACTGCGGCTGGCAGGACAAGACCGAGCTGTCCGCCGTCGTGCAGCAGGGCCGCGTCGTCCTCCACACCGACCAGCAGGTCGGCGGCGTCCCGGTTCGCCTAGACGCTCAGGGACGCATCTCGCTCACCGCATCCATGTGCCTCCACCTCGGCGTCGACGTCGGCGACCAGGTTCAGGTCATCGGCGACGCCGACGGCGGCACCGCCACCCTGCTGTCCCTCACCCGGGCGCTTGAACTCATGTTGGAGGCATCGTGACCACCCCCGCCCACACCCCCGTGCACGCCATCGGCACCTCCACGGGCACCGAGACGGACCTCGACGCAATCCGCCGCGAGAGCCAGACGGCAATGCTCGCCGGGCTCCTCGGCAACGGCTTCGACGTCGCGCAGCTCATCGAGGCCGCCGCACAGGCCGGCATCGTCGACCACCAGTCCGAGGCCCTCATCCAGTTGCTCCCCGCCGTCGCCCTTACCCGCACGGCCGGCCAGCCCAACATCACCGTCGCGGAGTTCTACTACGAAACCGTCAGCAAGCTCGCCCAGGCAGCGTCGGGCGAGGAAAAGCGAGGCGGGGGGCTCAACCGCACCTACGACTCGTACTGGAAGGTCATGGTCGAAGGGTGGCCGTTCCAGAAGAAGGGCACGCTCAAGAAGGACGGCACTCGCGTCGGCGCCGACCCGGTCCCGGCCGAAGAGAAGCTGTTCGCCGGCATCGGCGACATGCGACTGGTCGATGTCCGCGTCAGCCACGTCACCGAAGTCTTGAACACCTGCATGCTGCGCGCTGAGCTCAACGCCGAAAGAGCAAAGGTGCGACGCGAGGCGAAGGGACTGCCGGTCAAGCAGTCGAAGCTTGACGGCGCCAAGCGCAACGCCATCGGAGCGATGCGCTACTTCTTCAACGCCGCCATCGACGAGCGACTCCTCGACGAGGACCACAACCCCGCCCAGAAGCTGAAGAAGCCCGGCAAGTCCGAAGGCGGCCGGCGCGCATTCACACAGACCGAGTACACAGAACTGTGGTCCACCATCGTGTCCGGCGGCGACGACCCCGAACTCGACACCCTCATGTGGGAGACGGTGTTCGTCACCGGCGCCCGGCGCGAAGGCCTCATCAACCTCAACATTCGCGACCTCGACCACGTCCGCTGCACCATGTGGCTGAACGAGAAGAACAGCGACGTCGAAGAGCAGCCGGCCACAGCGGACCTCCTTGAACGCCTCGAGGACTTCGCACGCCGACGCGGCTCCACCACGGGTACCGACCCGGTGTTCGTCTTCAAGACTCCCGAGGCGGCCGGCCGTCCGCACCGCATCACCGACCGTCGCTTCGACACCGTCCACGGCCGCATCCAGAAGGCGCTCCCCTGGGCTGCCCGTCTCGGCGTGACCGTTCACTGGGCCCGGCACCACGCCATCACGACGGTCGAGCGCGTGTCTGGCTCTGAGGCCGTTGCGGCGCGGTTCGCGCGGCACAGCGACAAGACCGTCACGGCCAACTACGACAAGGCGTCCGGCGAGGAGGTGTGTGCGGCTGTGGCGGCGATGACCGGGACCGTGCACCCGCACGCCGCAGAGGGCTGGTGACCCGTGGGCACCATAGGGCAGGCAGACGAACTCATGGCTGAGCTGCACGCTGCTGGGTCGAGAGAGAGGCAAGCGCTGGCACGGGGTGACGCCACCGCTTGGTCTCGAGGCTTCGTTCCAGGGGAGGCCATCACAGAACCCAAGGCTGCCGGCGGAGCATCGGGGTGCGATGCGCAGACTGCAAGCAGTCCGTTGACGGGCCGTCTGTCCTTCTTTGGGCGACTTCCTGTTCAGCGAGTCTCAGGAGAGCTGAAGGCGCGCCTCAGGTAGGGGTGTGCCGGAACGATGCACGCGGGTTCCCCCGTTGGCCGGGTTCGCGGCCCCCAACTACCGGGGACCCGTACAAGGACTTCGAGGCCATGATCGGCCCGCTGGACCAGCAGAAGGACAACCTGCACGATCTTCGCGAGCTCGCGGAGCTGGTCGCCGGTGAGTCGAAGGCCCTGGGTCGGGCCATCACCACGATCGAGACGTTCGTCCAAAGCCTGCGACGTCTCGGTGTGGGTCACGCCCTCGACATCATCGCGTCGAAGTCGGTGGCCCACTACGAGCAGCGGCGTGTGGTCGAGGAGTTCCTGCGCGACGTCGTCTACGCCGTCGACGGGCCTGTCACGGTCGGCAACCTCAACTACGACAGCCTGGCGATGGCTGGGCTCATCAACGTGGCGGGGTCGCAGATGTGCGACATGGTGCAGGGCTACAACTTCACCCAGTTCGACATCATGGGCGACGGCTCGAAGGTCGTGGGTTCGCGTATGCGCTCGAGTCTCGGCGACTTCCCGCCTCGGCGCATCCGCCTGGTGCACCCGCACGGGTCGCTCACGTGGCTTCGCAACCCCGTCACCGGCAAGGTCTACCGCTTCGACATCGGCGACCTGCGTGAGATGGACTTCTGGTCCGCGTGGCGCGACGGCCTGACCGAGTGGGAGCCGCAGGTCGTGCTCACGAACCAGTCGGCGAAGAGCGACGTGGTGGCGCGCCCTCCCTTCAACCTCGCGTACGAGGTCCTCGCCGAACGCCTCAAGACGGCCGACCGCTGGCTCATCGCGGGCTACTCGTTCCGTGACGAGTGCGTGAACCAGATGCTGGCTCGCGTGTGGGCGGCGCGGAAGGAGGCGCCGAACGTCATGGTGGTCACCCACGGCGACGGACTGACCGAGGACGTCGTCCTCGAGGCGCTCGGCTACAACGACTTCATCGACCCAGAGGTGGAGGAGTTCCTCACCATCTGCCGGTGCGGCGTCGAGCACGCGTCCGCGTGCGCGAAGTGGACCGGCTGGGCGGAACCGAGCAGCCTGAGCGCCTGACGGCGCGCAAGCGCCCGCCGGGGAGGGCCCGGCCGGAAAAGCAGGAACGCCCCAGAACTCGTCTGGGGCGTTCCTTGCGCTTGCCGGAGGATCCCGGACTGTCGTCCTCAGGTCCTTCGACCTGCTGTCCTACATCTGCCGCTCGGGTGGAAGGGATTCCACTCTCACGTGCGCGAGGGGGGAGTTGAACCCCCACGTCCTTTCGGACACACGGACCTGAACCGTGCGCGTCTGCCTATTCCGCCACTCGCGCCAGAAGCGGGCTCAGGCTACCCCACGCCCGACGCGCGCTCCCAATCGCCCGGACGTCCTCACCCCGACGACGGGGCGGCACCCGCGCGCCCGGACGCGTGGCCGGTACGCTCGGCCGCACCGGCCGGGCGGTCTGTGAAGCCTGCCCACCACGACGGTGCGACCCCAGCGCGACGAGAGGAGGCCTGACGATGAACCCGCTGCAGCGATTCGAGCACCGGCTGGAGAGCGTCATCTCCGGAGTCTTCGCCCGCGCGTTCCGCAGCGCCGTGCAGCCCGTCGAGATCGCCGCGGCCCTCCAGCGCGAGTGCGACAACAACGCCCAGGTGCTCAGCCGCCAGCGCCGGCTGGTGCCCAACGACTTCCACGTCGAGCTGTCGGCCACCGACCTCGAGCGCATCGTCGGCCTCGGTCGCGCGCTCGAGCAGGACCTCGTCGACCAGCTCCAGGACCACGCCGACGCCCAGGGCTACGTGTTCACCGGACCGGTCAGCATCGCCTTCGAGTCCGCCGACGACCTCACCACCGGTCGCTTCCGGATCCGCTCCAAGGCACAGGCCAGCGTGACCGACAACGACCAGCGCACCCGTACGCGCTCCTCCCACGCCACCCTCGAGGTCAACGGCACCCGCCACCCGCTCCGCCCGCCGGGCCTGGTGATCGGCCGCGGCACCGAGGCGGACCTCCGGATCAACGACCCGGGCGTGAGCCGGCGCCACCTCGAGCTCGAGGTGAGCATCGACGGCGTCGAGGCGGTCGACCTCGGCTCCACCAACGGCATCCTGGTCGACGGCACCAAGGTGCCCCGCGCGCGCCTGCGCGACGGCTCGACCATCAAGATCGGCCACACCGAGATGACCGTGCGCATCGACGGCGGACGGGACGAGGCCGGGGGCTGGAATGTCTGAGCTCACCCTGTTCCTGATCCGGGTGGCGTTCCTGGCCATCCTCTGGATCTTCGTGCTCTCGGCGATCTCGGTGATCCGCTCGGACATGTTCGGCGCGCGGGTCCCCGAGACCGCTCGCGGCGGCGCCCCCGCGCCGGGCCGCAAGGGCAACGGCAAGCCCAGGAAGCCGCGACGGGGCGCGCCCACCCACCTGCTCGTGGTCGAGGGGGCCGAGGCCGGCACCCGCGCCGAGCTCGCCGACGCCCCGCTCCTGATCGGCCGCGGCAGCGACGCGGCGATCAAGCTCGACGACGACTACGTCTCCACCCGCCACGCGCGGGTCGCGGCGAGCGGCGACGAGTGGTTCGTGGAGGACCTCGGCTCCACCAACGGCACCTACGTCGGCCCGGTCCGCATCACCCAGCCCACCACCATCGGCCTCGGCGTCCAGGTCCGCGTCGGCAAGACCATCCTGGAGCTGCGGAAGTGATGTACCTCCACTACTCCGCGATCTCCGACGTCGGGCGCGTGCGCCGCGAGAACCAGGACAGCGGCTACGCCGGGCCCTGGCTGCTCACGGTGTGCGACGGCGTCGGCGGCGCGGTGCGCGGCGACCTCGCCTCGAGCACCGCCGTGCAGGCGCTGCGCAAGCTCGACCAGGAGCCCGACGACGACATCCTCGGCCAGGTCGCGGGGGCGGTGCACCGGGCCGACGACCGGATCGCCGAGCTCGTCGAGGAGGACCCCGACCTCAACGGCACCTCCACGACGGCGACGGTCGCGCTCTTCGACGGCACCCGCTTCGGCATCGGCCACATCGGCGACAGCCGGGCCTACCTCTACCGTCGCGGCGAGCTGCGCCAGCTCACCCACGACCACACCTTCGTCCAGTCGCTGATCGACGAGGGCCGCATCACCGAGGAGCAGTCGCGGACCCACCCGCACCGCAACCTGATCCTCAAGGCCCTCGACGGCGTACGCCACGAGGAGCCGGACCTCTTCGAGTTCCCCGCCGAGGCCGGTGACCGCCTCTTCGTGTGCAGCGACGGCGCGTGCGGCACCCTCAGCGACGCGCAGATGGCCGACATCCTCTCCAGCGGCACCCCCGACTTCGCCGCCGTCGAGCTCGTCCGCGCCAGCCTCGAGGCCGGCAGCACCGACAACGTCACCTGCATCGTCGCCGACGTCTCCGAGGAGGCCCCGCCGGAGGACCTCCAGCCCCTGCTCGTCGGCGCGGCCGCCGACCTGCCGCGGCGGATGCCGCTCGGTGGCGCGATGGGCGGCGCGGTCGGCGGGCTCTTCCGCGGCCACCGCTCCGGCGACACCGGCGAGATCCCCCCGGTGCCCGACGACGTGCCGCCCGGCGCCTACGTCGCCGACCCGATCGACCCGGAGACGGCCAGATACGCCCCGCGCGAGCCGGGCCGACACCCGGTGCTGCGGCGGTTGCTGGTCGCAGCCGTGCTCCTCGGGCTCACGTGGGTGGTCCTGGCCGCCGGCTGGTCGTGGAGCCAGCAGCAGTTCTACGTCGGCGAGCACGAGGGCCGGGTCGCGATCTTCCGGGGTGTCGACGCCGACCTGCCCGGCATCTCCCTGTCCCACCCCTACGAGACGACCGACGTCGACCTCGACCGGCTCAGCGACGTCGACGCCGACGCGGTCCGGGAGGGCATCGAGGCCGGTGACCTCGACGAGGCCCGGGTGACCGTCGACCTCTACGCCGGCCGCCAGGACGTCAGCCCAGGGTGACGGGGTCGAGACGATGAGCCAGACCGGATCCCTGATGGGCTTCGTGCACCGGCGACGCCGGGGCGCGGAGCTGTTCCTGCTCGTGCTCGCCCTCATGGTCGGCATCGGCGCCTACGCCGCCGTCGGCCTCGGTGTCGAGGGCGTGGTGCCCGCCGACCTGGTGGGCTACGGCGGGTGGCTGACCGCCCTCATCGTCGCCGCGCACGTGACGGTCCGGCTCGTGGCGCCGTACGCCGACCCGGTCCTGCTTCCCCTCGTGGCGGCGCTCAACGGCCTCGGGCTCGCGGTGCTGCGGCGCCTGGACCTCACCTACGAGGCGAAGGGCTTCGACCAGCACACCTTCGCCCGCCAGCAGCTGACCTGGATGACGCTCGGCGTGCTGCTCTTCATCGGCGCCCTGTTCCTGCTGCGCGACCACCGCTCGCTCCAGCGGTTCACCTACACCTCTGGCCTCGGCGGCATCGTCCTGCTGCTCCTGCCGTTCCTCCCGGTCATCGGCACGCCCATCAACGGCGCCAACATCTGGATCCGCGTCGCCGGCTTCAGCTTCCAGCCCGGCGAGGTCGCCAAGGTGCTGCTGGTGGTCGCGTTCTCCGGCTACCTCGTGCTGCACCGCGACGCCCTCGCCCTCGCCGGACGGCGGGTGGTCTTCGTCGACCTCCCCCGCGGTCGCGACCTCGGCCCGATCCTGGCGATGTTCGGCGTCTCGATGATGATCCTGGTCGCGCAGAACGACCTCGGCTCGTCGCTGCTCTTCTTCGGTCTGTTCCTCGTCATGCTCTACGTCGCCACCGAGCGTCCGGGCTGGCTCGTGGTCGGGGCGGTGCTCTTCGCCGCCGGCGCCTTCGCGGCGTACACGTTCGTCGGCAACGTGCAGAACCGCTTCAACTTCTGGCTCCACCCGATGGACTACTACCAGGAGAGCCCCGGCAGCGGGCAGCTCGTCGAGGCGATGTTCGGGATGGGCTGGGGCGGCCTGATCGGCCGCGGCTTCGGCAACGGCCTGCCCGAGCGCGTCCCGTTCGCCTACTCCGACTTCATCGTCTCCACCATCGGCGAGGAGCTCGGCCTGACCGCGGTCATGGCGATCGTGCTCTGCTACGGCCTGATCGTCGAGCGGGCGCTGCGCATCGCGCTGATCTCGCGTGACGGCTTCGGCAAGCTGCTCGCGGTCGGCCTCGGGGCGATCTTCGCCCTCCAGGTGTTCGTCGTCATCGGCGGCGTCACCGGCCTCATCCCGCTGACCGGCCTGACCACCCCGTTCCTGTCCTACGGCGGCTCCTCGCTCGTGGCCAACTGGGTCGTGGTGGCGCTGCTGCTGCGCGTCTCCGACCAGGCCCGGCGGCCCGCTCCGCGCCTCGAGCCGGTCGACGACTCGGCCGCCGACAGCGAGAGCACCCAGGTGGTGAAGCTCCGGTGACGAGAGAGCCCGTGGTCCACCGCACCCCACTCACCGACGCCTGCCCTCCGACGATGGAGGGGGCCCGGTGAACAAGCCCATCCGCGTCGTCTCGGTCTTCTGCCTGGTCCTCTTCATGGCGCTGCTCGTCAACGCCACCTACCTGATGTACGTCCGAGCGGACAGCCTGTCCGAGGACCCCCGCAACAACCGGATCATCACCGCCGCCTACTCCCGCGAGCGCGGCGCGATCCTGGTCGGCAAGGAGGCGATCGCGCGCAGCGTTCCGTCCGACGACCAGTACAGGTTCCAGCGCACCTACTCCCAGCCGCTGAAGTACGCGCCGATCACCGGCTACTTCTCCCGCTTCACCCAGACCGGCGTCGAGCGCTCCCAGAACGCCGTGCTCTCCGGTGACGACTCGCGCCTGTTCGTCACTCGTCTGGTCGACATGCTGAGCAACACCGACCCCCAGGGCGGCAACGTCCAGCTGACCGTCGACGCCGCTGCGCAGGACGCCGCCTGGGCCGGTCTGGAGGCGCTGCCCGGTGACGCCCAGGGCGCAGTGGTCGCCCTCGAGCCCACCACCGGCCGGGTGCTGGCGATGGTGTCGACGCCGACCTTCGACCCCAACAACTTCGCCTCCCACGACTTCGAGGCCGTCGGCGAGCTCGGCGAGCAGCTCAACGCCGACCCGCGCGAGCCGCTCATCAACCGCGGCATCGGGACGACCCTCCCGCCGGGGTCGACGTTCAAGCTGGTGACCGCGGCCGCGGCGATCGAGTCCGGCAACTACGACGCGCAGTCGATGGTCCCGGGCGGGTTCCGCTTCCAGCTGCCGCAGTCCGAGACGACCATCGGCAACTACGACGGCGGCAACTGCGGCGGCCGCCGGATCACCATGACGCAGGCCCTGCAGGTGTCCTGCAACGTCTCCTTCCTCAGCCTGGCCAACGAGCTCGGCACCGAGGCGATGGCCGACCAGGCGGAGAAGTTCGGCTTCAACGACACCGCGCTCGAGGACCTCGGCGGGCAGGCCGAGTCCCTCTACCCCCGCGACATGGACGCGCCGCAGACGGCGATGTCCGGCATCGGCCAGTCCAGCGTCACCGCCACCCCGCTGCAGATGGCGATGGTGGCCGCGGCGATCGCCAACGACGGCGACGTGATGCGGCCGTACGTCGTCGACGAGGTGCGCGCGCCCAACCTGTCGGTCCTCGACCGCACCGACCCGCAGAGCATCAGCAAGGCGATCTCGAGCAGCACCGCCGACGAGCTCACCGAGATGATGGTCGCCACCGTCGCGACGGGCACCGCCACCCCGGCGCAGATCCCGGGGATGGACGTCGCCGGCAAGACCGGCACCGCCCAGTCCACCGCGGACCGTCCGCCGTACGCCTGGTTCGTCTCCTTCGCCCCCGCGGACGACCCGCAGGTCGCGGTCGCCGTGCTCGTGCAGTCGAGCGACACCTCGCCCGACGAGATCGGCGGCGGTCGCCTCGGCGGCCCCATCGCCAAGTCCGTCATGGAGGCGGTGATCGGCCGGTGACCGCCCTCGCCCCCGGCGGCCACGTCGACGAGGCCCGCCGCTACGTCCTCGAGTCCCGCATCGCCACCGGCGGCATGGGCGAGGTGTGGTCGGCGCGCGACACCGTCCTGGACCGGCCGGTCGCGGTCAAGGTGCTCAAGAGCGAGTACGCCGACGACACGCTCTTCCGCACCCGGTTCGAGACCGAGGCCCGGCACGCCGCCGCGCTGCACCACCCCGGCATCGCCGCGGTCTTCGACTACGGCCAGGGCACCGTCGACGACGGCTCGGGGACCCCGCTGCCCTACCTGGTGATGGAGCTGGTCGAGGGCCAGCCGCTCTCGGCGCTGCTGCGTCCGAGCGCCCCCCTCGACCCCGCGGCCACGCAGGCGCTGCTCGCCCAGGCCGCCGACGCCCTCGGTGTCGCCCACGCGGCCGGCATCGTGCACCGCGACGTGAAGCCCGCCAACCTCCTCGTCACCCCGGACCGCCGGGTCAAGGTCACCGACTTCGGCATCGCCCGGGCGGCCGAGGGCATGGCGCTGACGCAGACCGGCGAGGTGATGGGCACCCCGGCCTACATCTCGCCCGAGCAGGCAGAGGGCGGCACCGCCACGGCCGCCTCCGACGTCTACTCCCTCGCGGTCGTCGCCTACGAGTGCCTGGCCGGGCGCAAGCCCTTCGTCGCGGACAGCGCCGTCGCCACCGCCATCGCGCACCTGCGCAACCCCGTCCCCGAGCTGCCCGAGGCCGTTCCCGCCGACCTCGCGGCCGTCGTACGCCGCGGCATGGCCAAGGCCCCCGAGGACCGGTTCGCCGACGGCACCGCCTTCGCCAGGGCGCTCCGCGACCCCGCATCGGTCGCCGCGGCCGGGATCGGCGCGGCCACCGTGGCGGCACCTGCAGCCGCCGCGGCGGGCTCGACGCAGGTGATGCCCGCAGCCGCAGCGGCGACCACGCCCGCGCCCACGCCGGCCCCGGCCCCCACGCCGGCCTCGGCGTCGCGGCGTACGACACCGTGGCCGCTGCTGCTCGGCATCGCCGCAGTGCTGGTCGCGGTGCTGCTGGCGATCTGGCTCGGCACCCGTGACGACACCGAGCCGACCGGATCGGGCACGGACGAGACCGCGTCCCCGAGCCAGTCACCGTCCGAGACCCCCACCGACACGCCGACCGAAACCCCCACCGAGACCCCGACGGAGACACCCACGGAGACCCCGACCGAGACTCCCGAGGAGCCGGAGGCCGCCACGGTGGAGGTCGACCCGGCGGCGTACGTCGGGCGCGACCGCAAGGACGTCGAGAAGGAGCTGCGCGACCTCGGCCTCGAGCCGGTCGGCGTACGGCTCGACAACCCGGGCGACCAGCCCGACGACGCCGTGGCGTCGGTGGAGCCGAGTGGCACGCTGCAGGAGGGCGACCAGGTGACGGTCAGCTACTGGGGCAAGGTCCCGCCGGGGCAGCGAGACGACGAGGAAGGTGGCAGCGAGGGATGACGCAGTCGGAGCCGACCCTGATCGGCGGCCGCTACGAGCTCGGCGAGCTCCTCGGACGCGGCGGCATGGCCGAGGTCCGCAAGGGCAAGGACCAGCGCCTGGGCCGTACGGTCGCGGTCAAGCGCCTGCGCACCGACCTCGCCAGCGACGCCACCTTCCAGGCCCGGTTCCGCCGCGAGGCCCAGTCCTCGGCGTCCCTCAACCACCCGGCGATCGTGTCGACCTACGACACCGGCGAGGAGATGGCCACCGACGGCTCGGGCGTCGCCCAGCCCTACATCGTGATGGAGTGCGTCGAGGGCCGTACGCTCCGCGACATCCTCCGCGAGGGCCGCAAGATCCTGCCCGAGCGGGCGCTCGAGATCACCGCGGGGGTGCTGTCCGCGCTCGACTACAGCCACCGCGCCGGGATCATCCACCGCGACATCAAGCCCGGCAACGTGATGCTCACGCCGTCGGGCGACGTGAAGGTGATGGACTTCGGCATCGCCCGGGCCATCTCCGACGCGTCCTCGACGATGACGCAGACCGCGGCCGTCGTCGGCACCGCGCAGTACCTCTCGCCCGAGCAGGCCCGAGGCGAGACCGTCGACTCGCGCTCCGACGTCTACTCGACCGGCTGCCTGCTCTACGAGCTGCTCACGGGCCGGCCGCCGTTCGTGGGCGACAGCCCCGTCGCCGTGGCCTACCAGCACGTGCGCGAGCAGGCCTCGCCGCCGTCCGACCTCGACGACCAGCTCGACCCCGAGATCGACGCGATCGTGATGAAGTCGCTCGCCAAGCGCGTCGAGGACCGCTACCAGAGCGCCGCGGCGATGCGGGCCGACATCGAGCGCTACCTGGCCGGCCACCCGATCCAGGCCCCGGCGGTCGTGCCGCCGCCCGCGGACACCCAGTACGTGCCCCCGGTCCCGCCGGCCGACGCGACGTCGACGATGGCGGCCGCCCCGCCGCCGCGCCGCGATGAGCCCTCCCGCAGCCGTACGGGCCTCTGGATCGTCGGGGGCCTCCTGCTCCTCGCGCTGCTGGCCGGCGGCGCGTACCTCCTCAACGGCATGCTCTTCGAGGAGGCGCCCGAGCGCGACCAGGTGCCCAACCTCGTCGGCCTCACCGAGGAGGAGGCCCGCCTCGCGATCGTCGAGGAGGGCTTCCGCGTCGGTCAGGTCGGCCGCGACACGTCCGAGACGGTCGAGGCCGACACGGTGATCTCGCAGGACCCTGCGCGCGACGTCTTCACCGACCCCGGCAGCACCATCGACATCGTCGTGTCGTCGGGCCGCCCCGAGGTCGAGGTGCCGTTCGTCGTCGGGACGCTGCGCCGGGAGGCCCGCGCCGCGATGCTGGACCAGGGGCTGAAGGTGCGCTTCCAGGAGGAGGACTCCGACGAGCCGCGCTTCCAGGTGCTGAGCACGGACCCCGCCGCCGGCACCTCGGTGGCCGAGGGCAGCACGGTGACCCTGGTGTTCTCCGACGGCCCCGAGCAGGTCCCCGACGTGCGCGGGCTCAAGCAGGGCGAGGCCGAGCGCGCCATCCGCGAGGCGGGCTTCGTGCCCGACGTGCGCATCGACCCGGCCTCGACCGAGGAGAAGGGGACGGTCGTCGACCAGATCATCCCCTCCGGCGGCACCGCCGACCAGGGCAGCACGATCACCATCTTCGTCTCCGCCTACGAGGAGCCGGAGGTGCCCGAGGTCCCGACCGAGACCCCGACCGAGCCCCTGCCCACCGAGACGCCCACCGAGACCCCGACGGAGACGCCGACCGCGAGGCAGCCGGCCGTGTCTGGGGGCGGCCGCGCCTCCGAGCTGGAGTCACCGGATATCCGGTGACCGCCCTGCTTCGAGGTAGAGATCTCTACCTGGAAGCACGCAACTCGGGTGCGAACCCCGGTCCGGCGCAGAGCCGTACGCCGGCGCGAGGCCGGTCAGTCGGCCATCGGAGTCGCGTACGTGAGGTCGAGCAGCCCGGTGTAGGCCGGGGCGACCGCCGAGTCGAGCCCGACCATGTCCCACGACACCCCGCCGCCCGCGATCTGGGTGTAGTCCCGGTACGTCGCGAGGATCGGGTCGGTGGTGAGCTCGGCCTCGAGCCGGGCGGGGTCGCCGATGCCGACGATGACGTAGGGCGGCGAGTAGGGCAGGCCGTGCAGGGTGACCTGGTTGCCCTCGCACTTGATGCCGGTGGTCGAGATGAGTCGCTGCCCCTGGATGGTGACGGCCTCCGCGCCAGCGTTCCACATGGCGTTGGCGACCGCCTGGATGTCCTGCTGGTGCACCACGAGGTCGTTGGGGTTGCCCTCGTAGGCCAGGCGTGCCTCCTCGGAGGCGTCGTCGAGGGTGACCTGGACGGCCGCGCCGGTCTTCTCGGTGAGCCCGGCGGGGTCGACGAGCGTCGCGATCTCGTCCTGGACCCGGCCGACCGAGCGGTCGCCGAGCTGGGTGCTCAGCGCCTCGACCTCGGCGTTGAGGGCGGCGACCTGCTCGGTGAGGTCGCCCGCATCGTCGCGCTCCGCGCGGACGACCGAGGCGAGGTCGGTCAGCCGGCCACCACGCAGGTCCAGGCCGTCGCTCTGCTCCGCGCTGACCGCGAAGAGCACCCCGATCACGAGCACGACGGCCGGCGTCGCGATGCGCCAGGCACGGCGACGCGTGGGGGACGAGTGTGACGGGGACGGCATGGCGACTACGCTAACCCCCGGCGGGCACTGCGGCGCCCGTGACCGGCGCCGTGACTCGCCGGGACCGACCACCCGAGCACAGGAGCAGCAGTGTCGAAGTCCAAGACGATCACCACCGAGGAGAAGAGCAGCCTCTTCACCCCCAGGTTCCTGATCGCCCTGCTGCTCATCGTGGCCGGCATCGCCTGGCTCGTCTTCTACTACGCCCAGGCCCGCGGCAACCCGCTGGCCTTCCCGCCGGTCGAGGGCTCGCCCAAGGCCGTCGCGGACCTCGGGCGGTGGAACTACGTGATCGGCTTCGGCCTCCTGATGGTGGGCCTGATGGTCTCCGCGCACCCCTCGACCCCGCTCGGTCGCGGCCGCGGCGTCGTCGCCGGCATGCTCGGCTGCTTCCTGGTCGGCCTGGTGTGGATCTGCACGTTCTACGTCTTCTCCGACGACCTCTCCAGCCTGTGGGTCTTCAACGACCTCGGCCAGTGGAACCTGGTCGTCGGCATCGCCTTCATGGCGGTCGGCTTCAGCTTCGCCACCAAGTGGGAGTAGGTTCTCCCTCAGTCTGATCGCGGGCCCGGTGACCGGGCCGGATCCACTTGTCGCCTCGAGCGGTGAGTGAGGCGCCTTCCTGGGGAAGGGAAGGCGTCTCTCTCACCGCTCGAGTCGATTTCGGACCGGTGTTGTCGGCCTCCTCCTGACGATGTCAGGCCGTGCACGGGCCGACATGTTCAGCGATCCCCGGCCAGCCGGGGATCGCTGATGCGCGGACCCGGATTTCCACACTGGGGATAACTCCTGTGGAGAATTACACCGGTGTAGTTGTCCACAGCTGTGTGCACACCTGTGGGAAATCCGGACCCCCGTACGTCATCCCGATCTGCACCGATGGGTGCAGGTCCGCATGACGCAGCAGCCCCCGCCACCGCGTCGTACGACGGGGAGCGGGGGCTGACGACGTGCGCCTCAGGCGAGGGACGCGGCCCGCACGACCGCGAGCGCGAGGAGGACCGCGGTGACGACACCGAGGCCCACCCACTGCACGAGGGACCGGCGCGCGTGCGGGGCGTACGCGATGATCGCCGCCGCGGCCACGCCGCCGAGGAAGCCGCCGAGGTGGCCCTGCCAGGAGATGTAGCGCCAGCCGACGATGGTGATCACCACGCCGAGCATGAGGTTCTGCAGGAGCCACTGGGTGTCGAGCCGCGCCTTGCGGAACGTCACGAGCAGGCCGCCGAGGACGGCGTAGAGCGCCCCGGACGCGCCGAGGGTGGACCCGCTCGGGTCCGACAGCCACATCACCATCACGCTCGCGGCGAGGCCGCCGACGACGTAGACCAGCAGGAAGCGCACGCGTCCCATGATCCGCTCGAGCGCCGGACCGAGGATGTAGAGCGCCATCATGTTCAGCGCGATGTGCCACACGTCGACGTGGGTGAACATGTTGGTGACCAGCTGCCACCAGGCGCCGTCGGCGACGCCGTCGAACCACCGGGTGGCGGGCAGTGTCGCGCACACCGCGTCGTCGACGACTCCCGGGTAGTAGCGTCCGGAGCCGTCGTCGAGCACGCAGCGACCGCGCGGCGACAGGGAGAGGAGTGCGGTCAGCCGCGACCCGTTGCCCCCCGTCGCCGTGATCGCCAGCCAGACCAGCAGGTTGATGCCGATGATGACGAAGGTCGTCAGCCGCGGGTCGGCGCTGCGCTCGCCGCCGTAGAGGGCGCGGTTCTGGCGCGAGCCCTTGTTGGCCTGCTTGACGCAGTCGGGGCACTGGAAGCCCACCGCGGCGTCGCGCATGCAATCGGGGCAGATGGGCTTGTCGCAGCGCTGGCAGCGGATCCAGGTCTCGCGGTCGGGGTGCCGGTAGCACGTCGGCACCCCGGCCGCGGCCGGGTCCGCCTGCGGCCTCTCGGGCGGCTGGGTCATCGGGTCGGCAGGTCGGTCAGGTCAGGTCAGGCGGGTGTCAGCGCTCGACGGTGACCGACTCGATGACGACCGGCTCCGACGGGCGGTCCATGGCACCGGTGGGGGTGGTCGCGATCGCGTCGACGACGTCGCGGCTGGACTGGTCGGCGACCTCACCGAAGATGGTGTGCTTGCGGTTGAGCCACGGGGTGGCGCCGACGGTGATGAAGAACTGCGAGCCGTTGGTGCCGGGGCCGGCGTTGGCCATCGCGAGCAGGTAGGGCTTGTCGAAGACGAGCTCGGGGTGGATCTCGTCCTTGAAGGTGTAGCCCGGGCCGCCGGTGCCGGTGCCCAGCGGGCAGCCGCCCTGGATCATGAAGCCCTCGATGACACGGTGGAAGCCGAGGCCGTCGTAGTACTTCTCCCCGGTGCGGCCCGCGTCGTCGCGGTAGTCCTTGGTGCCCTCGGCGAGGCCGACGAAGTTGTCGACCGTCTCGGGCGCGTGGTTCGGGAACAGGTTGATGACGATGTCGCCCCGGTTGGTCTTCAGGGTCGCCTTGGGCTCAGCCATGGGATGTTGCCTCTCGAAAGATGTCTGTGTGCGACACGATCCTGCCACGCGCCGCCCACACCCGGACGGGGCTGGTCGCGTCAGGGTGCCCATGGTGAGATGGAGCCACACTCACTGAGGAGGTCACGCATGCCTTTCGGCCGCAAGAAGTCCCTGATGGACCGGGCCCACGACTACGTCGAGCAGGTCACCGAGACCGTCACCGACACCGTCATCCCCCAGCTGGAGTCGGCGTGGGAGCAGGCCGTCGACAAGGCCGGACCCGCCATCTCCGACGCTCGCGACAAGGCGCAGCCGCTGATCCAGGAGGGCCGTACGCGCGCCGCCGAGGCGGCCACCGCCGGTGCCGCGGTGGCAGCGGCCAGGACGGCCGAGGCCCGGGAGAAGGCCGCCCCGCTGCTGGCCGAGGCGCGGGCCAACGCCGCCGACAAGGCCGCCGTCGCCGCCGCCCTCGCCTCCGAGCGCGCGGCCGAGGGTCGCGACCTCGCGGCTGCCAAGGTCAACGAGCTGCGCGGCGCCGAGCCCGAGCCCAAGGGCGGCAAGCTCAAGAAGCTGCTGCTGTTCGGCGGCCTCCTGGCGCTCGCCGGCGTGATCGCGAGCAAGCTCAAGGGCAAGCAGGACGCCGAGGCCAACTGGCAGTCGACCTACGTGCCCCCGGCGCCGCCGAAGCCGGCCACCCCCACGCCGCCCCCGACGCCCGCCTCCCCGGCGACCACGTCCGCTGCCCCCGGCGGCGACCCGCTCACCGACCCGCTGCCCGACGACGTCACGGCCGACGACGTCGTGACGGTCGACCCGCCGGCGACCGACGACACCGGCGGCGGCGCGCCGGGCGAGGCGATCAGCGACTCGGTCGAGGAGGCCCACGAGGCCACCACGCCCGACGCCCCGGCCGACGTCATCGACATCGACGACGTGCCCAGGAAGAACTAGCCCGCACCACGGCGTACGCACCGACGGGCGGTGCGTGAGGAGGATCCCCGGACCACGGGAACCGCCTCACGCACCGCCCGTCGGCATGTCGGGTCGGATGTCGGGCGCCGCCTCAGGCCGGGCGGTTGTCCTCGACCCAGGCGTCGATCCGCTCCCACCAGCCGAAGAGCCAGTCGATCCGCTCCTCGCGGTCGGCGGGGATGTCCGCCCGCGTGACCCGCCACCACCGCATGGTGATCTGCTTGTCCATCGGCAGCTCGCGCCAGAGGTCGCCGACGGTCAGCAGGTGGTCGAGGCCGGTGTGCGCCACCATCAGCACGTCCGCCCCGGGGGCGGCCTCGAGCGCGGCCAGCACCCCGCCGGGTCGCGGCGCCAGCACGTGCACCATCTCCTCCGCGCGCACCGCCATCCGCTCCAGGCCGAGCTTGCGGAGCCGCGCGATGGCGCGGTCGCGGCGCGCGGGCGTGAAGTTGCCCCCCTCCGGGAAGATCACGAACGCGTCGTTGACGTCGAGGCCCGTCGCGAGGGACGCGATCTGGGCCTCGAGGTCCTCGCCGGCCGCCGGGTTCGGCGAGATGAACCGCGCCGGCACGCGGTTCAGGATCACGTCGATGGCGGGGTCCCAGGCGAGGGTGTTCTTGAGGACCACCCGCGGCTCGCGGTGGTACCAGTGCAGTAACGCGTACATCAGCATGAACGAGTCGCCCGGGCCGGCGTGGCGGCACATCACGATCACCGGCCCGTCCGGCACCTGCGACGGATGCGGTCCGTCGGTGCGGATGCGCAGGGCGAGCACGCGCCGGGCCTCGCGGAAGAAGACGATCAGCGTGCCCTGCACGAGGTCGTAGTGGATGCCGGCGAAGTACGGCGACCGGATCCGCCAGCCGAATCCGCTCGCCAGCCACAGGCCGAGCAGGACCGCGAGCAGCAGGGTCTCGAGGGTGGCGTACAGCAGGACCAGCCACAGCACCCGCAGCGCCCGCCAGCGGCCGGGCAGGACCGGCGCGAGAGCCGCTGCCACCAGCAGCCAGCCCGGGAGGGTCACCCACATGACGGCCGTCAGCGCGACCACCGCGGGCGCCACGACCACCCGGCGGACGGCCCACACGGCGGGCGAGCTCATGCCCGGCCGAGGTGCTCGTCGAGGTAGGCCCGCGAGGAGGCGTACGTCGCGTCGATCCGGGCCTGCACCCCGGCGCCCGAGCCGTCGAGGAGGGCCCGGTGGGCGCGCAGCGAGTCGTCGCGCGCCGACGTGCCGGCAGCGGGCAGGACGTGGGCCTCGACACCGGCCGGGATGGAAGCCATCTCCCGCATGAAGCGGTGCCGGCGGGCGACCTCGAAGCTCACCCGGGCGACCTGCCACGGACGCGTCGGCGCCTTCAGCGGCCGGTCGATCCGCCCGACCTGGAGGACGAAGATGCGGGTGGCGCCGAGCTCGACCGCGCGCCCGACCGGGATCGAGTTGACCAGGCCGCCGTCGAGGAAGTGCTCACCGTCGACCTCCGCGGGCGGCAGGAGACCGGGCACGGCGGCGCTGGCGAGGACCGCGGGCACGATCGGGCCGCTGGTGAACCAGTGCTCGGCGGCACGCTCGATGCTCGCGGCGCAGACCTCGAGCCGCACCGGCAGGTCCTCGAACCGCGTCTCGCCGAACTCGTCCTCGAGCCGGGTGCGCAGCGGCGCGGACGAGTAGATGTGGGTGCCGGTCGACACGGCGCGACGGACCGTGCGCAGCGGGCGGTCGCGGTAGACGTCGCGGCTCTCGGCCGTCGCCGCCCACAGCTCGGTGAGCCGCTCGACGACCCCGAGGTCCGGCTGCCGGGCCACCATCGCGCCGTTGAGGGCACCCACGCTGGTGCCGAGGACCAGGTCCGGGACGAGGTCGCGCTCGAGCAGCGCGCGCAGCATGCCGACCTCGACGGCACCGAGGACGCCGCCGCCGCCGAGCACGTACGCGGTGACCATGGCCCGACTCTAGGGGTCCGGCGTGCGGGCCGGGGTCAGGCGAGCTCGGGGTGCTCGGCCCGTACGCGCCGGGTCGCGCGGCGCTCGGCCCAGAACGACAGGAGCGGGACGGTCCCGCACACCAGCGTGACCAGGGTGAACGGCAGGTCCCAGCCGGCGCGACGCGACAGCAGGAACGCGCTGAAGAGGAAGATCATGTAGAGCCAGCCGTGCGCGACGCCGAGGTAGGTCGTGATCAGCTCGCCCACGTGCTGGGCGTCGGAGCCGGTGGCGAACCAGGCCGGCGTGCTGTCGAAGACGCCCCACATCGGGGACCCGTCGAAGTTGGCCAGCGGGACGCCGACCAGGCAGAGCACCACGAGCAGGACGCCGACGATCGCGGCCATCACGCGGTAGGCGGTGAGGTTGCGGGACACGGCGCCCAAGGTATCCGGCACCGCCTACCCCACCGTCGGCGAGGGCACCTGCGGCGCGGTGGCATCGCGCCGCCAGCGCCACCAGATGAACGCCGCGAAGGCGCCGAAGATCCACCACTCCACGGCGTAGAGCAGGTTGCGCAGCCCCGTCGTGCGGCTCGGCGTCGGCAGCGCCTCGAGCTCGGCCTCCTCCAGCCCCGGTGCGGGCTCCTGGCTGATCAGGTAGGCGGAGTAGAGGTCGACGTCGACGCGCTGGACGGCGTCGGCGACGCGGATCTCCGGGAAGACGTCGTCGCCCGGGTCGTCGTCGGTGACCAGGCTCCCCTCCGGCGCCTGGAGCCAGCCGGTCACCTCGGCGGCGCCGCTCACGGTGAGGAGGTCGGCGTCGGGTCGGGGCGCCCACCCTCGGACGACCAGGACGGCCGCGTCGCCGGTCTGCAGCGGTGCCACGGCCCAGTAGCCCGGCTCGTCGCCCCGGTCGCGATCGGCTACCCAGAAGCCGCCGTCGAGCCACTCGCCGTCGACCTCGACGGGGCGGCCGAGGTCCGGGGCGGGGAACGGGTCGTCGTTGCCCATCACCTCGCCCAGTGGCACCGGCGCGATCCCGGTGAGGTCGCGTGCCTCGGCCTCACGAGAGGCCTGCCAGGCGTCGTACTGCCACTTCCCCAGGAGGCCCGCGATGCCGACCAGCACGAGCGTGAGGGCCACCGCGCCGAGGTCGGTCAGCAGGCCGGGTCGGCGGGGCGCGGTCACGCGCTCGATTGTCCCAGCCGCCCGGTCAGCGGCCTCGGGTGGCAGTACGGACGGCGGGCCTGCGCGTGACCCAGGCCATGTCCCGTCGACTCAGGCGGAGGCGAGCGCGAGCTTGACCGCGAACCCGACGAACACCGCACCGACCGCAGACGTCGCACCCGCCGACAGCGCCCGGCGCTTGCGGAAGGCGGCCGCGAGGTGGGTGCCACTGAAGATCAGGATGCTGAGGTACGCCGCGCTGGCGAGCGTCGCCAGCGTCCCGAGCGCGAGGAACGACAGGACCGGGTGGGCGTACGCCGGGTCGACGAACTGCACGAAGAACGCCACGAAGAACAGGATCGCCTTGGGGTTGAGCAGGCTGATCACCAGCGCGCGACGGTACGGCCGCTCGCCCCTGGCCTGCGGCTCCACGCCGGCCTCGACCGCCGCGTCGGCGATCTGGTCGGCGACGGGGACGCGCGAGACCCACATGCCCCAGGCCGCGCGGAGCATGCCGATGGCGAGCCAGAGCAGGTACGACGCGCCCGCCCACTTCACGACCGCGAACGCCGTCGGGTTGGCCTGGAGCAGCGACGCCACGCCGGCCGCGGACAGCGTCATGAGGACCGCGTCGCCCGTCCACACGCCCGCCGCCCCGGCGTACCCGCTGCGCACCCCGCGCCGCGCGGCGACGGAGAGGACGTAGAGCGAGTTCGGCCCCGGCAGCAGGATGATGAGGACCAGGCCGACGAGGTAGGTCGGGAGGTCGGTGATGCCCAGCACCCGCCCAGTGTGGGGCCGCCGCGTCGTCGCGGGGTGCCGATTTCGAGGAGTGGTCCGGTCGTGCGCACGAGCACGGGTGTGGCGGGGCTTGCACCCGAGTTGCGTGCTTCGAGGTACGGATCTGGACCTCGAAGCAGGGCGGTCACCGGATATCCGGTGACTCCAGCATCCTCCGGGCACGCCCGATGAACTGCGGCCGTACGACCGCCGTCGGACTCACCCCCACGTCGTCCCGCCGCAGTTTCTCGGGCGCCGTGCGCGATGCCGCTGCGCGGACCTCGCCCGGATGCGCGAAGATCGTGCATGCGGGAGGACAACGACCATCCGATCGGCACACTGTCCGGCAGGGCCGCACTCACCTTGGGAGACGACATGACGAGCTTTGACCAGCAGTCGGGCGAGACCGCCACTCCGTCGACGGACCACGACGGCGCTGCCCCCGGCGACTCCTCTGCCGCGACCAACCCGTCGCGGATGCTGGAGGTCGCGGCGCGCACCGCCGACCAGCTCGTCGCGGACGCCAGGACGGAGGCCGAGGCGCTGGTGTCCAACGCCCAGGCCACGGCCCAGCAGATCGGCGAGGCCAGCCGCAACGAGGCCGCGACGATGGCCGACGAGCTGTCGCGCACGAGGGCGCAGCAGGTCGCCGAGCTCGAGAGCGAGCGCGAGACGGCGACGGCGCACCTCGCCGACGAGAAGGCGAGGCTCGAGGGCGAGATCGCTGCACTCCGCGAGATGGAGACCGACCAGCGCGAGAAGATGCGGCGGCTGCTCAACGAGCAGCTCGCGCGGCTCGACGCGGAGCGTCCGGTGGAGCCGGCCGACGGCACCGAGTGAGGGGCGCGCACCGGCGCGGCGCCTGCTGAGAGGCGCGCACCGGCGCACATCACCGAGGACGAGATGGTGGAGCCTAGGGGACTCGAACCCCTAACCCCCTGCTTGCAAAGCAGGTGCGCTACCAATTGCGCCAAGGCCCCGTGTGGTCTCGAGCCGGTCGCTGCGCGACCTCCCCGACCAGCAGTGGGTGAGCGTCAGGCCTTCTCGACGGTGTCGGTGGCCTCGGCCCAGAGGGCCTGCTCGTTCTTGCCCTCGTCCAGCTTCTTCTTCGCCAGCACCGCGCCGGCGGCGGCGAGGACGACCAGCAGGAGCTTCTTCATGGACTCTCCTCGATTGCCGAGCACAGGTGGGACGAAGACTTGCGGTGGGCCTAACAGGACTTGAACCTGTGACCTCTTCCTTATCAGGGAAGCGCTCTAACCGTCTGAGCTATAGGCCCGCACTCGCCGCCAAGCGGCGACGCCGAAGATTACCTGACCGTGGTCAGGCGGTGCCAATCGAGGGTGGTCAGCGGGTGCTGATTACTTCTCGTCCTCGGCGAGGGTGACCTCGATGCCGCCGAGCAGGGCGGCCGCGAGGTTGTAGAGGAACGCCGTCAGCGTGGCGATCGCGGTGATGAGGATGACGTCGAGCACCGACACCAGCAGGGTGAAGCCGAGCACCCGCGACATCCCGACGTAGTCGGTGACGTCGAAGGTCGAGTTGCCGCTGTCGCCCTCGACGATGCTCGCCACGGCCGAGTTGATCGAGTCCCACACGCCGGCCGCGCCGAGCACCGACCACACCATGAAGATGGCGACGAAGGTGACGACGCCGAAGGCCACCGAGAGCAGGAACGACGTCTTCATCACCGACCACGGGTCGATGCGGGTCAGGCGCAGGCGTGCACGGCGCGGCTGCCGGCCCGGCGTACGACGCACCCGGCTGCCCTTCGGCTGACGGGGCGCGGCGTTGGCGCGGTGCTCCTCGGCGGCGTTCGAGAACGTGTCCTGCAGCCGGTCGGTCAGGGACCGCTTGGCGGGCTCGTCCCCGGACGTACGACGGGGAGCTGCGGTGCGTTCCGACATGGATCACTCACTCCTCGGTGGTGTCGGCAGGGGCTTCCTGACCGTCGATTGTTGCACCGTCGGCCACGACCGGCGATTCCTCGTCGTCCTCGGGCGCCTCCACCGAGCGCGCCACGACCGCGACGGTGTCGCCCTTCTTGGGCGTCACGAACTTGACGCCCTGGCTGTCGCGACCGGTGGCACGGAAGTTGGCGTCGATCGGGCTGCGGACGACCTGGCCGCCGCTGGTGATCGACAGCACCTCGTCGCCCTCCTCCACGATGAACGCACCGACCAGGCCGCCGCGGTCCTCGTTGCTGAGCCGGACGGCACGGATGCCGACTCCACCGCGGTTGGTGATGCGGTAGTCGGTGATGCGGGTGCGCTTGGCGAACCCGCCGTCGGTGATCGTGAAGA